>AXCI01002474.1_pt1 | contig 10046 bp, 11 predicted proteins | sample 182571 | NCBI WGS metagenome assembly AXCI01 (sample SAMN02359225, study PRJNA218796) | groundwater metagenome | isolation source: Mt. Simon Sandstone pore water sample D5872 at 1.8km depth, Illinois-Basin... | place: USA: Decatur, Illinois | collected 2009-05 | reverse complement strand
ATGATCTTGGCGATGGTCGCGGCATGATTGCCACGACCGATTTTTTTATGCCTATTGTGGATGACCCCTTCGATTTTGGGCGTATCGCGGCGACCAATGCGATCAGCGATGTGTACGCCATGGGCGGCACACCGGTCATGGCGTTGGGTATTTTAGGCTGGCCGCTGGATAAACTTAGCGCTGAAGTGGCGGGGGACGTCATGGCCGGCGCCCAGGCGGTGTGCCGCGAATTAGGCGTTGCCCTGGCGGGCGGTCACTCCATTGATGCGCCCGAGCCGATTTTCGGGCTCGCGGTAAACGGTTTGATTGATTTAGACAAGCTGAAGCTCAACAGTACCGCCAAGCCAGGTGACTTGCTCTATTTAACCAAGCCATTAGGCGTGGGTATGCTCACCACCGCAGAGAAACGCGGCTTGCTCGAGATGGGCCACCATGGGCTTGCCCGTGAAGCCATGCTCAAGCCCAACAGCATTGGCGTAAAGCTTGCCGATGTAAAAGGGGTGAATGCCATGACCGATGTCACTGGCTTTGGATTGGCGGGGCACCTAACTGAAATGTGTCAAGCCAGTAATGTCATGGCCCAGATTGATTTTCGTAAGCTCCCACGTCTGGCCGAGGCGGAGTCTTACCGCCGTCAGGGCGCTGTACCTGGCGGTACGCTGCGCAATCGTGATGCGTTGGGAGAGAGCCTGCCCGCCATGGATGAGGCTCACTGGCAGTGGCTGTGTGATCCACAGACCTCTGGCGGGCTGCTAATGAGTGTTGACCCTGCTTGGGAAGATGACGTTGAGCGTATTGGCCGCGAATTTGGCCTGACGTTACAGTCATTCGGTGTGATGAAAGCGCGCCAAGGCGCTGCTTCTATCGAGGTGGTCGGGTGACACTAGCCACCACACCGGCGGTATTGAGTGTCATCAGGGAGGGGCGGCCGCTAATAGACGTGCGCGCCCCGGTGGAGTTTGCCCAGGGTGCGCTGCCCGGTGCCGTCAATCTGCCCTTAATGGTCGATGATGAGCGTCATCAGGTGGGCATTGCCTATAAAAAGCACGGCCAAGCCGCCGCGATTGAGTTAGGCGAACGCTTGGTCAGCGGCGAGGTCAAGCAAGCGCGCTTGGCAGCGTGGCAGGCGTATTTGGCTGACCACCCTGACGCGTTGATTTACTGCTTTCGGGGTGGGCTACGTTCGCAAATTGCTCAGCAGTGGTTAGAAGACGCCGGTCTCTCCAGGCCGCGGCTGGAAGGCGGCTGGAAAGCCATGCGCCAAGCGCTGTGTGAGCGTATTGATCTAGCCGCACGCCAGCCGATGCTGGTGGTCGCTGGTTTGACCGGATGTGCAAAAACAGCGCTGATTAATCAGCTCGATAACGGCGTTGACCTGGAAGCCTATGCGCACCACAAAGGCTCTGCCTTTGGGCGTAGGCCCGAAGCGCCTGCCACGCAAATCAACTTTGAGCATGCGCTGGCCAAGCAGCTAATCGAGCTGACGGAAGGGCTTGTCATTGAAGATGAGTCGCGACAGATTGGCAGCGCCAATATTCCCTTGACCTTTTGGCGGGCTCAGCAGCAAGCGCCTCGGATGCGTATCGAAATGCCGCTGGATTGGCGCCTTGCTCAAATTCAGCAGGATTACATCATTGACCTAGAAAAAGCCTATACCGCTCTTCATGGGGCCTATCAAGGCTGGCAATTAATGCAGGCGCAGTTGAGTAATGCCCTTATCCGGCTAGGAAAGCGCTTGGGAAATGCGCGCCTTCAACGCTTGCAGCGGCTGCAGACGCTGGCCTTCAAAGAGCATGCCCAGGGCAACCCCCAAGCCCACGAAGCGTGGCTTGCGCCGCTGCTCACCGAGTACTACGACCCTCTTTACCGCTACCACTTAGAGCGGCAGCGCGACGCCGCGCCGCCAGAACTCCATGTGGGCGATTGGGATAGCTGTCTAGAGGCCGCCAGACAGTGGCACCGCTGACGGTCTGTTGCCCATTACGCTGCTTTAAGCCACTGGGTCATCAGTCGATCGAGCTGCGGCGCGAGGTGAATAAAGCGGTTGGGGTCTGCTAATATTTGATCCGCATCCTGAACATAGCGGTTTGCGGGAAGTGTCGCAGCGGGCCATTCGGCGGTGCTCAGCAGCTGTTTGACACTCGCCGTGGTGGCTTCTAAATGGCACAGTAGACCGATGACGCGGCCTCGATCCCAGCTAAACCCTTGCAGCGGTGCCGCTTCGCTACCACCCATGGGAACGGCATCGTCGGGCAGGCTAAACACATAGCGATGCCACATAAAGGCGGTGAACGTTTCGGGTAAATCCAGCGCGCTTTCCGGCGCCAGGTTAACCGTATGCCAGCCTGTTTCCGTATAGGTACCGGGTGCCACGACAGCGCCTAGCGCCTGGGCTATCCAGTGGCCGCCCAGGCCAATACCCAGCAGCGGCTTTTGGCCATCCAAATAGCGGTTGATAAGTTTGTCTTCGGCTTTAACCCATGCCGGTGGTTGGCTGAGTAGCGCCTCAGGGCCATCAAGGACAATCAGTGCATCAGACTCGTTTGGGCGGGGGGTGAGCTCGCCTGCGTAGAGATGAAAAACGGTGTAACTATGGCCCATACTGGTCAGCCAGTCGGTTAAACGGGCGGGGCCATGGTCAGGGCCGTGCTGTAGCAGATGAATATGCATGGTAATCTCCTCGCCGGCCGTACAGTCAACAAAGCGCTGGGGGATCGCCCCAAGCGTATGTAAACGATAACGTACCCGTCACTTTTCACCAATATCCCACGTCAAGCGATCCAGGAATTCAGTATGGTGTCCAACCCCCAAGGCTTTTATCAACGCTTGCAAGAACTTCCACTGCCGGCCCAGCAAGCCTTTATGGCGGCACTGTGCGAACGTTTGCTGCCCAACTATATGCTTTATGAGCAAACCACCGGTCATGGCGATAGCCATACGCTAGGCACCGTGCTGAGTTTGGTATGGGAGCGGCTTAATGTGCCCAATGCCAGTATCGACTTTGCCCGCCAAGCGGAAAAGTTAGCCGAGTGCGAGCCGCCCGAGGAGGATGACAGCTTTGGGGCCCGGCGTGCCTTGGATGCGGTAGTCTCTGTCTCGGCGCTGCTGGACACCTTGCAAGGCGATTCTCCAGAAGCGGTACTCGATGTTAGCCGCACCTCCCGTGCGGGCGTACGCGCTTTTATAGAACTCACCGAAGGCGAGGTGGACGCGCAGAAGCTAGCGCTGATTATTCGCGACCATCCGCTGATGGCCGACGAAAACGATTTTCAGGATGCCGTCCTGGAAGCCGTGAGCGAACCGCTGGATAAGGCGGGACTAAAAGAAGTGCGGACATTAGGCCGCAATGGTGGCGTCAGTAATCTGGGGTTAACCCTGGACGAGGTGGAGGAGTAGCGGCTAAAAGCGCACTCCTGCGGTGATCATCATGCCAGCGGTGCCAAACACAATCAGATCAGATTCGAACTGGCCCCATTGCACGCCGATGCTGGGTAGTGCCGCTGGGGCAATTTCCAAGTGATTGAGCGGAATCTTGTCGCGATACTCGCCGCTATAACCGCTTAGCAGCCCTCCGGTGAGTTTGGCGCGTACGTTTAAGCCCTGTTCGGTTTGCCACAGGGGGAATTCTCGCCCTGTGTAGAAGTACCAAGTGGGTTGATCGAAGGAGTTCTTGAACCATGCCGCGCCCGCTAACCAACGATCAGGGTTGTGCAGTTCAATGCTAATCAGGTCTTGCTGGTTAGTGTGTTCCGGCTCAGGGCTGAAGTGCCGGGTATAGAGACTGGTTTGCACCAGGGTATGATCCCACTCCGGCGCCGGTGGCCAATCAGGTAGCGAGAATGCGGTAGCAGGCGCGCTGAGTAGCACGCCTGCTAAACATCCCATCCATAGTTGTGAACGAAACATGCGAAGTTTCAGTTTGATAGAGGGCATTTTAAAGCCGCATTTCGATACCGCGTTCAGCCATGTAGCGCTTAGCTTCAGGGATGGTGTACTCGCCAAAGTGGAAGATGCTGGCGGCCAGCACCGCATCGGCGCCACCTTTGAGTACGCCATCTACCAGGTGATCCAGGTTACCCACGCCCCCTGAGGCGATCACTGGCACGCTCACCGCTTCGGAAATGGCATGGGTCACGCCCAGGTCAAAGCCGATCTTGGTGCCGTCGCGATCCATGCTGGTGAGCAGCAGCTCGCCCGCACCGAACGCGACCATCTTTTGTGCCCATTCAACGGCATCCAGCCCCGTTGGGCGGCGGCCACCGTGGGTAAAAATCTCCCAGCGGGGCGTTTCACCCTCTTTAGAGACTCGTTTGGCGTCAATGGCCACCACGATGCACTGGCTACCAAAACGCTCGGCGGCTTCGCGAACAAACTCTGGGTTGGTGACCGCGGCGGTGTTGATTGAGACTTTGTCCGCCCCGGCGTTTAGCATGGTACGAATGTCGTCGCAGCTGCGAATACCGCCACCGACGGTCAGCGGAATAAACACTTCGCCAGCAATGCGTTCAACCATCTCCACCGTGGTGTCGCGGTCTTCGTGGCTGGCGGTAATGTCGAGAAAGGTGATTTCATCGGCGCCCTGCTGGTTATAGCGTTGGGCAATCTCTACGGGATCGCCGGCATCGCGAATACCGACAAAATTAACGCCTTTGACCACGCGCCCGGCGTCTACGTCCAGGCAGGGGATAATGCGTTTGGTCAGGCTCATGAACCGCCTCCCGTCAGTTGGTCGCTCAGCCGCTGAGCGTCGGCAACATCCAGGCTGCCTTCATAAATCGCTCGGCCCGTAATAGCCCCCAAGATGCCACTGTCAGCGACTTCGCAAAGGGCTTTGATATCGTCCAGGTTGGTCACACCACCGGAGGCAATCACCGGTAAACCGCCTTCGCGGGCGAGCGCAGCGGTGGCTTCCACGTTGACGCCTTGCATCATGCCGTCGCGGGCAATGTCGGTATAGACAATGCTGGAGACGCCGTCGTTGGCGAAACGCTTGGCCAGTTCAGTGGCTTTGATCGTGGAGACCTCAGCCCAGCCGTCGGTGGCGACATAGCCCTCTTTGGCGTCAAGCCCAACGATCACATGGCCGGGAAAGGCGCGACACATTTCGCCGACAAACGCGGGCTCCTTCACTGCCTTGGTGCCGATAATGACGTAAGACACACCGGCGCTTAGGTAGTGCTCGATAGTTTCCGCACTGCGAATGCCGCCACCGATTTGAATCGGCAGGTGGGGGTAGGCGCGGGCGATAGCGGTGACCGCATCGCCATTCATCGGTTTACCTTCAAAGGCACCGTTCAAGTCCACCAGGTGAAGGCGACGGGCGCCTGCTTCTACCCAGCGCGCCGCCATGGCCACCGGATCATCGCCGTAAGAGGTCGCATCTTCCATGCGGCCCTGCTTCAACCGAACACACTGGCCATCTTTGAGATCAATAGCGGGTATTACCAACATACAAAATCCTCTCAGGGCGTCCAGGTGACAAAGTTTTCAAGCAGGCGAAGGCCCGCGCGGGAGCTTTTTTCCGGGTGGAACTGCACCGCAAAGGTGGCGTCACGGCCAATAGCCACATGGGCACTGACCTTGCCGTATTGGGTCGAACCAAACACCTGGGCATCTTCATCGGCATTGACGTAGTAGCTATGCACAAAGTAGAAGTGTTCACGGTTATCAATACCGGCCCAAAGGGGGTGTTCATGGTGCTGCTCGACCACGTTCCAGCCCATGTGGGGTACTTTCAAACGCTGTTCGTGGGCGTCGCGCATATCACCAGGAAAGCGATCTACGCTGCCTTTAAAGAAACCCAGGCACTCTACGCCGCCATTCTCTTCGCTGCGCTCCAGGAGCATCTGCTGGCCCACGCAGATGCCCAGCAACGGCTTAGCCTGACGGGATAAGATATCGTCTACTAACCCGCGTAACTCGGTGCGCTCAAGCTCGCCAACGCAATCGCGGATAGCCCCTTGGCCGGGCAATACCAAGCGCGTTGCGCCAAGAATCCGGCGCGGGTCGCGGGTGATGACGACATTCTCATGGGTCACATGCTCCAGCGCTTTGGCGACAGAATGAAGATTGCCCATTCCATAGTCGATCACAGCAATGGTCATGAAGCGCTCCTTGTGGCGGTAGACAAAGTGGGGCAAGCGGCATAGCTATTCCTGTAGCCCGACATATAGCGCCGCATTACAAACACCCCTTGGTGGAGGGCATTTGGCCTGCCATGCGAGGATCTTCTGCCACGGCCATGCGCAGCGCGCGACCAAAGGCTTTGAAAATCGTTTCTGCCTGATGGTGAGCATTAACGCCTTTAATGTTGTCGATATGCAGCGTGACCCGAGCATGATTGACGAAGCCTTGGAAGAACTCCCAGAACAGCTGGGTGTCCAGACTACCGATAGTGTCGCGGGTGAACTCAACGTTCATAAACAGGCCTGGACGCCCGGAAAAGTCGATCACTACCCGGGAGAGTGCTTCATCGAGCGGTACATAGGCGTGACCATAACGGTAAATGCCGCGCTTATCGCCAATGGCTTCAAAAAAAGCTTGGCCTAGGGTGATACCCAGGTCTTCTACGGTATGGTGGTCGTCAATATGCAGGTCGCCAATAGCATTGATGTCGAGATCGATCATCCCGTGGCGGGCAACTTGATCAAGCATATGGTCCAAAAACGGAACGCCAGTTTGGCCGCCAAGACGGCCTTCTCCGTCGAGATTGACGCTGACCTTGATCTGCGTTTCGTTGGTGTCACGGCTAACCGTGGCAATACGCGCTGACATGTTGCATCTCCTGCGCTAAGGCGCATTCTGAGGGGCGGCCCTAAGGAATAGTCCTGAGAAATAGCCGGTGGCTATGCATCAACTTACCACCGTTTGTTCAGGCATAACCTGTGGTGAAGCGACCATTATAGTGAATCGGCGCCCTCATCCGCTACAATGCGCGAAATGTAGCCGCAATCATTTGCGGCAGAAATAGCAGCCAGGCTGCTTTGGCGAAGAGGATTTCACCATGCCGGTGACACTGCACTATGTCGACCAGGCCCGTTGGGAGGCCGATGAGCAGGTGCGTCTTGATCTAATCCGCATCTATCAGGATGCGCCCCAAGAGCGCATGCCCACCCCAACAGTGGAGCCATTTATCGAGCAACACCTTAACGGGCAACATTTTTTTGCCTGTGCACTTTTCAATGAGCGGCTGCTAGGCGCCGTCGCAATACATGAGGGCGAAGACCGAGCATGGTGGCTGTCTGAGCTCTGCGTGCGCAAAACCACACGTCGGCGCGGCGTGGGTTCGCGTTTAATGGCGATGCTCGGTGAGCAAGCCAAGCAGGAAGGCCGCGTTCTGCGCATTGAAACGTCCAGCTTGCCACTGGCCGACCGCGTGCTGCTCTCCAAACTCGGTTACCGGCCCATGGCCAATGCGCAACCTCAGGCAGCGGGTAAGCCTGCCACCAGCGATTTTGTTGAGTTAGACCCACAAGGGAAAGGGTAAATGAAACAGTTATTACGTATTTTGCTGGCAGCGGTCGGTATTCTTGCCATCGTCGCCGTCGCCGCCGTGGTCTATGTCACCACTTTCCTGGACCCAGAAGACTTCAAACCACGCTTAACGGCTGTCGTAGAGGAGCAAACTGGGCTTAACTTGGCGTTGGAAGGCCCTATTACCTGGTCGTTCTACCCGACGCATAGGCGTGAGCGTAGAAAAAGCGCGTGCCTGGCTACCCGAACAGGCTGAAGAGAGTGCTGCCTTTGCCGCGATTGACCGCGCAGAGGTGAGCGTGGCATTTGGCCCGCTACTGCGGGGAGAAATTGCCGTTGATGGTCTGACGCTTGACGGGATGCGCCTTAATCTGGAGCGCAACGCGCAAGGCGAGGGCAACTGGGAGCCACTGCTGGAACGACTCTCAGAGCAGAGTGATAACGGCGCAGCTGAAACGGTGCTGGCGCCCGCCAGTGCAGGCCCCAATGCAGATGCAGGCAGTCTAGAAGTGGTGTTGAGCATCGCCAGCGTAGAAGTGAAAAACGCCGATATACGTTTCCGCGACGTGCAAACCACAGCGCTGTGGCGTATGCAGCAACTCAATATCTCGGGCAGCAATGTCAATCCGCTGCGGGCCTTCCCTCTCAAGGCTATGTTTACGCTGACCAAGCATAATCGACTGGATGCCGAAGTACTTGAGCGTGCCCCCGACCTATCCAGCGAGATTAATCTGGAAACCCGCATGCGGCTTGGGTTGGCCGATGAGTTGTTTGTGCTCGAGAATATGGCCCTGTCCACCCGCACAACCTCCGGCCCAGAGAGTGAGCCACAGCAGTTGAGTTTAAAGGCTGCCGAGCTGGTGGCCCGCATGGGCGAGCAGCAGCTCTCCGTTAAAGAGGGGGTGCTTGAGGCGGGTCTACGTAATGCCGATAATTGGCAAGGCAGCCTGGCGCTGGCACTCGCTTTTGGTCTAGAGAGTGATTGGCAGGCCCAAACGGCGCAGTTGAAAGAGCTTCAGCTTACCGGGCCGGATGGCCTAAGAGTGAGTGGCCACCTTAATATTGAACAGTTGCGCGATGCCCCCCGCTACCGCGGCCAGTTAACCGCTGCCCCTTTTACGCTCCGCCCTTGGCTTGACCGCGCCGGCGTTACGCTTTCCACAGCAGGTGAGGCTGCGCTGAGTGATGTGGCCATGACCAGCCCGATTGAAGGTGATACCGAGCAACTCTCTTTGCCGAGCCTCTCGTTGGTCGTCGATGACAGCACCTTCACCGGTGATCTTTCGGCCGCGTTGGATGGTTCACGCCTAGCATTCGACTTAGCGGGTGACCAGTTAGATCTCGATCGTTATCTGCCTGGTGAGGCCACTGCCAAGCAGGCCAGCCGGGGCCTGTTACGCAAAGCCTTTGCTCAGTCATCCAGCCCATTAATGCCGGCGTCGCTGCTCCGTGGACTGGCGCTAGAGGGAGATTTAAGTGTCGACACCCTCGTCTTGGCAGGGTTGACGTTCAATAACCCTCGCATACAGTTGCGTGGCGACGACGGTCTCCAGCGTTTAACCGCCTTTGAGTCAGGTTTCTACGGGGGAGAGCTCAGTGCCACCGGACAACTCGATGCAACCGACTCTATGCTAGCGTGGTCGCTTAAGCCGACCAGTAATAACGTTCAGGTAGCGCCGCTAATTGAAGCCCTCAGCGAAGCAGAGGAGCCGTCACCGCTGCGGGGCCGCTTTAATCTATCCGGCGACCTTACAAGCCAAGGCAATAGCCGTGAAGCACTCACCAGCAATCTCAATGGAGAGCTGACGGCGCGCCTTAACGATGGCGCTATTTTAAATACCAACATTTCCCAGCACATGTGCGAGCTTGTAGCGCAACTGGAAGGTGAAGGCACATTGCGTGACTGGCACACCGATACTCGCTTTGAGCGCTTTGATGCGACCTTCCAGATCAGCAACGGTCTGGTAGAAAGTAACGATCTGCTGATTACCCTGCCCGGTATTGATGTGAGTGGCGAAGGCGAACTCAACCTGACCAGCTTGAACTTTGATACCCGAGCGAACGCCCGCTTGGTCGACACCGCCGACGCGGCTTGTGACGTTAATCCGCGCTTGGAGCAGTTACCTCTCCCGGTACGCTGTGAAGGTCATCTAGGCGATGATCGCGCCGAATGGTGCCGCTTTGACCGTGAGATGTTTCAGACGGCCGTGGTCGACCTGCTACGCAATGAAGCAAGCGATCGCGTCAACGAAGAGCTTGAAGAGCGTGTGGGAGACTCACTGGATCAGTTAGATGAACGTCTGGGCGAAGGCGCTGGTCAAGAACTCCGCGACGGCCTGCGTAAACTGTTTAACTGAGCATGGCTTCACGATCTAAGCCGAGAAACTGAAACAGCCCGTGTTGCGCCGGCCTAAACGCCGGCGCTTTTTATTGTTGTATGCCTATTTCTGTTAAAGGAGCGTGCATGACAGATATGCCCGCGCCGCGGCTGGCGGCAAGCGAATTCCAGCAGCGCTTATTGGCTTGGTTCGACCGCTACGGCCGTCACGACTTGCCGTGGCAGTCGCCGCGTA
>AXCI01002348.1_pt1 | contig 10102 bp, 18 predicted proteins | sample 182571 | NCBI WGS metagenome assembly AXCI01 (sample SAMN02359225, study PRJNA218796) | groundwater metagenome | isolation source: Mt. Simon Sandstone pore water sample D5872 at 1.8km depth, Illinois-Basin... | place: USA: Decatur, Illinois | collected 2009-05 | reverse complement strand
ACCTAAATTCAGATGCTTCCACATAGGTCTGAATGATCCAGAAAAGCCCGCCCAGTGCGGGTTTTTTTGTGCCTGTATGCTTTCCAATATACCCATACAGCATTGCACACCGTGTATGCCTGTGTGTATGCTTCACGATATTGTGAACCAGAGGCATACAAGCATGAAACGCTCACAGATAAAGCGCCGCCCGCTGGCTGACACTGTACTTTCAACCCTGGAGCCTGAAGCCAAGGCATACAGGGAATTGGACGGCAGCGGCCTCTACTTCAGGGTGAAGCCCAATGGCTCCAAGTCTTGGGAACTTCGCTATAAGAAGCCAGACGGCAAGTGGTCGTGGATTGGCTTGGGTGGCTATCCAAAGATGAGCGGCAGCCTAGCGCGCGAGAAGGCAGACCAGCTTAGGGCAGATGCAGCCAATGGCCAGAACCCCATCGTCTCCAAGCGAGCAAGGGAAGCCGAATCACTAGAAGCCGCTAACAGCACCTTTGAAGCACTGGCGAGGGAGTGGCACACCAACAAGCGCCAGAACTGGACGGACGGCACCTCCACACGCGTTATTGGCTCGCTGCAAAAGCATGTGTTTCCCAAGTTCGGCAAGCGCCCCTTCACTGACATAACGCCAATGGAATGGCTAGAGTTCCTGCGCAGCTTGGAGAAGACCGGCATCATTGAGCAGACTGGCCGCATCCGCGCTATCTGCCGGGAAGTGTACGACCTAGCGTTGGTGAGTGGCCGCATCCAGTACAACCCATTGGAAAGCCTGCATAAGCACCTGACCACACGCCGGGCAACTAACTATTCCCACGTTAGCCAAGACGAACTGCCCGCCCTGCTACGCGCTATTGGCTCTTATCCACACGCTGAAGATGTACGCCTTGGCCTAATCCTGCTATCACGCCTGGCTGCACGCCCTTCAGAACTACGCGAAGCCCGCTGGGAAGAATTCGACCTAGACAAAGCGCTATGGACGATCCCCGCCCAACGAATGAAGCGCCGCCGGGAGCATACTGTTCCACTGCCAAAGCAGGCTATTGAAGCCCTTCAGAACCTCCACCAACTGACCGGATACCAACCCCTGCTTTTCCCTGGACGCAGCGAAAAGACAGCGCCACGCTCCAACACGGTATTCATCATGGCGCTACGTCGCCTTGGCTATGAGGGACGCCAGACCGGGCACGGTTTCCGGCACATCGCTAGCACGATCCTGAATGAACACGGCTATAACGCTGACCACATCGAGGCCCAGCTATCGCACGTTAAAGACGGTGTGGCAGGCGTCTATAACAAAGCGCAATACATCGAGCAGCGACGCGTGATGATGCAGTGGTACGCCGATCACCTGGATAAATTGCAGCGCGGAAACGTAGTGGAGATGAAGCGGGCATGAGCAAACTTACTATAGATGAGTCGTCCCGTATCGCCATCCTCAAAAAACTTGAGGAAGTCGGTTTAATAGAAAACTCGGGGTACACAGGCTTACCATCCAACAAGCTGTTGGCTGGTTTTAGCAATTACTGGGGAGACAGGCTAGATGTGGCCCGACAAGCTGTTAGGGCACACGACCAAGGTGAAAAGTTAGTCGGCCATCCAACACTTTCGCCCCCCGAAGAATCTTCACTGCTTGCTTTTGATTTTGGTGTAGAGCTAGGGAAGCTATTAGCCAAGCTAGAATATCCGTTATCGCCTGAAGAAGTTGAAGAAATTATTGAATGGAAAAGGAAAATAGACCTAACCAGAAAAGGTTCAGATGTTTATAAAGAAGGCGAGCAGGAAGTAAGAAGAGAAGCCGCTAGCTATGCTTCAGTCTATCTACATCTTTTAGACCATGAGAAGAAAATCAGAATAACTGAGCTTGCTGGCAAAGTGTTTGAACATCTTTGCAAAAAATATCCGGCTACTCATCCGTGGCACAGGCATATCCCCGGCGGGAAAAAACCTGAGGATGCGATAAAGAAATGGATAAAAAACTCTATACCCGATTACGCAAAGACAGGCGGAAGGCCAAGTAAAAAAGGGTAGCTACCGGCGGAAAACCCCCTTTTATCGCCGGGGGAGGGAATATTAAGCACCTATTATATGTGAATAATTAGGCATGTACCCACAGACGAGTGCATACCTATGAATATTGAAGCCCTACCCCAAGACCAAAAGCTAATCACTAAGCCCAATCTATGCCGCGCTATGGATATGACTCGCAGCGGCATAGACAAGCTACTGAAGAACGATCCCAGCTTCCCCCGCCCGCTGAAGTTCAGCGATAGCCAGCAAGCAACGTGCTACTTCCCTATTGCCGAGGTTAACGCCTGGCTAGAAGCCAAGCTGGCTATGCGAGGTGCTGCATGAGCATTCACCAAGCCGATGCTGCTAGCCAGCACGCCCGCATCTTGGCACGCCTCAAGCAAGGGGCCGCTACCACTATCGAGCTCATCCAAGAAGAAAACATTCTTCGCCCTGGTGCTCGAATTTGTGAGCTTCGTGAAAAGGGGCACGATATACGAACCCACCTGCAAGACGTGATCGACCCATGGGGACGCAAGCATAGCCGCGTGGCGCTGTATTACTTCCCCACTACTAATGGCAACGCCGTTAAGGTAGGTGCCGCATGATGGCCTTGCAACGCTTACCAGTGTCGTTATATGCTTTGCTCGCTGGCGCAAAATCGTCAGCCGGGCGTGAGAACCCGAATTCACAAAGGCGCACTAGCGCCCCCATTGACGGCGCTTTTTTAGTGCCCGTCAGTTATGGCGGCTGTGCGTGGGCAGACTTCGGTCTGGCCGGTTTCCTTTGTGACCGGTTTCTCACCCCGCGTACGGTCGCCACCCAATCTCGTGAGAAAGATCGTGGCGACTCCAATCACAAAGGAGTCTTACCCATGGCCAAGTTACGCCTATTCCCTACCCGCAATCCCGCCGAAAAAGCAGCCGCGCACCGTGCGATGGCTAAAGCTGCATTGTTTTCTGATAGCAGCGCTAAAACCCGCCTAAAGCGTTACAACCACCACATTGAAAAAGCCCGCGACCTGGAAGCCGAGCAAGCCCATATTCGTCGCAGCCGTCTGATGCAGGCTTACGACATCTTACGCGCTGAAAACGCGGAGGTGAGCCAATGAGCATGGAACATTTCAAACTATCCCCTGATGCACCGCGTGGCGTACTGATCGATGACATTGACGCAGCGCTAGAAAAGGCCAAAGACGCCGTGAAGATGGTAGAGATCGCTCTCTGCGAAGCCGCCAACGGGGAAGGCACCGACTTTAACCCCGGCATCTTGGCTGGCGTTTTGTGGAGCGTTGAGACTCAGCTTCATATCGTCACCGAGCTAGCTAAGCACGCCTACGAAACCTCAGAGGCGAAAGGGGGTAAGCAGTCATGACTCCTACCGACCAAAACTATCTAGCCCGCGCTGCCCTTACTGGCGATGCAAGGCACATGAACCGTTGCTCAGTCATTCTTGATGGCATAGCCGAGCTTCTAATCGATCCGAGCATTGACGGCATCCGCCGCGAAGCGCTGATCGAAACCTTACGCCTAACCGCTGAAGTGTTGGACGAGCGCGCTGCTTGGTTGAGTGAGGAGGGGCTATGCACAGCACAATAAAAACGCCCAGCCTTGGGGGGGCATGGGCGCTATCGAGGATCGTTTCTAAGCAGGTCGCCATAGAGAATAAACTGGCTGATGACATTATCGCCCACTATGGCCTCAGTGTCAGCCCTATTGGTGATGGCGAGATTTACCGACACGACCACCCCGAGGGCCGCAAAGGTAATAACCGCCTTTGGTACGTGCTACGCCATGACTTTGGTGTACATGGCGATTGGTCTACCGGGGAGCAGCACAGCGTGTTTGCTGACGATACCCCAGACCCGAAGGCAGCCGAGAAGGCCAGAAAGGAGGCTGAAAAACGCCGTGCAGAGCGACAGGCTGAGCGCGAGCGTGGGTATGCCCTGGTGGCCAGCCAGACGCGCAAAGAATGGCCGATGCTGACGCCTGCAAGCCTTACCCATGCCTACCTAGCGGCTAAGGGAGTAAAGGCCCATAACCTGCGCCAAATGCGCGGCCTACTGGTAGTCCCGCTTACCGATGGGCAACGCCTGGTTAACTGGCAGACCATCGCGCCGGATGGTGCCAAATACTTTAAGACAGGGGGCAAGGTGAAAGGCTGCTATTCCCCCATGGGCAACATTGAGCCACACAAGCCGCTTTTGATCGCTGAAGGATGGGCAACCGCTGCCACGCTGCACGAGGCGACAGGCTACGCGGTAGCTGCCGCCATGAATGCCGGGAACCTGCTACCCGTGGCGAAAAGCCTACGCGAACGCTACCCCACTCAGCCAATCATCATTTGCGCTGATAACGACCATGGCACCGCTGGCAATCCTGGCGTTACCAAGGGCAAGGAAGCTGCCTCAGCCATTGGGGCGCGTTGTGTGTGGCCTGAGACTCACGAGGGAGTGACTGACTTTAATGACCTAGCGCGACTAGGGGGAGGGCTGGCGCTATGAGTCAGCCCAACATCAAAGAAGTGGTCGATAATGCGCCCGAGCCACTAAAACCGATGGACATAGTGCAGAGCGCTATTGATGGTGCTTCGGATGATCCTGGTGTGCTTTTCGAACAGAGCATTCTCGACCATATCACCAGCATTAGACAGAACAGCCCTGCTGATTGGCAACGTATCCGAGCCGCTGCCAAAAAGGCAAAGGTGCAGGTTGCCGAGCTGGATAAACTGACCCGGACGTTATCAAGCGGTGAAGGTGGGGAGCTATTCCCCACTATCGAGCCTTGGCAAGACCACGTAGACGGTGCAGCGCTGGTAAGGGAGTTATCGGACACCCTACGACAGTATGTTATCTGCGAGCCTGAAGTAGCCGATGCCGCCGCGCTATGGATTGCCTTTACGTGGTTCATTGATGAGGTGCATGTCGCACCGCTGGCCAACATCACGGCCCCCTTGCCCAATTGCGGTAAGTCAACACTGCTGGAATTCCTAGAGACGTTCGCATTCCAGCCGCTCAAGTGCGATGGCATAAGCCCGGCTGCGCTATTTCGTTCCATGGACAAGTGGACACCCACGCTGCTGATTGATGAGGTGGATACCTTCCTGCGCGATAACGAGGACGCCAGAGGTGTGCTCAATTCAGGCCATCGCCGCAATGGCTTCATCATTCGCGTGGTGGGTGAGGATCACGAGCCTAAGCGCTTCGCTACTTGGGGCGCTAAAGCGCTGTGTGGCATTGGCAGCATCGCTAACACGCTGGCGAGTCGGTCAATTCGCTTGGAGCTACGCCGCAAGCTACCCCATGAGACAGTCGAGAACATCCGCTTCATGCCGCAAAGCCTACGCGACAGACTCAAGCGACAGTTTGCCCGGCTGCATGAGGACTTAGCCGAGACGGTATCCAGCGCCCGGCCTGAGCCTATTCCGGGCTTGAGCAACCGCGCCGCTGATAACTGGGAACCGCTACAGCAAATTGCCGTGGCTATCGGCGGGGAGTGGCCAGAGCGCATTAAGCGTATTGCTATGACAGTCACCCGGATGGACGATGCCGAGCAAGCCCCAGACGTGGGTACTGAACTGCTGAAGGACATCAAGGAGGCATTTGAGGAGAAAAGCGTTGATCGCCTGTTTAGCGCTGAGCTGGTTAACGCGCTACATGCCAACAGCGAAGCCCCCTGGAATTCATGGAACAGAGGGCAGCCAATTACCGCCCGCCAAGTAGCAACCAAGCTAGGTGACTTTGGTATCAAGTCGAAACAGTTACGCATCGGCTACGAAACCAAAAAAGGGTACGACCGGAAAGACTTTACCGAAGCGTTTCGGCGCTATCTTTCGACCACCACCCCCCAGCCAAGCGAAACAACGAAACAAACCAGCAACCACGCGGGTTACAGCGACATTTCAAACGAAACAGAAAGCGGCCATGTTTCGCATGGGAAACGCCACGAGGCCAGTAACCACGAGGGTTGTTTCGATGTTTCGGATAAAACGCCCCGCCAGCTAGCAAGCAATGGGGAGGAGTTTTAATGGCCGCTCTCGACTACCTGAGAAACCACGGCTTACATGCCGACCCACTACCCGGCGAACGTCTCTATATATGGCCTAGCGAGCGTATTACTGACGACATTCGCGTTTGGATCAAGTCGCACAAGGCTGCACTACTGCGTGAACTGGTGCCCGCTAATGATAATCGGCGCATGGCTTGGCGGGTACTGAGGGACGGCAAGCCCATGACGATGCTTGGCAAGATAATGACCTATGAGGAGGCGCTAGAGTCAGCTAAGGCCCGATGGCCTCACAACAGCATCGTTGTCGAGGAGTACGCGCAACGGATCACCCGAGCGTAAACCACCACTGACAAACCACCAAGGAAACAAAAAACTATAGCCGCCTTTATGGGCGGCTTTTTATTGCTAATAAACTACTAAATACGCAATTAAATGCTATTATACTGTGAATATAAACAGTATTGAGTAGAGAAAATGCCAAGACCCAAGGGAGCCAAGAACGCAAAGCCTAGCCGCCGCGAAGTAGCCAGCTATTACGCCATGCTTCGCAGCGCTGCCAATGGTGGCGACGTGCAAGCGGCTGCTGAGCTTATCCGCCTTGGTTGTTCAGAACAGTCAGGGAACAAGCGCCATGGCGTTTAAGCCGGGGAAGTCAGGCAACCCAACGGGACGCCCTAAAGGCAGACCAGACCAGCGGGCAAAGTGGCGAAAAGAGCTTGAGAAGCACGGCGCTGAGCTAGTGGCTAAAGCGGTAGAGCTTGCCCTGGCTGGTGATTCCCAAGCGCTAAAGCTGTGTATTGACCGCGCTATACCTGCGTACCGCCCTACCGCTGAACCCGTCAGCTTTGAGCTGAGCGGCGACACGTTGACTGAAAGGGCCAATTCCGTTTTGACCGCTGTCGCTGCTGGTGAGCTAGACCCTCAAACAGGCAAGGCGCTAATTGATGCCATCGGTTCACTGGTGAAGGTATCGGAGATCGACGAAATAACCCGCCGCCTAGATGAATTGGAGGGCCGCGCCAATGCGTAACGCTGTGATGAAGCGCTTGGCGAAGCTAGAGAGCAGCCAGCATGACAACACGGTTAAAGCAATCAGCAACCTCATGGATGAATTGAGCGACATTGCCGCTGGTGGGGATGGTAAGGGCTATAGCGAACCCAGCCTTGAAAGCATTTTAGAGGTGGATCAATGATCACCAACCTGAAACGTCGCCTTGAAGTATTGGAGCGGCTAGGCGGCAAGACTGGCAGTAGTGACCCGGCACGCATCCATGAAGTGATGGCGAACAACGGCATTGAAACGCCGGAACCGCTACCCGGTGAAGATGCCCCGGCCTGGATGAAGCGAGTGCCTACCGCTTCGCTTGAAGCGCTAATGAACCTCAGAGGTGCCTATGCCCAGCCGTGACGTATTGAAGCGCCTAGCAGCATTAGAGGAGGCCAAGCTACCGAGAGATGAGGCCATCAAGATCATTCGCCTTGTCATACCCCACCCCAAAACAGAAACGTTCGGCACCTCGCTAGATATGGCAGACCGGAAGCTGTTTTTCCCTGGCGACACCGACGAAGGCAAGGACGTGTTATCGGCCATGTACTGGCTGGTTTATCCCGATGCTAGGCGGGTAATCCTGGCAACCGAAACCAACGAACCCGACGACGATGCAATCATCATTCCGCCGTGCCCACCCGATACCGACCTAGCCGAGTATGCCGCCCAACAAGTGCAGCGGCTCAAGGAGTAACCATGGCATTCAGAACCGACGACCCAAGCGTAAACATTGATACCCAAGCCCCGGCACCTAAGCCGACCCAGGCAACGAAGCCAACGCCACCACCGACCCAGGCACCCAAGCCGAAGGAGAGCAGCACCATGAAAACCGACGCACAGCAACGCGCCCAAGCCCGCATTGATATTGACCGTTTGGATGCAGCGAAACGCCCGAAGAACAACCGGGACAGCCGCCAAGATATGATTGGCCGCCTTACTGAGCAGCCCGAACATGCAGCTAATCAGAAAGACGCACGTCAGCAAATGGCCGCCCGTATGCGAGGTGAAGCGTAATGAAAACACCAGCCCAAATCGAACAGCGCCTAGCCGAGATCGAAGCCGAGCGCGAAGAACTGGCAGCTATCGACTTTGATGCAGAGATGCGCCAAGCCACTATCGACGGTGGCGACCTGGACGCTATCGAGCAACGCCAAGCGGATGCTGAACGCAAAGAGCGCCGCCTGCGTATCGAAGCTGAAGCCCTGAACGATCACTTGCCCGATGCCCGTAGAGTGGCCGCCAAACCCAGCATTGACGCCATTAACAAGCGCCTTGATGAACGCAAGGAAAAGGCCCGCAAAGCCGCAACCCAGGCACAAAAGGCAGCGGCTACCCTCAGGCAAGCAATGGCTGAATTCTACAGCGTGAGCCAAACCGAAGACCTTCGCAGCGAGATGGGCGCGATTGCCAAAGAGATCGACGCCAACCTAGATGCCATCGGGAGTATTAGCCATGCAGCGTTAGCGGCTGAGCTGACAGCACTGCAATCTGAGCTTGGCGGCTGCATACGTGCCGCTATACAACGCCACGCTAGCCATCGTTACGGAGACCCGGCTTCTATCGACGTGAGCAAGGCAGCGTGAGCCATGGACGTGAGAGCGAGCTGCAAGATAAGCGGCTCGCACGGTTCAAGAGGCAGAGCTTCCACGAAGGCAGCCCCAAGGATCGACAGCACAATGCCAGCCAGCGGCTTGAGCGCTACCGGGAAGCACTTCAACGCACCTTCACCCATTGAGACGCGGGATTAGTCGGCCAGTGCCCGCTCCACAAAAACCCCGACAGCCTGCGCGTTTCATCCTCGACGGTGGTAGGCACTTCAAACCCTGGCTAACGCTGGGGTTGTTCCATTTGTAATGGAGGAAGTGAAGCACGACGCCTTAGTTTCAAGGGCTCCTTCTGTGACCAATCTAAAGCGCTTCAATTTGTCGGTTTAAAACCCGGAAACGTGCAGGAATTGAAGTCTATCAATAGCTTGTCTTGGTCGCGTTACAAACGCAAGCAGCCCAAATGCGGGATTTTCCCGCTTATAAATGTGAGCCTGAGCCACGTTTAGCCATGGTCAACTTGACCACCCCCAGAACCCCAGATTGGCGTCCCCGGCGCTTGAAAAACAATCAATGGTTTTCTACCTCGCTGGTTTCCACTTAGGTTTCCAGCAGAAAGCGCGCATTCATGGGGCTGGTATCCACTTTGGTATCCACCAAAAGCGCAACGTTTCCGGCGATGCCCAGGCCATATGTATTTTGAAAACGCAGATGGGCGCAATTTTGCGCTGATTGGCTAGATCCCAAGCCGATTGCCCAGGCGCTAACAGAGTCGCTTAAAGACACTCTGTCTTGATATGGGGAGGTTATTCGATCTAATCCCCCCTAATGCCGGGTAATTAACGCAACGGCCAAGGCCACAAAACGCAACAGCAAAAAGGCCAACGACTAAGGTTTGCTAAGGTGCTTTTTGATTCCCGGTTACTCCACCAAATCGGCCTCAAAATAGCCCCAGCAAACAGCACCGTGTATGCCCTGGTGTATGCCTAACTTATATCCGCAGAACAAAGACATTAAATAACAGCCACTTAACAAACCAGTTCAAACGACGCCGCCCCACCACCTTACTATACAAATCAAGCACCTACGGGTGCTTTTTTTGTGCCTGCGGGCTGGAAAAGACTGTTTTAGGCATAGCTATGTCAACATTTGAGTCAACATTTTTTCTCCTACCTGCTACCAATTTCCCCCTCGCTTTCACAAACCTCCTTCTCTATACTCGCCTCATAAATACTGTACATAAATTCAGTTATTTAATGAGGTGCTTATATGTCCAGATCCTACGAGCAATTAGTCAAGCGCGTGCAGAAAGAGATCGGCAGCCCGGGAGCGCAGTCAAAGCACTGTGTCGAGCTCCACCGCCGAGGAGATGAGAGCCCCGAAGATTGGGCACAAGTGCTTGCTGACCTGGGCACCGTCGAAAACGTAACGCTTATCCCCATAGATGACGACGCTGAGCATATACGCATTACATGGAACCCTGAGGAGAGCATGGCATGAGT
>AXCI01003998.1_pt1 | contig 10108 bp, 14 predicted proteins | sample 182571 | NCBI WGS metagenome assembly AXCI01 (sample SAMN02359225, study PRJNA218796) | groundwater metagenome | isolation source: Mt. Simon Sandstone pore water sample D5872 at 1.8km depth, Illinois-Basin... | place: USA: Decatur, Illinois | collected 2009-05 | reverse complement strand
TTTTTCGCCTCACCGAAGTAGGCTTCAAACAGTGCCAACTGCAGGGGTGTCTCTAGGTTCTGCGTCCCGGCCCACGCCAGCACGCGGTGGGCAGCGAAGGTATTGTTCGCCCGACGCTCCAGAGCACCGCTGAAATTCAGCCCAAGCTCCTCGGCGGCGGCCATAATCTCCCGCTGGGACTGCTCCATGCTGGCCGCGTCCTTGCCGTATTTGCGGCACAAGTGCTCAAGGATCGGCTCGCCCTCAGGCGGCATATCCCGGTTGAGCTCGAAGGGCTGCCAGACCAGCTCAACGTTGATCTCGCCATTGAGTGTGTCTAGCGCTTGTTCCAAGCGCCGATAGCCGATCGCACACCATGGGCAGGCTACATCGGACACTAGGTCAATTCTTACCTTCTCCATTTTTTACACCCCTTCGACATATCCCAAAATTCGATCAAACTAAAGAAAGCATGGTACGTGTATATCGTGAGTAACGGCAGTACAGATAAGGAGACCGCCATGGAAAAAGCCGCGATGTTTAAAAGTAACCGAAGTGAAGTCTGGGACAGCTGGTTTGATGGCCAAAGTGCCACTGAAGATTTTATGAGTAAACGCGTGCAGCCTAAAGAACAGGAACGCGAGGCATTTTGATGCTTAAGTACATGCTTATAATAAATATCTGCATGTTTGCCATTAAAGATGATCAGAGCTTAGATTAGGAATTGGATTTAAGGCGGCCATTCACCCCCAGCAGGTATCACTACGCATGATCAAAACAGCGTTAGCGTTAAGCACCCTATTACTTATCAGCGGGTGTGCTCAAAACAGTAACACCGCCGCATCAGGCACGCCGGACTCTGGTACATCAACCGAGCAAAACCAGCCCCATCATCAGATGACCGACCAATGGGTCGGCCGATGGACAGGCGTAGAAGGGTTATTTCTGGACATCAGCAAGGACCAGACTGCAGGCCCAGGCCATTATCTCCTTCACATGCGCTACGGCCTGGATGACGACCAAATCGGCACCTTCGAAGGACAGGCCACCGCCGAGGGCATTCGCTTCAACCGCGAGGGCGGCCAACAGCTGCTTATTGCGGGCGACGGCGAGGCCACCGGCATGAAGTGGCTATTGGAAAAGGAAGACTGTTTGGTAGTCGCAACAGGCGAAGGCTATTGCCGCGACTGACCTGCGCGGCAAGCACTCAACGGGAGAGGGATGAAAGCAGTTATTCTGCCGCCAGTTCAGCAAAGTGTCTCGCTTTATCCAGGGTGTACTTAAACCACCGCTGCTTCAAGCGGCAACAAGCCTCTTTACTTTAAGCTCTTTGCGATGCTGTTCGGCATGCCAAAGTTCGTATTGAGATTGCTGGTTCAGCCAGCTTTCCGCAGAGGTATCAAACGCAATAGAAAGCCGCACAGCCATTTCAGGACTAATACCCGCCTTGCCGTTCAGCACGGCACTGAGCGTTTTGCGGCTTACGCCGAGCGCTTCGGCAGCAGCTGTCACAGTAAGGCCTAGGGGCTCCAAGCAAAGCTCGCGTAATACTTCACCAGGGTGGGGTGGATTATGCATCAACATTGGCGCTACCTCAGTGGTAATCTTCGTAATTCACTATCTCGGCATCAGTATGGTACACATCAAAAAGAGTCGAGAAACTTGCTATGCCAGTTCAGAAAAGTGACCCGCTTTATCCAGTGTGTATTCACCAAAATCCCGCGCCAAATAAAGCGAGCCCGAATAGACGCTCTGGGCCTCGTTTCGGATGTCCTCAATGGAAGGCGACGCAAGGGGGTGAAGCTGGTAACGGGGGCTGAAGTGCGTCAGCACCAGGTTGGGCAGCTGTACCGATTCGGCAAACGCGGCGACAAGCTTGGCGTAGCTATGCCCGACATCACCAACCTTCTGGGCCATCTCTTCGGTGTAGGTGGCTTCATGCACCAGCACCTGCGCCCCTTCGCAGGCATCCTTCAACAAGTCAGGCTGGTCATTGTCCCCGGCGATCACCACTTTCCTCGGCTTGTGCTTGAAGACTAGGTAGTCATGGCTTTTTAACCGCTCACCCTCAAATTCAACATCCAACCCTTGCTTCAACTGCCCCCACAACGGCCCTCTCGGAATCCCCTTTTGCGCTAACTTATCCACGTCCAAGGCAGCGTCGACTTTTGTCTCCGTAAATCCATAAGCATAGGACGGCGCCCGGTGTGAAAGCCTATGAGTGGTCACCGCAACGCTCTCAAACTCAACGCTGGGCAGCTCGTCCGAGTCGATGAACTCCAAATCGAAGGGCAAACATAGCTGCGTGGCCTCGCAGGTGGCCTCCAACCAGGCTTTGATACCTGCGGGCGCCACAATGGTCAGCGGCGCTTTCCGGCCCCCCATTCCCGCACTCGCCAGTATGCCCGGCAGCCCATAGCAGTGGTCGCCGTGCACGTGGGTAATCAAGATGGCTTTCAAAGAGTGAAACGACAGCTTCGTGTGCAAAACCTGATGCTGGGTGCCCTCGCCACAGTCGATCAGGTACCAGCCCTTCCCCTTGCTTTCACGCAAAGCGACGCCGGAGACGTTTCTAGTTTTAGTGGGTACTCCGGCGGAGGTGCCGAGAAAAAGTAAATTCATGATTTTGCTCATATCGAAAGCAATGATGAACGCTATCCGATTGCGGACGATTTAATACGATTATGATGTCTTATTATCTTGTTCTGCCGCATATTGGGCGTAGAGTAGATCAGCGAAATCGGATTCATCAATTGCACCGATTACTAAATCCCTGACTGCGTCAGCAAACAGCTCGTTATCAGCGATAAGTTCGAAATCATTGAGAGAGAGATATTCAAGGGCAACCGCTAAGCCAGTCCGCTTGTTAGCATCTGGTAGAGAATGAGAAAGAGCAATGGATGCTACATATTTTGCCGCAATCTCGAAAACATCATCTAAGCCAGAGTATGCGATAGCATTGTCTACTCTGCCCAAGGCACCTTGGAGCTTACCTACATCGGCCGAACCTTGCATGCCTGGCTCATGCTTAAGGATGAACGCATTGATCTCAAGAACACGCTCGAAAGGAAAAAAGATAAGGTTCATTACATATCAGCTAGCTTTTTAAATGTTCGCTTATGCGTTCTGAGAACTAGTTTCGTTTCAGACTTGACGATCTGCTGTCCAGACTCGCCAGAAAGATCAAGTTGCTTGCTGGCCACCACTTTAGGGCGTTTAACAGCCTTAACACCGTACACTTCTATTTTTGTGTTCATAAGCGCCTCTGAGCAATTGGGTAAGATTATACACCTGAGCCTGCATGAAAACAGCGAGCGCTGCTAGTTACATACGTAGCGTTATGGTTTAGTCAAGCGGCACCCCCTAGGCTTGAGCTATCGAGTAAAGCTCCTTCTCTCCTTCGTAACCAAACAATCGCATCATAGTGGCACCATCGCCTATTGCGTTCTACAAAATAGCGGCAAGGCTCCACAGGCGAGCAAGCTGACCAGTATGCCCAGCAAGCTATAACAGTGGTCGCCAATCAAAATGGCTTTGAGCGAGTGGAACGATAGCTTCGTGTGCAAAACCTGATGCTGGGTGCCCTCACCACAATCGATCAGGTACCAGCCCTTCCCCATGCTCTCTCGCAAAGCGATGCCGGAGACGTTTCTTGTTTTGGTGGGTACTCCGGCGGAGGTGCCAAGGAACAGCAAATTCATAGTTTGTACGTGATCACGCTTATTCACTCGCTTTAGGGCTAAGGCATCGGATTATCAGTTAACTAAATTTAAAAAGTAGTGCTTTTACAATGATTAGCAGGCGTACATTAATGCAATTGAGATCTATACATACTGCAAGCTTAGCGGATGAAGCTTGTGATTATAGCATTTAGTACTTAACGCCAATGTTAAACGGCGGGCTTTTGATAGCGAAGCGGAGAAAAGGACATCCGGTGGACGGCCGCCAGGCCGGGAACGAACTTGAACAAATTGTTAGGCTTTTTCAGCATCTACAGGCACTTGTGCTGCTTAAGGTTATCCGCCAAACTGCTATAAACCATACCAAAATGCGTAACTTGACGATGAAGCTTTCCCTTAATTTTCGTGTAGGACTGATGGCAGCTGCTTTCGTTGTTTCCGGCATCATGGTCGTGCTTATGTTCTGTCTCAGTTTTGGCGTGGGCCTATGGGGGTGGATGACGAAAGCGGTTTGGGCATATGTCGACCGGGGCTTTGCTGACACCAACTTGATCGGGCTTATGCTCTTGGTCTCGATATTCCTGCTCGCCGGATCGTACTTCCAATGGATAGCCCAAGACGCTGCTCGCTTCGTACTGAGTCTAGAATAAGCCTAACGCCTTGCTCACCGGAAAATTAGGAGCGCAGCGAGTAATTTTTCCGTGTGCAACAACTTGTTAGGCTACAAGCCGATGACTCTGTTCCAATCTGCTATGTACATATATATGCGGTTGAATTCACTTGGAAGAAGCATTCGATTGTGTGCAATGAAATTACGCGATTTTTCAAGCTCTTCCATTCTCTGCTTCAGCCAATGCTGCGAAGGCATTATATCTTCAAAGAAAGACCATTTTTCTATAATTATCGCTGCTAACATTCCGAAATCTACAAAACCTAGAAGGTCTTCCTTTTCACCTTCCAGCCAAGAATCTTTGAATGCGGTTTCTTGCCTTGATTTGGCATGACCTTTAACTTTTTGGGGCAATTTTTCCCACCAATCCACACCTTCATTTTCTTCTAGCGTTGATCTAATCAAAAACCTCACTTCATTTTCAAAGCAGTGCAATAACGCATATAGCCTTGCCATTTCTATTGCATTGTTGCGGCGACTAATACTGAAAGGGGCAATTTGCTCAGCCAATAGCTTTTCATCTGCATCCGATAAATCAGCTCCAATCTGAATTCCAGCCCTCTGAAAGCTAGTTGCTTCAGATTCAAACATCAGACCTCGAAACAAAAAGTCCCGCAAATCCTTCTTATAGCTATCCAAGCAAATGCTCCTTCAGTGATTTAAATATTGAGTTATATACTTCAATGTCTTTTGTGGCTGGAAGATGAATCTGTATATTGTAATGTAAGCTTGGTTGAACGCCAGACACAGGAACTTGCATTACTGCTTCTGGTTGAGCTTCTTTAGCGGGCCTATCTCCGTCATCAACTTCTGAAGTCCTCTCAACTTTCACGGTAGCTTTTGGTGAATGATCAATATCTGCAATTGCAAGCAACCCAAAAAAGGTTTTTGCCATCAGTTCTGCAGGCCGATCTTTAGCATTGTGGGTGCTCTTGAACTTACCCTCAATGAGATTTTTGTCAGACTCTTTAGGGTGCGACTTTATAAGAAACAAGTCTGAATAAGCTTCTTTGACTGCTTCTCCCATGATTTGGCGAGATTGTGATTTGTCCCTGTAATCATGATATCTATTGGTTGGCGTGCCTCCAGGGGTCAAAAAGCCTAATGCCTTTAGTATCGGTAAAAACGCACGATGATTTGTTGAGGCAAAACCAATGTCTTTAAGGTGTTGCTGAGTAAATGTTGACGGCGCTTGTCCTTCCTGTATTTTTTGGAAAAATTCAGGAATTTGTCCGTAGACTTGTGTGTATACACTTGGAAGTGCCATACATTCTCCTTAATTAATTGACGAGCCTAACGCCGCGCTCTGCGGAAAATTGGAGCGCAGCGGATGATTTGTCCGACAGTAGTGCTTTGTTAGCCTCTCTACTCATATAGCTTTCGATCAATCCATGCCATTAACTCACTTCTATCCACTTTGCCAAGTATGTATTTATCCCTTTCAATTCTCTGTAAGGCCCCTGATGTGAGAGTGCTTGAAGTCACTATGATACCTTTACTAGCTTTATGCTCGTTCCTTACATCAGCCAGTTCTCTAATAGTTGATATCCCTATTTTCCTAGAAGCACTATATCTCTTCGCCTGCCAGAGAGCTTTAAACATACCGTTTTCGCCAAGATCTTTGACCGCAACAATGTCAACACCGCCATCCTTTGTGCCTGACATCAATTCGATTTCATAACCGTCAGATTCCAGCAGCTCTGATACCAATATTTCAAATTGTCGCCAGTTTAGATCATCCAAAGAGCAAGTTTTATACTGTAAGCGGGATAACAATTCGAGGCTAGGGGAGAATCTGACCACCTGAATTTTAGTTTCAGGTAGTTGAATTATTTTCGGTTCAAAAAGAAACTCTTTGCCAAATTCATGTGTCCAGTCGAGAGAGTAGCCAATTAGAGGGGTTCTCGATATAAAAAGACATTGATTTGATTCATCTCTCGTTATTATTTCATCGCATATTTCAATTGCCCGCTTCTGATAATGTTCAACTTCGTCAATTATAACTAATAAGCCGCCATCATTAGCTTGCTCTCTCAAGAGCCCCAACCTTTCCTCATCAAGTAGCGATTGATAAGTTATAGAAGCCCCATCATTGATGCCGCTTGAAAGGCCTTTTACATCATCAGCCAAATTTAGGCCATTCTTTTTAGCCACATATTTCCATTGATCGCGAAGAACTAAATGCTCTGTTATTACCGTTACCCTCTTACTTTTCCCTGCCTTTAGTTTATGATTTGCCGCTACAATAGACGTGACTGTTTTTCCAGTACCGGCTGCCGCGACTAGCATGTTACGTTGGCTTTTAGATACGACAAACTCATCAACAAATCTTTGTTGCCAGTCGGCCAGCTGGAAGTTTTCAATATTCAACGGGACTCCTTGAGTGGCTAACGTTGTCATCACGCGCTTGTCGCGTGCATGGCCTTGCTAGATTGCTAGCTACGCTCCTCATCAAGCCTCTTTGCGAACTTGTTTAGCTCACGAGCTAGTTTTCTAAGGAATTTAGTATCTGATGGAATTTCAAGCTCAGCGTAAGATTCACCTGCTTGCTCGCCAGCATAGTGAATCCAAGCTGAAGAGTAATCATAGGTTATGTATAAGCCACTGGGATTCATAGTGAACTTATTTTCTCTTCCAGGCACTACAACAGTGAAATCTTCCGGAAGTTCTATATAGTGCCCCTTTTGAGTTTTCTGACTTCCCATTTATTATTCTCCTTTTGTAATCTAACAGTGATTATACACAAGGCTACATAACCTCAATAAACGTGCCCGCTCATTCATTGAGGTTATGTAGCCACCTCATTTGACTCTATCCCACTGATTCGCCTGGAGGCAAAGAAAAATAGGCGACATATCCAAAAGTCGCATGCTGGTCGTTTAGCTCTGCCTAATCATACAGCCTAGAAAAGCACTATTACGCTGTAGGAATCAGGTCTAGGACGCTGATGAACCCAACCAAGGCCAAGCAGGAAGTAGCGGAGGTTGTGAGTGGCAGACCACATAATATTGTTTCTAGCTAAGCCCCACACACCCCATCTCCCCACCAAACCACTGCTGTTTTAGCCCCCGCTGCTTTTCCAGTAGCAGCATTAGGTAGTCACGCAATGGATGGGCGGAAGGTAGCGCGGCGAGGTGTTTGCGAAGCCGCCGTTGGTACGGAAATTGTTCAGCAGGCACGTGCAGCGGCGTGGCATTTTGGGTGAGCCATTCGATGTTAGGCAGAAGCAAGTGGGTAGCGTTGCTGTCGAGCGCTAGCGTGACGCCTTTTACATCGAAGTCGCCGGCGTAGATATGTGTTCGTCTGGTTTTGTGCCAAGCCTCAGCGAGTAAGGCAAAGCCGCCGCCGTAGTGGCTGTCGCCGCGGTAGACGACTAGCGGGTTTGCGTAGCCACTTAGTGCTGGGAGTTCCGGCGAGAACTCATAGAAGCTGTCCAGGTTTTCGACCTGGATTAGGGCGCTGAACGCGCTTAGCTTTAACCCCAGTACATCCACATCGCGAATGGCACGTGGTTCATTGGCAAGCCCCGCTACTGGTTGAGACGGAAAGCTGACGAGTACCCGCCGCGCACGGGGGCTTTCGCGGTTGGTCTTATCTTCCTCTACGCCCTCTTTCGCCTGGTCGATGCTGGTCAGGCCGCTGAGTGAGCGGCCTAGCGGCGCTATGCGGGCGCTTTCTAATACGTCATTAATCTGCGCCAGCAAGGCGGCGTCAAAACGCAGCGCTTTACTGTTGATTCGCGTGGCTAGGTCAATGTCGTGCTGGTGGCACCAGGCCACTACGTCGTCTACCCACTGGCGGCGCGGCTTCTCCACCGTGGGCTGGCGGAGCAGTTCGCGGGCGACGCCGTTAAGGCCATTGCGTGCGCGGCTGGGTAGGTTCATACGGCCAGCTGCAGTTCTACATCGTGGATCAGGCGCAGGTGATTGAATTGGCTGGCCTGGCTCTCCTGCTGTTGGAGCCGAAACGCCTTCTGATCGCTGCGCGGCAGGCCTTGGTATTCGGAAATCACCTGGAAAAGCCATATCTCATCCGGCCATTCCAGCGGGCTTTCGTGTAGGTACTCAAGGGCGCTAACCGGCGCCGCCTGGGGCTGGTCGATCACGCTTAAATAGAAGTGTTCCACATCCTGCTTAAGCGCCTGCTGGCGGGCGGCGGCGAGGCTGCTCTCTTGGGCTTGGGCAGGGGCCGCGGCTTCAACCGTTTGCGTGGTGTGGCGCGGCTGGGGTAGTTGGTGCAGCAGGTCGGCGAGCAACCGGCTATCCAGGTTGCGATCCAACGCCGGGGCGGCCGCGGCGCTTAACGGTGCGGCTTGATTGACCAGCCCTGGCACTTCGCTGCGCCGGGCGTAGTTGCCCGGCACAAAGCCGGGGTGTTCGCGCATAAAGGCGGCCATGCCGCTAATCAAGCGGCTGCGCGCCTGCTGCTTGCGAAAGCGCGCCATCAATTCGATCAAGCGCCGCTGCACTTCGCGCAGGCTGGTGTAGTGGTGGCTTAGCTGTTGCTGTAGCTGACTGATCAACAGCTTGCGGAGGCTGCCGTCGCTGCCCACCAGCTCGATCAGCTCGTCGAAGTCGATCAGCGCCAGGCCATCCAGCAGCCTTGCGATCTGCTTCTGGGCGCGGTCGTTTTCGCGGATTTTGTCGTTGAGTTGGCTGACAAAGCCAAAATCGCTATTCAGCCGCTGCCATAAGCTGTCGATGGCATCGGCGAAGCGCCCGTTCAGGTCGTCGACTTCCTGACGCAAACGCATCAACTGCTGCTCCAGCCGCCAGTGTTCGCCGCGGCTGCGCGCCTCCCGGTAGCTGTGTACCAGGGCGCGAATCAGCTCCAGGGTTTCCGCTACATCGGCGTTCACATGGCGGCGGGTCTCGTCGGCGAGCATCTCGGCAATCAGTTCGCGCACCTTGGGTGCCAGCTTCACACCGCTCTGCTCGTCCGGCCGCCACAGGATGCGTGCCGCCAGCAGCTTGCGTAGCGCGCTGTCGCTAAGCGACTCCAGCGGCACTTCATCACGGGTGTAGGCCTGCATCAACACATCGGCGTGCTTGCCGAGCAGCGCCAGCCGTTCACTGCCGGTTTTCAACAAGCGGCTTTCCAGGGCGTGTTCTCCGCTCGAACTCACAACAGGGCCTCCTGGGAACCGGAGCCCTCTTCGCTACCCTCTTCGATAGGCAGGTTCTCTTCATCGCGAATAAAGCGCACCAGATCCACCAGGTAGTCGATCTTGCCGGTAACCACGAATACCTGCCGCTCTGAATGGGGCTGAAGCAGGTAGCCGTGCTCTTTCAGACGCTTGAAGACCTGCTTTACCTGGGCGTCGAGCTGGTCACTTTGCGAGCCAAAAAAGCTGTCGGTGGCCAGGCGCTCCAGGCGTTCACGCAGGCTTTGGTTGTCTTCGCACTTGGCGCTGAACTCGGCGGGTTTGAGCACATCGCCAGGGGCTGCCAGGGTGTCGCGGCCCAGCGCTTCTTGAACCAACTGCAGCCACTCCAGCAGCGGTAGCAGGCTATTGAGGGTATCACCGAGCTGACGGGACAGCTGATCGCGGGCGTTGTCGTTGAGCTGACGCCAGGCCAGGAAATAGACGCTGCCATCTTCGTTGCTGGCCAGGCGGCGGTTAAGCGGCCGCAGGTAGGTATCGATCTCTTCCCTGGTCTCTTCATTGGTGAGATGGCGATAGCCGCTCTCATCGCTGATCGGGCAGACAAACTCACCCGCTAAAAGGCGCTCTAGCAGTGGGCCATGTTCGATCATACCGTCACCTCCTGCTGACGTT
>AXCI01004355.1_pt1 | contig 10139 bp, 11 predicted proteins | sample 182571 | NCBI WGS metagenome assembly AXCI01 (sample SAMN02359225, study PRJNA218796) | groundwater metagenome | isolation source: Mt. Simon Sandstone pore water sample D5872 at 1.8km depth, Illinois-Basin... | place: USA: Decatur, Illinois | collected 2009-05 | reverse complement strand
CCAAGCGGAAGACCGACGAGGGTGGAAATAAGCCCTGACACGGCCACCATGTAAAGGGTATCCAGGGTGGCCTGTAAAATAAGATCAATCATTGCGCTGGACATGGCCGAGTACCTCTACCTGCAGTTGATGAGATTCAAGATAGGTCATGGCTTGTTGGGTTTGTGTCGGCGTGCCCAACAGTTCGGCGATCATCAGACCTAGGGTGCGCTCCTGAATCGACTCCACTTTGGCTTGCAAAATGCTGACATCGACGCCGCACTCGCGCGCAAGGCGCGAAATTAACGGTGTCGAGACCGCATCGCCCGAAAAAGTAAGGCGTACTACCGGGTGGGAGTTTTCGCCAGGGGTATCAAGAAGTCGCTCAATCAACTCTTTGGGGGGTGTTAGCTGGAGAAAGTCATTGAGAAACTCGCGGCCCAGCTGGGTGCGCGGCGCCGTGAAAAAATCGCCCACTTCAGCGTCCTCTACCAGCTCTCCGTCTGAAATCAGGCTAACCCGATGGCAAATGGATTTAACCACCTCCATTTCGTGGGTGATCAATAAGATGGTGATGCCCAGCTGCTGGTTGATGTCGCGCAGCAGCTCAAGGATTGAACTGGTAGTCTGGGGGTCGAGTGCAGACGTAGCTTCATCGCACAGCAGGACTTGCGGCTTGCTGGCTAGCGCCCGGGCAATCGCTACTCGCTGTTTTTGACCTCCCGAAAGCTGAGCCGGGTACTGGTTGGCTTTATCTGCTAAGCCTACCATCTCCAGCAGTGGAACAACGCGATCGCGGACGCTGTGGCGTTTCTGCCCCATGAGTTCTAAAGGCAGGGCGACGTTGTCGAACACTGTACGCGTGGTGAGCAGATTGAAGTGTTGAAAAATCATCCCGATTCGGTGACGCGCCCGGTTGAGCGCTGCACTGCTCAGTTGGGTCATTTCCTGGCCATCGACCGTGACACTGCCACTGGTGGGGCGCTCTAAGAGGTTAACGCAGCGAATCAGCGTCGATTTGCCCGCGCCAGAGAGGCCAATAACGCCATGAATCGTGCCTTTGGGCACGCTCAAGTTTGCGTTTTTGAGTGCATGGACAGCATTTGAGCCGCTGCCCCGGGAGTTACTAAAGTACGTTTTACTGACGTTGCTAAGTTCAATCATAGCGGCTGCCTTACCGGTAGGCCGAAGACGGAGTGCGGGGGTGGGCGCTGAGGGCGGGCCAGTGTCGGAGGAGAAACAAAAAAGGCCACCCTGAGGGGGTGGCCGTCAACGCTGGACACACCCGTTTAGCTGCACTTCACTCATTAGTGACTGATATTACGCCAGACAATAAGTGGACGCCCGCAATCTGGGTACAAATCGGCGTCATTACATTTGCCGCGAAATGTTAGAGAGCAGAAGCTTTTTTGTCAATTGTAACGATCTGATTTTATGGTTTAAAAGCATAAAACAGTCATATTATCTAGTGCGTGAGGCTATTTAAGATGATAAGTCTGCAGTGCGAATTTTTGGGGCGCAGCCCGGTTGGATACTGATGCTTAAGTCCGATCACCGCTTGAAAACAAGATGGCATAGAATACCCTAGGGTTTTTACGAAAAGTCGCTGAGCGAAGGCCAGACGAGGTAAAAAACGGATCAAACTCGCGCACGAGCCGATTTTTAACATCGTATGGACGAGCGCACGCAGTTTTCGTACAAAGCCTAGCCAATAATCCTTATTGCTGCACAAACGAGAAGCGGCCTGCAGTCGCTTGCACCATCTCTTTAGCACCGTGACTGCGCCGTTATCAGATGGCTTTCAACCCAAAGTTTTAGCTACCCAGGAGTGACGAACGTTATGTTTACCGGCATTGTGCAAGGTGTGGCCAGCGTTGTGGCGGTTCAGGAGCTGGATGATTTTCGCGTGCATGTCGTGAAAATGCCTCAGCCAATGCGCGAAGGGCTTGAGATAGGCGCCTCTGTTGCCCATAACGGCGTCTGCCTTACGGTAACGGCCATAGAGGGCGATAACGTCAGTTTTGATTTAATGCGTGAAACGTTGCGCCTGACCAATCTTGGTGCAATTTCACCTGGGCAGTCTGTCAATATAGAGCGCGCGGCACGCTTTGGGGATGAGATCGGTGGTCACTCCATGTCGGGCCACATTATTTCCATGGCAGAAGTGGTGGCTATCGAAGAGGCGCCTAACAACCGTCGGCTGTGGTTTTCCTTGCCAGCAAGGTTTGGACGCTTCGTATTTGAAAAGGGCTATATCGGGGTGGACGGCATCAGCTTGACTATCGGTGATGTGCGCGGCGCTGAGGGAGGGGGTGTCGAGTTCAGCGTCAATTTAATACCTGAGACACTGGCACGCACCATATTGAAGGAGCGAGCGCCTGGAGATCAGGTCAACATCGAGATTGACCCGCAAACTCAGGTTATTGTTGAAACCGTTGAGCGTATCCTGTCTCAAAAAGAGGCGTAAAAAGGCGTATCAATTAACCATCACTCATTGGGTAGGCGCATTAGCGCCACAGGTGAGCTTTTTGGCTTTAGGTTGACCGATCGGTTAAATTATGGCCTGAAGATTGCTTGGTATAAGGTGGCGGGGTTACCTCGCTCATACTGGTCGTCTGACCGAGCGCTCGCATCAAGGTGAGCGTTTCGGTAATATGTGCGGCTTTTCTCAGCACCAGAACGCATGCTCGTGCGGCGTTAGCGCTAAGGACAACAACATTCATGAAACGTCTGGATAACTACTTCAAGCTCTCCGAGCACAAAACCAATGTGAAGACAGAAGTTATCGCCGGGATCACCACGTTCCTGACGATGGCCTACATTATATTCGTCAATCCGAGCATCTTATCTGAAGCGGGTATGGATTACGGTGCTGTCTTCGTGGCGACGTGCCTGGCCGCGGCGATTGGCTGTTTTGTTATGGGATTATGGGCCAACTACCCGATTGCTCAAGCCCCAGGTATGGGCCTGAACGCCTTTTTCACCTACGGCGTGGTGCTGGGGATGGGGTACACTTGGGAAGCGGCGTTGGGGGCGGTCTTCTTCTCCGGTTTAACCTTTTTCCTGCTCAGTATTTTCAAGATTCGTGAGTGGATCATTAACGCCATCCCCATGACGTTGCGGCTGGGTATCGCCGCCGGCATTGGTTTGTTTCTGGCGATGATTGCGCTAAAGAATGCGGGTATTGTGGTGGCCAACCCCGCGACCTTTGTTTCCCTGGGTGATCTTTCCCAACCCCCGGCCATTTATGCGCTGCTGGGCTTCTTTGTGATCACCGCGCTCTCTTACCTGCGAGTGACGGGGGCCGTCATGATCGGGATTTTGGGTATTACGGTTACTGCAATGGTGCTCGGCCACAATGAGTACGGTGGCCTGATGTCCATGCCGCCCTCTATTGCACCTACCTTTATGGCAATGGATTTGATGGGCGCGCTGGATGTAGCGATGCTTAGCGTGATCTTTGCCTTCCTGTTTGTTGATTTGTTTGATACATCAGGCACGCTGGTTGGCGTGGCTCACCGCGGTAAGCTGTTAGACAAGGATGGTAAGTTACCGCGCATTGGCCGCGCCATGATGGCTGATAGCACGGCCTCCATGGCGGGCGCCGCCCTGGGTACGTCCACCACCACGAGTTACATTGAATCGACCGCGGGTATCGCATCAGGTGGGCGTACCGGCTTAACGGCGGTAGTGGTTGGCGGCCTGTTTCTGATCAGTCTTTTCTTTGCACCGCTGGCAGGCTCGATTCCCGCCTATGCGACTGCGGGGGCGCTGCTGTATGTTGCGGTGCTAATGGCAGGTAGTTTGGCCCACGCTAATTGGGAAGACCCCACGGATGCTGCGCCGGTGCTGATTGCTGCTCTGGCAATGCCGCTGACGTTCTCGATCGCTGAGGGCATTGCGCTAGGCTTTATTAGCTTTGTGGCGATCAAAACCCTATCAGGACGATTTAGCGATCTAAATCCAGCCGTCATTATTTTGGCGCTGCTGTTTGCGGCGAGATTTCTATTCCTAGGGTAACTGGCCCTAATCACCTTTTCCTACTCAATGAGAGACGCGATGAGCATCTACGGCGACTACATTAAGTCCGTCATTCGCACGGTTCCCGACTGGCCTGAGCAGGGCGTGAATTTTCGCGACATCACCCCGTTGCTGCAAAATAGTGCTGCCTTTCGCAAGCTGATCGATAGCTTTGTGCATCGCTATCAGGAGATGGATCTGGATGCCATTGCGGCGATTGATGCGCGTGGTTTCATTATTGGCGCGCCGCTCGCTTATGAGCTGGGCTGCAGCTTTGTGCCAGTGCGTAAGAAGGGTAAGCTGCCTTTCAAGACCATTAGCGAGACTTACACGCTGGAATACGGCCATTCAGAGGTTGAGTTGCACGCCGATGCATTCCAGCGCGACGACCGTATTCTGCTGATGGATGATTTGATCGCCACCGGAGGCACCATGCTTGCAGCGGCCAACCTCATCCAGCGCAGCGGTGGTCAGGTGGTTGAGACAGCGACCATTATCGATCTACCCGAGCTGGGTGGTTCGCAGAAAATTCGCGATGCTGGTTACAGCGTATTCGCCGTTTGTTCTTTCAATGAAGACGAGTAATGCCCCATGAGCAGCGATCGCTACCACCAACACTTTACTGTCTCCTGGGATCAATTGCATCGTGATGTGCGCACGCTCTGCCATCAGATGATCGAGCGTGATTTCAAGGGCATTGTAGCGATTACGCGCGGCGGTCTAATTCCCGCCGCGCTGATTGCTCGAGAGCTTAACATCCGGCTGATCGATACGGTGTGTATTAAAAGCTACGACCATATGGACCAAGGCGGCCTGGATATCATGAAGGGCGTTGACCATGACGGTGAAGGCTGGTTGCTGGTCGATGACTTAGTGGATACCGGTAAAACAGCGCGGGCAGTCCGTAAAATGCTGCCTAAAGCCCATTTCGTGACGATCTATGCCAAGCCGGACGGTCGTCCGTTGGTGGATGAGTACCTGACCGAAGTTGCTCAACAGTGCTGGATTCAATTTCCGTGGGATATGGGTGTGGCGTACGTTGAGCCCCTTGTCGATCAAATCAAGAGGTAATAATGGCCAATCCACTTCCTGACGATTGGAGTCACTGGCTGGGTAATGAGTTTCAGGCTGACTATATGCAGGCGCTAAAAGGTTTTTTAGCCCAGCAAAAAGCGGCGAAGAAAATCATCTATCCCCACTCAACGCAGTGGTTTCGTGCCTTTGAGCTGACTCCGTTGAGCGAAGTGAAGGTGGTTGTTTTAGGCCAGGATCCCTACCACGGGCCCAACCAGGCCCACGGGTTATGCTTTTCCGTGCAGCCTGGGGTGCCCGTGCCGCCGTCGCTGGTCAATATCTACAAAGAGTTGGCCACCGATGTCGGTTTTACCCCCGTGCGCCATGGCCATCTGGAAGCCTGGGCCAAGCAGGGCGTGTTGTTGCTAAACACCTCGCTGACCGTGGAACAGGGCAATGCGGCGTCTCATCGCGGCAAGGGATGGGAGCCGTTCACTGACCGCGCGATTGAAACCGTCAGCCAGCACGCACCGCCGTGTGTTTTTCTGCTTTGGGGTAGCCACGCGCGCCAGAAGAAGGCGCTGATCGACCAGGGCCGCCACTTGATACTGGAAGCGCCTCACCCTTCACCGCTCTCTGCGCACCGGGGGTTTTTTGGCACTCGGCATTTTTCCCAAGCCAATCAATTTTTGCAAGCGCAAGGGCGTGACCCCATCGAGTGGCAATTGCCGGAAACCCCTTAACCTTACCAGTGGTTGCGGGTAGAATACGCGCAATTTTGTGCTTAGCTGATGCAACCTTGGTTGCCATTCTGAATCCCCTGCCGTGAGGAAGTCCCATGAGTGTTTACGCCATTAACCATCCGCTTGTACAACATAAGCTGGGTCTGATGCGCGAAGTTGACCTGAGCACTAAGAGCTTTCGTGAGCTGGCAGGCGAAGTCGCCAAGCTGTTGACCTATGAAGCAACCAAAGGTCTTGAACTGGAAGATCATGAAATTCAGGGATGGAACGGCGAACCGATTGCGACGCGGCGACTGAAGGGTAAAAAGGTAACCGTGGTACCTATTCTGCGTGCAGGCCTGGGAATGTTGGATGGGGTAACAGACTTAATCCCCAGTGCTCGAGTCAGTGTTGTCGGCCTTTACCGCGATGAAGAGACGCTTCAGCCGGTTCCCTATTTTGCCAAATTTGCCAACGATATCGAAGAGCGCATGGCCATCGTGATTGATCCCATGCTGGCCACCGGGGGTTCAATGGTGGCAACACTGGACATGCTCCGTGAGCGTGGCTGTGAGCATATGAAGGTGATCGTGCTCGTCGCCGCCCCTGAAGGTATCAAGCGGGTGCAGGACGCTTACCCCGATATCGAAATTTACACAGCCTCGGTGGATGATCGACTCGATGAAAACGGCTATATCGTTCCCGGCTTAGGTGACGCGGGCGATAAAATATTCGGGACGCGTTAAGCCTCCCCTCTTAATATGGCCCCTTACGCTTTGCGTCAGGGGCATTTTTTTGCACCCCTACTCGCTAATCATTAACAGGGATTTATTCCATGCGTGAAGCTGTCAGCCAGAATGAGTCGTGGCTAAAAGTACTGTTAACCGGCGCACAGATGTTATTTGTCGCATTTGGTGCTTTGGTATTAGTGCCGCTGCTAACGGGGCTTGATCCTAGTGTGGCGCTGTTTACGGCGGGTGCAGGCACACTGATCTTTCACGCAGTGACTCGCCAGAGCGTGCCGGTTTTTTTAGCCTCATCCTTTGCTTTTATAGCGCCCATTCAAGGCTCGGTGGCCAGCTTTGGCATACCGGCTACGATGGGCGGGCTCATGGCGGCGGGGCTGGTGTATGTCGCTATTTCCCAAGCCGTACGTTTAAAAGGCACCGAATGGTTGCACCGTTTACTGCCCGCGGTGGTTGTGGGCCCGGTGATTATGGTGATTGGCTTGGCGTTGGCCCCGGTGGCGGTGAGTATGGCGACCGGTGAAACCAGCGATAACATCGGCTATGGGCAGGCCATTTTCTTATCCATGACCAGCCTGCTGGTAACGCTACTCCTCGCGGTATTTGGTCGCGGCCTACTGCGTCTGGTGCCGATTATTGGCGGTATTGTCACGGGCTATCTTTTAGCGCTGCTGATGGGCTTAGTGGATTTTACCCCGGTGCGGGAGGCCGCCTGGCTCTCGGTGCCCAGCTTTACCGCACCCAGTTTTCACTGGGCGGCTATTTTATTTATGATTCCGGTCGCGATAGCCCCGGCGGTGGAGCATATTGGTGACATGGTCGCGATTGGCTCAGTAACCCGTAAAAACTTCCTGGAGAAGCCCGGCCTGCATCGCACTCTGTTAGGCGATGGGTTGGCGACCAGCGTGGCGGCGCTCTTTGGGGGACCGCCAAACACTACTTACTCAGAAGTCACCGGTGCGGTAACGCTGACCCGTGCGTTTAACCCCAAGTATATGATCGTGGCAGCGATTCTTGCCATTGTGCTGGCGTTTGTATCCAAGCTTGGCGCGCTGCTGCAAACCATTCCAGGTCCGGTAATGGGCGGCATTATGACCCTTCTGTTTGGTTCCATCGCAGTCGTCGGTATGAACACCCTGGTTCGGGCGGGGCAATCGTTAACGGCAGCGCGCAATTTAGTTGTGGTCTCGCTAATACTGGTATTCGGGATTGGCGGCATGCAGTTTGGCGGTGGTCAGTTTACTCTGCAGGGTGTCAGTCTAGCGGCTTTGGTGGGAATTGCGTTGAACTGGCTATTACCCCATGCGCAAGAGGGCGAGTAACGTTAACCTTGTTACAGCGTTTGGATGTCAGTGTTTAGTAAGCATCAGGAGTCTTGTTAGCATGGAAAACGAACTAACCGCCTCCTTCCCAATTTTAGGGATCGCCGCCTGGAGCGGCACGGGAAAAACGACGCTGTTAGAAAAGCTGCTGCCCAGACTAGCGGAATATGGCCTGAAGGTAGCCGTGATCAAGCATGCTCACCACTCGTTTGAGGTAGACCAGCCAGGTAAGGATAGCTACAAACTGCGTCGCGCTGGCGCTGCACCTGTGCTTGTGGCGTCAAGGCAGCGGTTTGCGCTGATGCAGGAAACCCCTGGGCAGGACGAGCCTGACTTAGCCGAATTAGTGGCCATGATGGTTCCGCACCATCCCGACCTAGTGATTGTTGAAGGCTTTAAAGCTTGGCCGATTCCCAAACTGGTGCTTTATCGTTCGGGCGTAGGTGACACGTCAATTTTAACCGGTGCTTGGGTGGAAGCGGTCGCTTTGAATTCGCCGCCTCCCATCGATTTAGCACTTTCAGTAGCCCAGTTAGACATTGATGATAGCGACACCATCGCACACTGGATAGTCAACTGGGTAAGCGCGAAAAACGACGCCTTGTTATAAATGTTTGTGTTTTAAATGCGTCAGTCTCAAATGCTTCGGCTTCAAAATAAAGGTGCCAACATGCAGTTAACCCACCTCAATACCCGTGGCGAAGCCAACATGGTGGATGTCGGGGATAAACAGGAATCCCGACGAGAAGCCACTGCTTCGGGGCGCATTATAATGCAGCCTGAAACACTGACGCTACTAAGCGACGGTGAATTGCCCAAGGGCGATGTGCTTGCTACCGCGCGGATCGCCGGTATCCAGGCGGCCAAACGCACCCATGAGCTGATACCTCTTTGCCACTCCCTAGCGCTCTCAAAAGTGTCGGTTGAATTCGATATTGATGTAGCTGAATCCTGCGTTCATGTGACCTCATTATGTCGCTTGAATGGACGCACCGGGGTGGAAATGGAAGCGCTGACCGCAGTCTCGGTCGCCTGTTTGACGCTGTACGATATGTGCAAAGCAGTCGATAAAGGGATGCATATTGAAGCCATCCAGCTGGACACTAAACAGGGTGGGGTTCGTGGCGATTACCAACGTATCAATGCCCAGGTGCCTATAGTGACGGGGGGTGGTGAGCCGGGAGAAGTGAGCCTGGGGGAGCGTTGCCCATCGCCCTGTGTGCGGGTGAAGTTTTTGGCGGAGCTACGCGAGCGGGTTGGTGAAAGCGAGGCGATGGTCAGTCTTGATCAACTAGCGAGCCGTGATATTAGTGGGTTGAAAGCGGCCTTGGCCGAGCGCGATAGTCGCTTTAAGCAGCTCACCGACCAGCGTACGCTATGTGCGATCAATCAAGTGATGGCTAATGATGATGCATTAGTGACCGACGACGACGAGGTGGCGTTTTTCCCACCTGTCACGGGGGGCTAGGGTGGATATTACGCTAAATATTGATGTGGCGATTCAAGCAGCGCCTTTCCCGATGGAGTATGGGTACGGTGATGTGCTATCCGGGCGCAGCGATATTGGCGCAGTGGTAAGCTTTACCGGACTGGTGCGTGATTTTAACGAGACGCCGGACGTAACCGGGTTAACGCTGGAGCACTATCCGGGGATGACCGAACGTACCCTGACCGCGATAGGCGAGCAGGCTTGGCAGCGATGGTCTCTGCAGGCGGTGAAGATTATACACCGCGTCGGTTATCTAGCGCCGGGCGACCCGATTGTCCGGGTGCTAGTGGCCAGTGCTCACCGCCGCGAGGCGTTTGAAGCGTGCGACTTTATTATGGATTTTCTTAAAACCCAGGCGCCTTTTTGGAAGAAAGAGCACACTCGCCAGGGCGACTACTGGGTCAAAGAGCGCCACTCCGACCAGCAAGATGCAGCGCGTTGGGATTAACATTACCGCGTTTGCCATGATCCCCGGCTGTGGTTGTCAACGCAGTGAATTCGTTGTGGCGTTGCTTCCCTATAAACGCAGGTTAGCGATTTGGCTGGGTTGTCGCGGTAATGCCGCTTAGCGATTTGTTGCATTGCTCAACGTGATGGATTCGGGCATTTCGGCGGCCATAATCTGTAGGTGTACGTTGGGCAGGTGCTGCATATGCGCTGCCAACCAGTGAACCAGGCGGGGCTGCAGTGCTTGCCGCAGGTCGGCCAGCGTCTCTGCGGCAATCTCTTCGAGCTGCTCATCTAGCCAATCGCTAAAGCTATCTTCATCCAGCGGGCTGGCGCCCGACGCGTCCAGCATTAACCGGCCGATACGGGCCCACCCGGTGGCAGTAGCGGTCACCGGTAA
>AXCI01002795.1_pt1 | contig 10204 bp, 11 predicted proteins | sample 182571 | NCBI WGS metagenome assembly AXCI01 (sample SAMN02359225, study PRJNA218796) | groundwater metagenome | isolation source: Mt. Simon Sandstone pore water sample D5872 at 1.8km depth, Illinois-Basin... | place: USA: Decatur, Illinois | collected 2009-05 | reverse complement strand
GTAAGACCGCTCAATGTCTCGCTCAACATGTCCTTGCGCTTCCCATTGGGCAACGCTGCAATACCAAATAATAACTCTGCAAGCGTGACACTAGACAGGTATAACGTTTCGGCCGACTGCTTATTCAGCCAAGCTCTGACGGCCGGATCAGGTTCGGGTTTCATCGCCTCGCAAACGACATTGGTATCCAGAACGATCATTCAAACCTCATCGGCTCTGCGGGTCTCTTGTCGCGAACCTGTTCCAAGGCTGCAACATCTTCATTGGTCAACCCGACTTTACGTCCCAAATCCGCCAGGACATCGCCCATTTTGAGACGATTATCTGGCCTTGTGGCCTCTTCCAGGATGGCCCGTACCTCAGCCTCGGCGCTGCGGTGATTCTGCTTGGCCCGCGCTTTCAGTGCATTGTGTACTTCGTCAGGAATGCTCCTGATCGTCATCATGCCCATAGCTCAACCTCCTATTGCGTGTGGTAAGCGCAGCCGCGCGCCACCTGCATTCAATATAGTGAATTGCATGCAGAAAGCAAGCATGGGAAATGTCTGCCCCCTCAGCACTCAAATGCAGAAAGGGCAGTCACTTGAACTGCCCTTTCGCTTTATGTGTGAAGCGGGAATACGGAAATGAAAGCTGATGGAGAATATCTACCAGCAACTGTACGCGGTCGGTGCAGCGTTTATCCCAAGTGCTCATTCAAGTCCCTCGGTAACGTAATCTGATAAGTCGGGTGTAGACGACCACCGGGCACCAGAACGCGTTTACCGCTGCCGAGATCCACCCCCTCTAATGAGATTCGTTTTAGCCATGCATGCTGGTACCGATCCGCCAAGGCGAGAAACAGTCGCTTTGCCTTGATGCTGCTGCAATGGCGCAACAACGCTGTCACGCGCTTTGGGCTCAGTGTTGTCAAACTTTGCATTAACGTATCGGCTCCATAGACCAACGCCGCGCCGGAGGGGCCATTGCACAGTTCCAGAATCGCGCTTCGGCGTAGAACAAACGATGGTTCCCGCACCAGAAAGCACCTGCTGCCGCTTAAGACCCTGCTCAAGTAGCTGATCCTTCTGCGTATCCGCAGTGAAATCAGACAACGGCCAGTCAAAGGGAGGCTTGCCGCAGAACTCAAATCGATCAGGCATAACCAACTGGCTAAGCCAACCAGGCGGCCGAGTAGACCCGTAAAGCGTTACCGTGGCAGCTTCGCCCAGCCGTAGATAGTGTTCATACCCTTGCATTGCCAACGCGAAGCGCGCACCGACATATAACGCCAAGCCCTCACGCTCTTGCAGGCTTCGTAATACGCCCTGCCACTCCAGCCGCCCGCCCTTTCTCAGATAGACGCCACGTGCCGGAGACACCAGCCAGCCGCTAGTGACATAGCGCGCCACAAGGCTTCGCGAATAGCCATGCGCCTGCAACCAGCGGCTGGAGACTAAATCAGAGTCTCCCAGGCTAGCTAACAAGCGGTTTAATTTTGATGCTTTTTGCTCACTCATAGTGAACTTAATACGGCTTTCAAAAACTCTGTCCAGAGAATGCGAGGTTTACCTAAAAGGTCTTTTGATCACTATGGGTGAGCCTTCTGGCTATATCCTGAACTCGCCCTCAAGCGTTGCTTACCCAAGGGGTTAGGTGGCTACCGTTTAGGCCAAAAGGAAATCAGGTTGCCACTAGCTTGTTTTGCTAAGCGCGCACTGCTGATTCACGTTAAACAGCCATTCACTACTGAATATGAACCATTGCATCAGAATCTTTCATGCCATGGGAATGCCTGCCATCCTCAGCAGCCAAATACAGAAAGGGCAGTCACTTGGACTGCCCTTTCGTTCTATACAGGAAGCGGGAATACGGAAACTAAAGCAGATCAGCGCTTGCTCTCCACGCGCAGCGTCTCTCCTTCATTTAGCGCCAAGCCTGTCACCTCAGCAATCTGCCCATCACTAAGCTCCTCAGCTTGAGCAGATTACGGATATTATCTCAGCCCAGATCTTCCTCCAATTCCTTGGTGTTGCGTGACAGTGGCAATTACCCAATTTTCAGTTTCTCTACCGCACGAGCGATGTGGAGTTCTTCAGCGATGGCAAGAATTCATCGTCCGAGCAACCTTGGTTCAATGCTCAACAACCTGGGTTTCTCCAGTTCGGGGCCCCGGTTTGAAAGCATGTGAACGCGCCACCGAAGCAACGATGAATGCGATAACAAGCAAGATCACTAGAGCCCAGGGGAAAGCGCTGACACCCCATGCATTAAGGAGCATACCGCCAGCGACGCCACCGCCAGCAATCGCAGCATTCCATGCCACCACATTCATGGAAAGCGCTACATCCGCGCCACTTCCGGCCGTATCGGCCAGCGCGGTTTGCATCAATGTGGAAGCACCGCCGAAGGTGACACCCCACACCACAATGCCGATAAAGACGACAACGGAGCTTTGAATGCTCACACCAAAGATGAAAGCGGTGATCGCGAACGCAGCAAGGCTTACCAGTACCGTGGTTCGCAAATGGCTGTCCACCAGCTTGCCAGCAATCCAGATGCCGCCAAGTGATGCAACGCCAAAGGTTAATAGCACTAGATCAATTCGTTCGCCGAGTCCCGCTGCCCCCACAAACGGAGCAATGTAGGTATAGAGAATATTGTGGGCCAGCATCCACGTTACGACCACGGCAAGCACTGGCCGTACGCCCGGTGTCGTAAAAACTTTTCGCAATGGCATACGCTCGCCTTTCGGCTGGCCAGGATAGTCCGGAACCCTGGCAATTACCCATACAGTCAAAATAAGAGTCAAAGCGGACATCACCCAGAAAGCGGTTCGCCAGCCGGCAATCGACCCCATGTAGGTTCCAAGAGGCACCCCTAGAGACAGCGCAATGGGGATTCCGACCATCGCTACGGCCATTGCGCGCCCTTGTTGATGCGGAGCAACCATACGCCGCGCATAACCCGCGAGAAGACTCCAAGCCAACCCGGCGGCAACTCCCGCAAAGAAGCGGGCAACCAACGTTAGGACATAGGTACTGGATAGCGCCGTGACCGAGTTAAAAACGAAGAACCCGATAATGGTGAGCAGCAAGACATTACGGCGCCGCCAACCACGCGTAGCAATCGTCAAAGGAATCGCGGCTAACAACGACCCCAGCGCATAAGCCGTCACCATTTGGCCTGCCAACGCCTGGCTGACCCCGAGGCCTTCACTGATTTGAGGTAGTAATCCCGCAGGCAGTGTTTCTGTCACGATGCAGATAAAGCCCGTCATGGCCAAGGCCAGCAGTGCAGACATGGGAAGCTTATCGGCCGAAGCCGATTCAGCCTGAATAGATGAGGAGTCCACAAAAAATACCCTTTCGAAAATGAAGTTTAGCGCTGAGCGGCAGGCACCCAGAGCATGCCACGAAACATATGTATCGATCAGTATAAATATGCGACACCATGCAGATTATTGTCAACAAGTTTTGTATCGAGTAGTATATAAATCACATATCTTAGTGACGTAGTGGAGGTATCAATGGCACAGATGGGGCGTCCCAGAGCGTTTGATCGACAGCAAGCCATCGAGCAAGCGATGCACCTTTTCTGGGAGCAGGGTTATGAGACAACGTCTCTGAGCCAGCTCAAAACTCAGATCGGCGGCGGCATCTCTGCGCCAAGTTTTTATGCCGCTTTCGGCTCTAAGGAAGCCTTGTTCCAAGAGGCGGTGCAGTGCTACCTGGAGAGCTATGCCCGAGTGACGGACGCTCTATGGGACGATGAAATAGCTCCCAGAGAAGCGGTCGAACTTACGCTACGTCGTTCGACGAAAATGCAGTGCGAATCAGGACACCCAAAAGGCTGCATGGTGGCCTTGGGAACCATGAGCGCACCGAAACCTGAGCATGCTCATGTCGCACAGCCGCTAGCCGACTCACGTTCGCGGACTCATGCTGGGTTTGTAAGATGCGTTGAGCGTGGCGTTGCTATGGGCGAGCTTTCGGAAGGTACCGATGCCCAGGCCATGGGTACGGCGTTCAGTAGCTTTCTGCTGGGTGTGTCGATATCAGCGAGAGACGGCGTCAAGATATCGGTCTTCAATGCCTCTATTACCGAGCTCATGAAGCTGTGGGACGCCGCAAGCAATGGTTCGCAGGCCCTTATGTAAACCAAGTATTCGCCAGCCAATGAAATGGGATGGTTAAAAAATCATTCTCCCGCTAAATAATGTTTCTGCCGAATTCATGCACGTTTATATCCTTTAACTGGACACGCTATGCATAACCTATGGATTCCCGTCGTCGCCATTTTCGTCGTTGCTGGCCTGGTATTCGGTAGCCAGGCCTATTCCGAGGCCCAGCGTGACGACCAAATCGCCGCGATCATATCGGAACGTCTCGACAACCAGACACCAACTGAGATTTCCAACTTGAAGCGAGTCAACAAGGGCTATGGAGTATGCGGCGACTATGCCCTCTCACGCGCTGAGCCCGGTCACTTCTACTACAACAGCGCCACCAAGCACCTAGTGTTGGGCACCGATGCCCCGCTGTATCACGACAACTGCGAGGGCATCTCTGAATGACCCCTTAGCGCCTGTTCACGATCTTTTAAGCAGTAAAGTGATTGCGCACAAACCCTATGCCCCTCCTCACGCAGCGCTTTTCTATGCCGCTGCTTTAGTGGCCCTTTTTACCCCTCGAAACTTCCACCATATTCTCTCGGGACAAGATCAGCCTCTTCGTCGCCAGTCCTGATAAGGTTGACGATCATTTGCGCGACCAAGGACGGCGGGTGAGCTATCGAAGTTGCCCCAACCTCTTGCTCCTGTGCGGTGCTCAGACCTGACTTCACCGAGCCATAGAACTCTGTCGCTGTTATGAAAGGGTGTATCAACGAGACGGTGATGCCTGCATCCGCCAGCTCAAGCCGTGCAACTTTTGAGATCATGTTGAGTGCTGACTTTGAGCTCGTATAAGCTGCCACACCGGGGTAAGTTGCTAAAGTCGCGCCGGAGCTAACATTGACGATGCATCCGGCACCTTGTTTGCGCATAAGAGGGATCACCGCTTGCATCATAATCAGTGGTGCAACTGTATTTAGATTGAGCAGTCCCCGAAAATCTTCAATGCCGATGTCTTCAATCGAGGCGTGTAGCCCCTGTCCCGCATTGTTGATTAATACATCGATTCGACCATATCTCTCCTGCGCGATCTGGACAGCCTTTTGAATTTCGACGGGGTTAGTGACGTCGCAGGGTAAGGCAAGAACATCATTCCCCAGCTCACTCGCCAAATCGTCGAGCCTATATTGACGTCTTGCCAACAACACGGCTCGCGCGCCCGCTTTAACGACCGCGCGTGCGGTGGCTTCACCAATACCGGAGGAAGCGCCTGTAATGAGAACGACAGAATTTTTAATTTCCATGGCGTATTCCCTTTCTGAAAGATGTGACGTTGTGACAATAAACAGAAATGTAACGCTAGCGCGTCTATTAAAATGCCCAACGGGATCGTGAATATTTATAACAAGGTGCCTAAACGGTGGCGTGTCTATTCCAGCCTATAAATTGCACATTCCTGCTTAATGAATGGATGCGCAATGCAAGCCATGCTAGAAGTAATGACATGACAAAACCGATTGAAAAACTCAGATCTCTGGTAGAAAAACGTGCAAAATTCGTGCTTACCCCAACTCACATCCCGCGTCTGGATATTCTCCGGGTTTGCGAACCGACCGCGCTGTTTCCTGAGATTTATCAGCCCCTGATTAGCCTGATCCTGCAAGGCAGTAAGCGGATTGTCATCGGAGATCAAGTCGTCAACTATCGGGCAGGACAAAGCTTTATTTCATCCGTCGAGCTGCCAGTGGTGGGAGAAGTCGTAGAGTCGAGTCCGACCACTCCCTATCTGGCGTTGCGCCTATCCCTCGACCGAGCGTTAGTCACAGAGACTTTGTGCAGAAGTGATCATTCTTTGAGCAGGTTTGAGACGCGAGGTTTCTGCATTGACCGAGTGAGTGAGGAGCTTGCTGATGCCTGGTACAGGCTGGTATGCCTGACCGAACATCCGGAGGATATCGCCTTAATCGCGCCCCTCATCGAACGTGAGATTCTGTATAGAATGCTGCGCGGCCCACAAGGTGCAGTGCTAAGACAAATAGCAGGCGTCGATGATCGTTTTTTCCAAATCAGGCGTGCTATCACATGGATTCGGCAACATTACGCAACGGCATTCCGCGTTGAGGAGCTGGCGGCAACAGCGAATATGAGCCCTTCCGCTTTTCATCGACGTTTCAAAGCGACGGTTAGATTGTCGCCGCTTCAGTATCAAAAACAGATCAGACTCTATGAAGCGCGCAGAATGCTCTTCACTGAACCGGGTGGTGTCACCGCCGTCGCTTTATCGGTGGGTTATGAGAGCCTGTCACAATTCAGTCGAGAGTATTCTCGGCTGTTTGGCGCGCCCCCTGTGCGCGATATAAAAGCACTTCGCCAAGATGCACAAGGGGGCAGCCAACAGAGTCAATGATCCGGCCATTATCAGCGCTCTGAGCCGTTAGAAAGCACCACCGGAAACACCGGCGTAAACCCTAGTCGGCATGCGCCTTCTTCGTAGGAACAAGGTGCAGCACACCCACCACCACCGAGCCCACCAAAAAGCCAATCACCGCAGAGCACAGCGTATTGAAGCTCCAGCCCAGCGTGCCGCCCAAGGCACCGGTTGCCTCGGCAATGCCATGTTCGACATGGTGTACCCACGCATAGGGCGCGTTGAACCAATCCGTGCCATCGGCAGCCAGATTGACCATCAGGATATGCCCACCTACCCAGAGCATGGCGACGGTGCCCACCACAGAGATGGTCTTTAGTACCTTGGGCATAGCCGTCACCAGACCACGGCCCAGGGCTTGCACTCCCGAGTTATCCCGCTGGGCGAGCTTCAGGCCGATATCATCCATCCTGATCAACAGTGCCACCACGCCATACACCAGAATGGTGATGAAAAACGCGACCACCACCAGGCTCATCATCTGCGACCAGAACCCTTGATGGGAAACGGTTGAAAGCGCGATCACCATGATTTCAGCAGACAGAATCAGGTCGGTACGTACGGCGCCGCTCACGATCTTTTTCTCCGCTTCCGGCCCCTTCTCTACCGCGGGCTTATCGTCGTCATGCTGGCCGGAGAGCTTGTGCCAAACCTTCTCCGCGCCCTCAAAGGCCAGATAGGTACCGCCCACCATCAGGATGATCGGTAATAGCGCGGGCAAAAAGTGATTCAGCAGCAGCGCCACCGGCAGGATATAAATCAGCTTGTTGCGGATCGAACCCAGCGCGATCTGCTTTACAAGCGACAGCTCACGCTCCGCTGCCACTCCCTGTAAAAATTGCGGTGTCACCGCCGTATCATCCACCACCACCCCGGCCGCCTTCGCCGTCGCCCGCCCAGCGGCGGCACTCACATCGTCCAGTGATGCTGCGGACAACTTCGCCAATGCGGCAATGTCATCCAGTAATCCTATCAAGCCGCCTATGGCCATGGATGCTTCCTCCGTGAATAACTGTTGCAGATAGTAAAGCACATGACTGCTGGGGCGGAGCGTCTCTCTTCACGCACCAGATGCTAGACGTGCCAGGACCTGTTCAAGTTGATGGCGATCCGCCTGGCGCTTGGCCTTCGAACGGCGGGCAAGGTTTTGCAGCTTTCGCCCTACCCCCGGCAATGCTGCTGCCCCTTCTAGATGGATCAATTCAAAATCAGGCTGTTCATTTTCGACGGACCATAAAAAGTCACATGACGGCTTATCCAGCTTTTTGGATATCCATAGCAGTAACCGTGCTCTGTTCTCCAGCAGTTGCGCCGCTGTCACCGGCTTGGCGGTCATTCCCTTGAAATGAGCATCGAAGACCGCCTCAAAATCCACCGGTTCCCGGGGAGCCAGAAGTTCCCAGGCCGGTTTGGGGCTACAGGTTAGATACACCAGAAAGGTTCGCCACAAAGTCGCATCGGCGCGTTCATCTTCCAGCAGCAAGCCGATGTCGAACAGATCCCTGGGATGTTGACGAGACAAGGCCGCCGCCAATTTGCCAGCGTAAAGATCGGTAAAATCGAGCACCTGTGTTGAAGCAAAGCCGAAGGCCTGTTCGACTTCCGGTTGGACCACCATCGTTCGAACCGGGTGTACTGTGCCTCGCATAACCGGGGTTGTTTCGATCTGCACACGTGCACGCCCGCGGCTGCAAATCAACCGCGTGATGCCACCGGTGTTTGCGCCACCCGATGTCTGCACCTGTAATTGCAAAGGACGGGCACGCAATGTCTCCGCTAACTGCTCCAATGCCGCTGAAATAGCCGCCACGCCTGTCTCAAAGTCCTGCACTTGCAGCCAGGTCAGGTCGATATCCACTGACAGCCTGGGGAGATCATGCTCAAACAAGTTGATGGCGGTTCCACCCTTCAGTGCAAAACGGGTTTCTTTTGCCAGCACCGGCAGGATATCTACCAGCAATTGCACCCGGTCGCTGTAGCGTTTATCCCAGCTGCTCATCAAGATCTCCCGGCAGGACAATTTGATACTTCGAATGCAAACGGCCACCAGGAACCAGCGATCGCTTACCACGGCCGAGATTCACACCCTTGACCGATAGGTGCGAAAACCAGGCGTGCCCATGACGCTCGGCTAGCGCGAGAAACAGGCGCTTAGCCTTGATGCTGTGACAATAGCGCAACAACATTTCAAGCCGCTGTGGACGCAGGGTGGCCATACCCTGCATCAAGGCATCCACCTCGTAGACCCCACCAGCGTCCGACGCTTCATCACACAACTCCAGCATTGCCCGCTCCGGGGTCGAACACACCAGCATCCCGCTCGGCACCGCTTCACGCCGTTCAAGCCCTTGATCCAGCAACGCCTGCTCCGTTGTCTCATCAGTAAAAGTTAAGTCTGGCAGATCAAAAGGCCCCATACCGCAGTAGCCGATACGTTCCACCAACGGCATCTTGTGCACCCACCCCGGCAAACGATCCGGCCCATAGAGTGAGATCACTGCGGCTTCGCCCAGCCGCAGGTAGTGCTCATGTCCCAGCCAAGCCAAAGCAAAGCGCCCACCTACATGCAGCAACAAACCCTCAGTCTGTTGTAGCGCCCGCACCATCCCTTCCCACTTCAGGGAGCCTCCTTTGCGCATGTACACGCCACGCGCCGGTGAGACCAGCCAACCACTAGCGACATAGCGGGCTAACAAGCTACTGTAATAGCCATGCGCGCTTAACCACCGGCTAGTAACGACGTCGGTATCGCTTAGCCTGGCCAGAAGGCGGTTTAATTTGCTCTCATTTTGATCACTCATAGTGACTAAAATACATCTTTTATAAACTAACACCAATGGCTAGGGTTTATTGAAACCCAAAAAAAGTCACTCAAAGTGACTTTATAAGGAATTTTATAAACCTCATCAACAGGTACCTTGTTTACATGCCATGGCATAGCGGCTTGCGTACTCTCCACTACAAGGTGCCAGCCGCTGTTCGCCCAAGTAACACCGTATAGCGCGTACTGCGCCCGCCGCCGGGCAGCTTGGAAAGACAGCCTTTTTCCAGTAGCTCTGCCAAATCCCGCGTGGCGGTGGCTTTACTCACCTTGGCCAATGATTGGTACTTACGCGCATTGATGCCCTGCTCAAACTCCTCCCCTGCCGTATCCAATAAGCGGTTCAGCACCTTGATTTGCCGCTCGTTCTGCACGGTGGTCGCATGGCGCTGCCAGAAGGTGGCTTTCATTAACACACGGTCGATCCTTAACAGCGCCTGCTCCAGCGCCTCTTTTAGCGTGTCCAGAAACCACAACAACCACGGCGTAATATCGAGGCTGCCTTTCTGAGCGCTTTCGAGGTGATCGTAGTACGCGTGGCGGCGCGCCATAATGGACGCGCTCAAGGAATAGAAACGGACGGATTGCCGCTCTGCTTGTGCCAGCGCACGATCTGTCACCGCGCGGGTAACGCGCTCATTACCATCATCAAAGGGGTGCAAGGTAATCAACCATAGATGGGTGATGCCAGCGCGAACCAGCGCATCAAGTCCCGGTGGTGGATGGTTGAACAAAATCATAAATGCATCCAGCTCAGCCTCCAGCTGCCCACGGGGCGGTGCTTCAAAATGCACGTTAGGTTGGTCGAGCCGCCCCGACACCACTTGCATGGGGTGATCGCCACGCAGCTCGCCCAAACGTAC
>AXCI01003393.1_pt1 | contig 10227 bp, 9 predicted proteins | sample 182571 | NCBI WGS metagenome assembly AXCI01 (sample SAMN02359225, study PRJNA218796) | groundwater metagenome | isolation source: Mt. Simon Sandstone pore water sample D5872 at 1.8km depth, Illinois-Basin... | place: USA: Decatur, Illinois | collected 2009-05 | reverse complement strand
GCTATGCATTGATTACCCCATTACCGTATGTATTTTTCAAACGTTCAATGAGGGCTTTTTCAGTGCCCGTCAGCATGTCTTGATCAACATAGCGCCAATTACGCTCGTAGATGGCAAATGCTTCGTCTTCATCCATTAGCTGATCGGTAGGCCTATGCCAGCAGATGAGGCGAAGCTCGGGATAGTCGTTGGGTATAAGACGGTCGGCCATGCAATCTCCTGGTGGGCTGTTCCTATAACAATTCGTTTCGACTGATTGCAGCAAGGACAGAACTCACAAAGCATATTGTGCGCGTTGCAGCAGTTACAGCACTAGCCCACACCGCAGTAACCTGCCAAACCGTTTCTGTATATGAGTACTATACTATTGGCCCTTGAAATACAGTGTTCACTAAGTTGTGACCTATGTTGTACGCGAGCATAGCCAACCATGGAATACAGACCAGTCATGCAACCATAAACAACCAATTCATGTTGTTACCCATCTCCGTTTGATGTGAAGTTTCATAACCATCACGTGACGAGGCTACTTATGCCAGAATCAGCAATTTCGCCCCGACAGCAGAAGGTTAGTGGGTGTGAAATCCGGGCAGCAGAGTTCTGGCTATTTGTTACAGGCCAAGCGCTGCGTAACGAATCTGAGCGCTTAACAAGTATCCACGAAGGCCTCTCACCAACGTTATTCCTAGCAGTGCGAGAGACCTTTCAGCTACAGGACAAGCAGGTTGAGGCGTTATTGAATATGTCCGTCTCGACGCTTCACCGCCGCAGACGTAAGGGAAAGAACCTGGACTCGGTAGCGTCGGAACGTCTTGATAGGGTTGCGACCGTTAGTTACCTCGCGATGAAGGTATTCGAGGACGAGCCGGCCGCGATCGACTGGCTGTCTCGTTCGAACGAAGCGCTAGGAGGACAGGTACCTATCATGCTCTGTGGTACTGATATCGAGGCAAAACAGATTCGGCGTCTGCTCCACGCTATGGAGTGTGGCGGGGCGGCGTGAAGGTGGGTATTCATTATTACCCCGGCGGGTGTCTTAAGAGCAAACCAGCTCACTTTCAACAATAGCCTTCACACTTGCCGTGCCCAAGCCGGAGACTCGAGTCAACTCTTCAATACGTCCCCACGGCCGCATCTTAATAATCTGCCCCGCCCGGTCGGGTCCCACGTTCGGCAGCACTAATAACTGATCGGCAGTCGCCTCGTTCAAGTCAATGCAATACACCTTATCATTAGCCGGTTCGAAAGTGCGATCATCAAACGCCGCCAGTTCAAGCGTGGCATCGCCCAACGCAATCCATACCGGCGCATGATCGGAAACGGTGTCACGTAACGTGACGTGGTCCCCTTCAAACAGTGAAGGGAATTGAACAATGCCACGATCCGTGACGTTAAGGCGCCCTGGCGTTTTCCAAAAGTTGTCGTAAAGATTGGCCCAGAAGCCCTCAGAAAGGCCAAGCGTGGAGGCTCCTTCACTAATCGCGGGAACGGCACCTAACTCACGCATCGGTGACCAGCCCTGATGATCAGGTTTTAAGTTGAAATCACCCGCGATCAAACGTGGTGTATCAGGGTAAACCTCGTCTAACCACATAAAGTAGCTCGCCAGTGCCTCAATCTCGGGTAGCCTGTCGCCAATGCTGCTTCCGTAAGTAATGTGAACATTGGCAAGGGCAAACGCCTGGCCAGATCGATCGCTGCTAAATTTCGCTGAAAACGGCTCGCGTGCAAATACGTCACGGTCATCGATATACACGACGGCACCGGAAACATACGAGACCGCCGACTCTCGCCATAAAATGCATAATGCTCACGGTAGGTGCTGCGCCCAAGGGCATGGCTGGCCATGCTCGTCCATTCTTCGCCGCTGGCTTCTTCGATTTCAACTTCCAATCGCTCCAATGCACCCTCGTTCATCAGCTCCTGGATCGCTACGATGTCGAAGTGCTGAGCAATGTGGCTGCTAGTGCATCAAAGTCATTGCTATAGGCACATTCGATGGCCAAGCAATCAAGTGGTCCTAGACGGTTAAGTGATTCAATCGTGGACTCGCTAAGACCAGTGTCACCACAAATAGCCATCTGATGGAACCCATCGCAAATACAGTAGCCACAAGTGGGGACACCATGCGAGAGGGGAAACGGCATCACATTTAATGCAATGTTTGTTTCCCCGGGTAATGTAAACGACTGCCACAATGTGATAGGTACAAAGTCGAGCACAGGGGCGTCTGCTGAGGGAAGCCGCGTGAAATCAGGCCAAATATGCTCGTTGAATATATGTCGTTTAAGGGTCTCTAGCACTTCAGGAAGAGCAAAGACACTTAAGCAGCGCCCTTGGTCGGCAAGCGCTTCAAACTGCATATCGATCAGAAGTGGGAGGCTTGCAATATGATCAAGATGGGCATGGGTTAGCAGTACGCTATGTAGGGATGTTAGCTCTGAAATAGTGAGCCTCTGAGCGCCTGTGCCAGCATCAATAAGCGTATGAGGGGGCAAATGGAAAGCGGTAGTGCCCTGCTTTGGTTCAAGCCCGCCACTGGCGCCCAGGGTAGTTATCTGCATGATTATATAAGTATCTTAAATAAGGTTAATTGTAGTCTTATTGAATTACGCGACACGTAATCCCGGCAGTGAGTCGATATCCACAGCGTCTATTTGATACTCTTCTAAGTGCAGATGCGCGTAGTCGAGGTAGACACCTTCTTCGATAAACACAGCGAATAGAGCCGGGTCGAGGTGTTGATCCTCTACCATTCGGCCCATGATGGTCAGGGCTTGCGACAGCTTCATCGCGGCTTTATAGGGTCGGTCTGGCGCTGTGAGCGCTTCAAAAACATCGGCAATACCCAGCATTCTCGCTGGTAGGGAAAGCTGGTCACGGGTTAGGCCTTTAGGGTAGCCGGTTCCATCCATTCTCTCGTGATGGCCGCCTGCATACTCTGGGACGCGCCGTAAGTGTTTCGGAAAGGGCAGTTCATCAAGCATATTTAGGGTGGCGGTCACGTGCCCTTCAATGATTTTGCGCTCTTCTTCGTTCAGTGTGCCGCGCCGGACACACAGATTATTTAGCTCATCTTTCGTTAATAAGGGTTGCTGGTGGCCATCGGCATCTTCCCAGGTTTGTTGCGCTATCAACTGGAGCTTCTCAATATCTATGTCATCTATAAACTCACCGTCTGTGTTCGCTCGACGAACCAGCGCGAGATGCTCCTGAAGTGCTAACTGCTCCATTGCGAAGCCCTTGCAATCTGCATCAGTCAATAACTCACCGCTGCGATGAGCATCAAACTCAGCGCCTAGCTGCGCTGTTTTAAGTGCCTGATGCTTAACCGCGAAGCGCGCTTCAATGGCCGGGAGACGGTCAAACAGCCCTTCAAGCTTCGTCGACTTCTCCATAACGTGGTGCGGTATAACCATTTTTCCGCAGTCGTGAAGCCAGGCAGCGGTTTTAATTTCGTATCGATCAGCGTCAGTTAAGGTGAAGCTCGCGATTTCAGGGTGTTTTGAGCGATGTGCGGCCTCGGCGAGCAGCAATGTCGCTTCAGGTACACGACGGCAATGCGCGCCGGTATGGGCAGACTTGGCATCGATAGCCGTGGCAATAACGCGGACGAAACTGTCAAAGAGAGCCTGCATCTCGTCCACCAGGCGATGGTTGGTGATGGCCACGGCGGCCTGCGAAGCAAGAGACTCCGCAATATGCTGATCAGCCGAACTGAAGGTGCCATCAATACCGCCTGCGGTACGTTTGTTCAAAAGCTGCAAAACAGCTACGGTATCGCCCTGGTGGTTGTGCATTGGCACGGTGAGAAACGCCCGCGATCGATACCCCGTGGCCTGGTCTATCTTCCGCGTGCCCGAAAAATCGAATCCCTTTGCTGTGTAAGCGTCATTAATGTTGACCGTGCAGTCGTTCAAGACAGTGTAAGCAACTACCAAATGATGGTTGGGTAAGCCGTTAGGCTGATGTAAGTTAATGACGGGAAACTGTTCGCCTACCGGTTCACTAACCCCGCCGAGCCGGAGGTTGAGTGTGTCGTTCTGGACAATGGCGAATGAGAGCTGCTGTTTCCCAGCATCATAGGTGTACAGCGTGCCAGCATCTGCTTGGGTTAATTCGCGTGCGCTGGTGAGGAGATTCTCAAGCAAAACGTTATGGTCACGCTCAGAGGAAAGCGCGATTCCAATCTCATTAAGTTGACGGACACAGGTGATGTCATGGTCATAAGCCTCCCTACTCATATAACACCTATTTTATTGTGTTTGATTCATTATATAGGACTAGGGGAGTTAATCCATAACAGATGATATTTTTAATCGAAATGCCAGTTCGACAGGGGGAAATTGAACATGCGTGCAATTAACAGGCATTTGGAATATAGACCGCAAGATTACCTGAAGGTAAATAAACCGATGAGTTATATACTTTCTTCCTGTAGTCGATAGCCACAAGTTTGATTTTAAAGTGGTGTTAAGTAATTGATTTAAAATAAATTTAATTAGCCATAAGTGGCGAGATACCTTGGCAATTATTTGAACTTGCCTAGACTTACCATAAATGGTTGCATTAAGCGTTGGTTGAACGGCAAGTCGTTCATCGGCTGCCATCAAAAAGAATGGTGCAAGCACGGCCACTGCGTTTCGCCAGGTACATGCTTCGGTCGGCGGCTTCAATAAGTTCAAGCGGCGTCCGAAAAATAGCGTCACTCATGCTGGCAATACCTATCGAGGCACTCACCTTAAGGGGTTGGCCGGATACTTCGAGCATAGTGGTAGTCAGCAAAGCATGGTTCAACTGATTTGCTAAATGTTCGGCTTGTTCGGGCGGTTGTTGCGACAGCAATACCAAGAACTCTTCACCTCCGTAACGACCCACCATAATATCTTGTAGATTGGCCACTGAACGCTTTTTCTCGGCCACTAGGCCGGAAAGGAGTCTGGCGAACTGTCTCAGCACATCGTCGCCTACTTGGTGTCCATAAGTATCATTAAGTTGTTTGAAGTGATCCAGATCAATAAAGATTACGCTTAGCGTTTCTTGGCCAGAGTTGGCTTGCTCGAAAAAAAATGCTAGCTGCTTTTCCATATATGCGCGATTGGCGATGCCGGTGAGTGGATCTGTTCGGCTCTGGTGATCAAGGAGGGTATTTTTCTCCTGTAGGGCAATGCTTTTTTCTTGTTCACGTTTTAGTAGTAGCTGAAGCTGCTGATTTCGCTCGTGCAACAGTTGCTTGGCTTCTGACAGCAGGACCTCACTGTTGAGCATAGGGGGCATGATGAGGTTGAACAGCTGTGCTATAGGTGGTAACTGCGTCTGCAAATGATCCAGAAGATTTGCTAATAGCTTGGGTTCTAATGCTGGGTGGTGTGTTACTAATTCTCTAAAACACTTTTGCGGAGTGGGTGAAAGCCAGGCGTCGGCAATACTCCCCGAAAGTTGCAGGCACAGCAGGGGAGTTTTAATAGTCTCATTGCCATCATGGCTTTGAGCAACCAAAATGGCGAGATCCTCAGGTATTCCCAAACTCTTCAAAAACCAGGCACCAATGGCGGCATGATCGCAACCAAAGAGTGCTTTTTCCTGAGCGCAAAGTGCATTGTGATCATGTAGATATACCTCCAGTATTTCTGCATAAGGAGGTGCGATTTCATGCAGCGCCATTATCCCGATATCCTGCAACAGCGCAGCGGTAAAGAGCTGCCTCGCTTGTGACTGACACAGAAAATGCTCGCTGAGACATTGTATGCTGAGAGTTGCGATTAGGGCTCGCTGCCATATATATGTATAAGCGGCAGTGCTCTGCTTACCTCCAATCAAGCTAAAGCTCAAGACGGCAGTAATGGTGGCGTCAGTACCTAGCCGGATGACAGCTTCTCGACAGATGGTGACGTTTTTCTTGGTGCCCCGGTACATGGCACTATTTGCAAGAGATAAAAAGCGCAAGGTGAGGGCGGGGTCACGCTCTATAGCATTGGCGTAGTCGCTCAACGAGGCATCCGGGTCTCGGGCTATTCTGAGCACTTCCAAGACCGCGCCAGGCATTGAAGGCAATGTGTTGCAGTCCTTCAGTCTTTGCGTCAAAGCGGGCGGTAAGCCGAAAAATGCTGGCGAAATAGTACTAGCCAAATTTGTGCTAACGGTCGGTGCCTGGAAGTGCTCGGACATAATAAATCTCTTATTTTTTCGACCATGGCCTAGTAATCATTAAGGCCTTTGATTGGCTTTTTTCTTGATATGGGTGCTAGTTTTCTAATGATATACGACTGCAATTTTTGTACTAGCAGTTTTTGTACTCACTAAATAGCCTGCAGACGCCCGACATTGAAGAAAAACTTTATTTTTCTTGCACATAGTGGCATTTTCGTGATCTGCCGTCTGCGCTAACTGTACTCTTTTCGATTGCTTTACACATCAATTAAGCTGTTTTCATTCTAGCAGGGTGCTTTAACAAAGACATATTGGTTAGTAATGATATGATCATTCTAATGATAATTTACCAGATTATATTTGCCTAATCATTCTTTGAATTTCTCGGGCTATGTGAACACCATCTGATCGTATACTTGAGTTTTGGGGGGAGCTTAGGGGTCAATTTGAATATCAGTGTAAGGTTTCCATCTATAAATGCGCCATTTTATCAGATAGAACTAATTGGCTGCTTTTGGCCGTATATCTGAAATACACAAAATGCTGGTTTACTAATCCCCAAAACTAACCCCATGAAGTCAATAAGATTTCCAGTTAACCTTGGTTAATGGAGGTCTCACTATGAACAATACACTCAAAACACTACTTAACGACGCGGGGCTTAGCTCCCAAGGTGCGCTTTCACCCCTAAGCGGTGGCGATAGTGCTGCTACTTATCGGCTGAGCACTGATGCGGGTGATGTGGTGGTGAAGAGGGATAACCCAGCTCGGCTGGCGGGTGAGGCGGATGGGCTTCGGGCCCTCTCGAGTGCTAACAGTGGTTTGATTGTCCCTACGGTACTTGCCCAAGAGGCTGAGTGGCTGGTGATGGAGGCGTTGGAAACAGTTTCCTATCGGCATGGCTGCGCTGAGTCATTGGGGGAGGGGTTGCGCAGGCTGCATGGGATTACTGGCGAAGATCACGGCTGGCCACACGACAACGCCTGCGGGAGAACTCCTCAACCAAATGCCCCGTTGCTGGATGGGCGTGTTTTTCAGCGCGAGCGGCGTTTGCTGCCGTTAATTGATGTTTGCTCTGCCAAGGGGCTGCTGGATAATGCTTTGCGGCAACGTCTTAAAGCGATTGCCCACGGGCTTGAAAGCTGGCTGCCCGATGTTCCCGCTAGCTTGGTGCATGGGGATCTATGGTCGGGCAATGTGCTATGCACTGCCAATGGGACCGCGATTATTGATCCCGCTGTCTATCGTCACTTCCCAGAGGTCGATTTGGCGATGTTAACCCTCTTCGGATCACCCGGTGAGGCGTTTTTGAAGCATACTGGAATGGTAGCGTGCCCGCTGATTGGCCAAGGCGAGAGGCACTGTTCCAGCTTTACCCGCTACTTAACCATCTGCTCCTGTTTGGTGTTAGTTATCGAGCGGCTTTGGAGCACGCGGTGATCAGGCTAGAGGCTTACCAAGCTTAGTACCACTAGCTCGACTATTATTACCCCTCGTTTAGCAGAGGGCTTACTACTACGTATGCGCAAGGACGAGTTACTTTGCAGGCAATGGATACATAACCACCTATGATCAGATCATTATTACGCTGGCTTTTATGCCTTGTGGCACTTTTGGCGCTGCTATTAGCGGGCCCTGCCTGGATGCTGGCGAGCGGTACCATTGCGACAGATGTGCACTGGTCTAGCCTTGATCGCACCTCCGCAGGCTTAGCTCCCTTGCCCGAGAGTTCTAGCGAGGCGGTGGTGCAAGTTTATGCTGCGAATGCTTACAACTGGCGCGGTGCTTTTGGTGTGCATCCTTGGATTGCGTTTAAGCCAGAAGGGGAGCCTGATTACCGCATTCTTCAGGTAATGAGCTGGCGTCGCCCTACGGTCGTCAATGTCATCGATATGCCCGACCGTGCCTGGTTTGGTAATGCCCCCATGCTGCTTGCGGATTATCGCGGTGATGCGGCAGCAGCGCTAATACCTGAGATTCTGGCGGCGACTGAACGCTACCCTAGCGCTGAGCGTTATCGCGTATGGCCAGGGCCCAACAGCAATACCTTTATTGCCTGGGTTGCCCGTGAGGTTGAAGGTTTTGATGTGGCGCTGCCGGCCACGGCGGTTGGTAAAGACTTTTTATTTGGCAGCGTCGTTGCGCCGACACCTAGTGGTACGGGTTACCAGCTCTCTCTTGGTGGCGTGTTGGGTCTTATGCTGGCAAAAGAAGAGGGCATTGAGCTTAACTTGTTAGGCTTGAGCTTTGGTGTTGATGTGATGCGCCCCGCCTTGAAACTGCCGGGCATAGGGCGGTTGGGAATGCCCGCGCGGGTGGCGGGCAATGTGGATTAGTGTTTGTTAACCTGGGTCTGATTAATAACCTGTGTCGGTTTAAGAACATAGCTCAGCGCTTCCTCGAAACCGTCTATTACATTGATACGGTAACGTGCCTGAAGTGCTTTAGCGCGCCCTGCAAATGCCCCTGAGCCCAACACAATGGCTTGGGCGTCTAACTTGATAGCCGTTTGAATAGCGTCGTGAAGCCGGGCTTCAGCATGTTCGGTTTGTGCAGCGGTATCGGCTACCCCAAGGCCGGTAGCAACGACACGGCAGCGTTCGCTCAGCCCGTAAGTGGCGCTAAGCGCTTCAATAGTGGGCACCGCTTTAACAAAGGTAGTGATCACTGTAAACAGGCCGCCACTTGCTGCTGCGTATCGAATGCCTGCCTCCGCTAAGCTGATCACCGGTGCCTGGGTAAGCTGGCGGATGTTGGCAATGGCAATGTCGTCAAAACACGCCATGATATAGCCCGAAAACCCATCCGCATTGCGTTTTTCAATCAGGGTTAGCACGTGCTGAATTGCGGTGGCTTTGTCCTGTTCCGTTTCGATAGCGTAGGGCCCGTCAGCAGGGCTGGTGACCTCTGTTATTACGCCAGAAGGGGTGATACGAAGCACGAGTTCGCGAATGCTCCGGGTGACAGTGCTATTGGTATTGGGATTGATAATTAAAATCCGCGGTGTCTCTGTCACTTGAAGTTGGGGATGGCTCATTAGCGCCCCGCCAGTAAGTCGGGTAGCCACATAACGATGCTGGGCCAAACCATAATCGCCAGGGTAAACAGCGCCATAATGCCAACGAAGGGCATTGAACCCCAAATCACGTCATTAAAGCTGCCGCCATCTTTCCGCACACCCTGAACCACAAACAGGTTCATGCCTACCGGTGGGGTAATCAGTGCTATTTCACACATCAACACGATGAAAATACCAAACCAGATAGGGTCAATGCCCACCACCATTACCATGGGCACGGTAATAGGTACGGTGAGTACTAGCATCGACATCGCGTCCATAAAGGTGCCGAGTATGACGTAAAACACCAATAGCACGAGGAGCAGGCCGACAGCGGTAAGGCCAAACGAGGCAACCCACTGGGTAAGCGCTTGGGTAACCCCCAGCATTGAAATGGTCACATTAAGCAGCAAGGCGCACATCAATACGATAATCACCATGCCCGAGGTTTTGGCTGCCTGAAGTGAGCAGTGAATGAGTAGATCAAGGCTCATATTTCCACCACCGACAATAAACGCCAATGCAATCACCACACCAATGGCGGCTGACTCAGTCGGGGTTGCCAAACCGCCGTAAATACTCCCCATCACTACGCCAAAAATCACCACGGGAGGAATCAGGTGCTTGGAGAGTGAGAGTTTCTCTTTTAAGGAAACATCGACCTCTACCAACGATGCATTGCCTGCCTTGCCATGAGCAATAAACAGGTACGCAGAGAACAGGAGCGCTAGTGTAATCCCAGGTATTAACCCCGCTGCAAAGAGCTGGCTAACCGAGGTGTTGGCTAACTGGCCATACACCAGCAGGTTGATGCTAGGTGGAATTAATATGCCTAGCGTGCCGCCTGCTGCTAAAGAGCCAAGCGAAGGGCGAATCGGGTAGCGGTACTGATGAAGCGCCGGGAGTGCAATGGTGCCCACCGTGGCAGCCGTAGCGACTGACGAGCCAGAGGTCGCGGAGAACAGCGTGCAGGTGGCGATATTAGTATGCAGTAATCCACCGGGGAGCTTGTTAAACCA
>AXCI01004093.1_pt1 | contig 10240 bp, 10 predicted proteins | sample 182571 | NCBI WGS metagenome assembly AXCI01 (sample SAMN02359225, study PRJNA218796) | groundwater metagenome | isolation source: Mt. Simon Sandstone pore water sample D5872 at 1.8km depth, Illinois-Basin... | place: USA: Decatur, Illinois | collected 2009-05 | reverse complement strand
TTAATGAACGGAACCACCCCAAAGGTGGCGCCCTCCGCCATCTGCACAAACAGGCTGAATACCAGCATGATGCCAATCGCGAGACTTAATACATGCATCTGCGAGAACGCCACCAGCGCAATACCCTCGCACACCAAGGCAATAAACAGCCAGCGAACGCGTCCTTTTAACCCCCCTTGTTTGGCGAAAAGGTCTGAGAAAATGCCGCCCAACGTACGCGCAAAAATATTCATCAAACCAAACAATCCAGCGATCAGGCCTGCGGTAGCGAGAGTGAGATCAAATTTATCGAAGAAGTATATAGCAGCAATATTATTGATCGTCAGTTCGACGCCAAAACAGAGCCCGTAGACAACGAACAGTGCCCATACCCGAATATCCTTGGCGGCGGCGAGAAAGCTTTGCGCAGCACCGTTTTCACCAGACGCTTCAGGTAGCTCGCCACGCGCCCGTAGTTCGCTGAAGTTACCGTTAGGCGCATCCTGAGTGAAGAACCAGTAGCCAATACCGGTAAACAGCATCACCACCCCAGGTACCACCATCGCCAAACGCCAGCCAAAGGCTTCGTTAACGCCCAGCATCAGCATGCCAGCGAAGATCAGTGGCATGAGAATTTGCGTCGTGCCGCCGCCTAAGTTGCCCCATCCTGCGCTGGTGGCGTTGGCGGTGCCGACCACGTTGGGGGCGAACATCATTGACGTGTGGTACTGGGTAATGACGAAGGAGGCGCCAATGGCACCGATGGCTAAGCGGGCCATAAGAAAGGTTTCAAAACTATCGGCCAAGCCGATGCCCATGACAGGAATAGCGCCTAATAACAGCAACCCGGTGTAGGTTTTACGGGGCCCAATGACGGTCGCAAAGCACCCCAATGGCAAGGCGTACAATAACGGTAATCGCTACCGAGGCAATAATAGTATTGCCGATTTGCGTCTGGGTGAGTGACAGGTCTTCACGCACAATCGCCATCAGGGGGGCGATGCCGAACCAGCCAAAGAAGCAGATATGAAATGCGAACCATGAAAAGTGGAAAGCGCGCATTTGGGGGGTAGAGAAGTTTAATAAGCGTATGCGATTGGCTTTGTTGCGTATGTCCATGGGATGGCCTCACTGGGCATAATACGAGTTGATCGCTACGCAACGCGAAAGGAGTTAGCGCGTTACGCAAACAATTGACGAGAACATGCCTTCATCGTTGAAGGTCAGGTTCGACGCACTCGTACCCAGTTGGGCCTGGTCCACGCCTACCACCACTGGTAGGTGTTATGCAGGTAGTTTGCCAGTTGGCTTTTTAATTTTAAAAACAAAATCTTAATTTATTTTTGTGGCGTCTCAGAGCGGCGCTAAGCCGCGAGCATGCTGCATAATTGGGCAAGCAGGACGTACTCTGCGGCATCTTGGTGCTAAAAGGAGCGCATCAGCTGAGCGCTATCGCTGATTACTCATGAAGATAGACGGTGTCTATGTCGAGCGAAGAGTATTCGCCAAGGGCGTCAAAATTTTCCCCCAGCCAGCGTTCCGCCGAGGCCTTACCCTGCTCAAATAGGTGGCATAGAAAAGGCCACTCGGCGTTTGATTTGCTTGAGACTGAGAGATCCTCAAGCGCCTGCTCGCCGCTGATGCGGTGGAACAGCGCCTGTTGGTAGCAGTTTTCGATACCTTGTTCATCAAGTGCGTGTTTAAGCAACGCTATCATGCGAATCTCTTTAATCAGCGCTGAGTTAAAGGTAATCTCATTGAGGCGATTCATTATGGCGGATGCCGAGGTGGGTACTTCATTGCGGCTGATAGGGTTAATTTGGATCAGCAGAATATCCCGTGCGCTGCACTCCTCCATAAGCGGAAATAGCGCTGGGTTGCCCATATAGCCACCGTCCCAATACGCCTCGCCGTCGATTTCTACCGCTTGGAACATAAAGGGTAAGCAGGCCGAGGCCATGACCGCGTCAACACTCATCTCTTCACGGCGGAAAACCCGCTGTTTACCCGTGCGCACGTTCGTGGCGGTGACAAACAGCTTAAGCTGTTGGCATCTGCGAACCCGCTCGAAATCGATGTGGCTGGCGACGATCTCGCGCAGCGGATTAATGTTAAGCGGATTGAGTTGATAGGGCGAAGCTACCCGGCTCAATAAATCCATGGCGACGAAGCCAGGCGAGTTATCCAAACTCCAGTTGCCGGTCAATATATCCATGGGGGAGCGGCGGATCGGGCTTGCCATGCCGGCTCGGCTAACCGCTTGCCAAAAGTCGTGCAGCGCTTGTCGCGCGGTCTCTTTATCACCCCGGGTTAGCGCATCGGCCATCACCACCCCGTTCATTGCCCCGGCGCTGGTGCCGCTTATGCCTTCAATCTCTATTCGGTCATCCGCCAACAGGCGATCAATTACTCCCCAGGTATAGGCTCCGTGAGCGCCACCGCCTTGTAACGCGAGATCTAGCTTTTTGATCTGTGCCATATGCTTTCCCCTATTGCGACAGGTAAGAAGAGTCGTTGCAGTGAAACCAGCATGGCATAGGTCGTTAGAGAAGACGAAAGGCTATTTAAGCAGCCGCCCGCTCAGCGTTGGGCGCTCAAGGTGACCCCGCTAACGGGGAGTGAAGGTTGGTGGAGTAGGGGGCCTCAAACACAGCGTGCTCCATGAGATTATCCAGCTGCATGGCTAGCTGTTGACTGGCTTCTTCCATGACGCCGAGTGCCGCCAATTGGCCATTGTGATCCCCCTGGCGGGCAAACTTAAGCGCTTCAGCACCGCTTTCATGCATGCGGCGATGCGGCGCCGTTAGCGCCCGATAAGCCTCAGTGCGGGCATAGCGCCGGTAACCCTCACCGTGATAATGCCAGCGGCCTAAGCGGCATTGATGCTGATCTTCCAGCGGTGAGTCCGTATCTGCCGATAATAGCTGCTTATAGAGGCGGCATTTCCACACGGCATGATCAAGCTTTGCCGAATGTAAAAATGCCGCCGTGGCGCCGTGATGAATTACCTTGTGCATATGCTGGGTTTGATCCGTCAGATTATGCAATGCCTGCTTGGTGGCATGCACCGTTAGGGCCGTTTCATCGTCGGCCTGGCGCCTTTTTAATGCCGCTTGCGAGTGAGCGCTTACTTGGCTATTAACCTGCTCCATTAGCAGGCTGAGCTGATGGCTTAGTTGGTGCATATTAAGCGCTAGACGGTGTACGTCATCTGCGATGGCCGCGAGCCCTGGCGACTGCTGATGCGCCGATTCAGCACTGCCAAGCAGGCCCTGGCTTTGGGCTGTCTCAAGGGCGGTATTAACCGCTAATGATTGGGCATGTCCGGCACTGCGGGCAAGCGCTACCTGCAGTTGGCTGAGAGCGTGCAGCGTTTTGGCACACACTAACGGCGAGGTGGGAAGCGCTTCGCCATCCGCTTGTTGGTAACAACGCTGATCAAGAGAGTTGACCGCGTGCTCGGCAGCGGCAATCAGGTTAAACGTCTCGGTAAGGGTCGCTCGCTCGCCGGCTAGCTGGTCGGCGTGCTCTTGTATACCGTGATTAAGCGAGGAGAGCATATCGGCGCCTCTCGCTTGCAGCATGCCGATGGAGTGCGCCGGCTTCATCAGACTTAATAGCCGACAGCTAGGCGAGGGGGTAGCGGCTTCAAGCTGAGCGCGTAAGTCGGCGACTTCCTGCTCCAAGCGGCGAATTTTTTGAAAAGGGTGCATAAAGGGGAACATGGCGGAGGCACCTACGGCTGAAAGCAACGTTTTGTGTTAATTTGTCACAAAGTATTGCAGAGGGTGCGCGTGTACGCCTGATTAAACCCGTTTTAATGATGAAATTCAGCCGTTAAATGCCTGTTAGCGTGAGGTTATTAACGTAACCAGGACTATGAGTCTGGACGCCCTTAGCGGCGAGCAAACTGAGTGGCCGCCGCTTTGCAGCCTAAAAACGCAGAGGTGGCAAGCCACTCGGCATCGGGGTAATAGGCGAACACATACTGATCCTCCTTAAGACTATCGATTAGCGGGTAAGTCACCTCTTCCCGAACCGCGGGGCAGCCATGGCTGCGTCCCAATCTACCTGTTTGAGTGATGAACGCATCGCTTACATAGTCAGCGCCATGGATCACAATCGCGCGCTCAAACGCTAGATCGTTAACGTTCGGTTCAAGGCCCTTAAGCCGCAATGAGTAGCCGTTGCGGCCGTAATAGCTGTTCATGGTACGAAACAAGCCAATGCTTGACTGGTGGCTGTCGGGGGTATTGGAAAACGTCTCTGCCTGCGTATCTCCAGAGCCCTGGCCGTGAGAGACAAGCTCTTCAAAAAGTAGCTTGTGCTGGCGCAAATCAAATACCCATAGGCGCGGCTCGGTAGACGGTAGTGAGTAATCAATCACCGCGAGGCGTTCGGCATTCGGCTCGGCGCAATCAAGCGCCTGGGCGGCTAAGCGCAGCGCCTCGGGCGTTGCCTGGGGCGCAAGCTGCTGTAATTGATGGTGTAAAGGAATTACCCCCAAAGGAGGCGTTGACGCCACTTGGGCAAAGAAGCTGGCGGCGTATAAGGGTGATGTAATAAATAGTAAAGGCAGGGTGAGTAGTAACGTGACAAAATTCAATCGAAGAGCCATATAAATCGGTTCCACAAGTCATAATAAGTCATGATAAAGAGTAGCCTGCTAAAATAAAAAGCTGAGGCTAGCGGGTTGGGAAGTCTATAGTAACGCAAGGAGAGGGCGATGAACGAGATGCAGCCACTAAGACGATGGGCGATAGGCGCCGCGCTATGTCTAACGCTTACCCACAGCCCCGTCAGTATCAGCATGGCGTCTGCGGATTCAACCCCCTTGCAGCAGGCGCTCGCTCAGCAGCTCAGCGTTGCCGAAAAGCATCGCCTGCCCATTGCTGAATTTTATCAGCTGCGCGATGGCCAGCCCGTTTGGCAGACAGTGATGGCGATTGAGTCACTGGTTGCGGCGCTAAATAGCTTGAAAAACGATGGCTTGGCGCCGGAGGATTATGCTGCTGATAGCTTGCTGGACGAGTTTCAGCGTAGCCAGTCAAGCGGTGATTACGCAAAGGCCTCGTTCGATATCAAAGCCACTCGTTCGCTATTGCAGGCGCTTGAGCATTTGCAGCGGGGCAAGGTAAACCCCCGTGATGTTGAGCCCCATTGGGATGCGCCGCGTTTGCAAACCCGTTACTCGATGCTGCGTGTTGTACATGCCGTTGAAGATCGCAAGCTTGATAACGCCATGGCCTTAGCCAGACCGCCATCTACGGAATATCAACAGTTGCGAGAGGCTCTAAAACAGCATTACCAGCTGTCGGCGCTGGGCAGCGTGCCCCTGCTTCCCGCTAGACAGGAATCGCTTCGCCCAGGGGACGAAGACGATGATGTCGTTGTGCTACGTCAACGGTTGGCCTTCTGGGGTGAGCCTGGCTTAATGACGGCAGATAGCAGCGCTTATCCGTTGATCGGCGTTCAAACACCCTCCGCTACCCATAGGCGCAGGTTTGATGCCTCCCTTGAGTCTGCCGTAAAGCGTTTCCAGCGCCAGCATTTACTTCAAGAAGATGGTGTGGTGGGTGAGCAAACCCGACAAGCGCTGAATACCACGGTGGCCTCAAGGATTGATCAACTGCGGGTGAATTTAGAGCGCGCACGATGGATACGGCCGATGCAGTCTGCCGAGCCACGGCTATGGGTCGATATTGCAGGCTATCGAATGCACTATGTGCGCCCTAATGGCCAACAGTGGGATGCCCGCGTGGTCGTCGGCTCGCCGCAGCGTGAAACACCGATTATTCACTCTACGATAAGCCACCTGACGATTAATCCCTCCTGGACAATACCGCCAACCATCATGCGCGAGGATGTATTACCCCGCGTGCGCGCGGATATCGATTACTTGGCGCGCCAAAACATTCAGGTAATTAACACCGCTGGTGAGCCGCTTGTCGCAGAGGATATCGATTGGCAGCGCCCGGGAAGCGTCATGTTGCGCCAAGTGGCGGGAGCAGGTAACCCGCTGGGGCGTGTGGTGGTGCGGTTTCCTAACGACGAGATGATCTATTTGCACGATACCCCCGCGCGTGGGCTGTTTCAGCGTGAACAGCGAGCCCTCAGTTCAGGCTGTGTTCGGGTCGAAGGGGTCGCTGAGCTGGCCCAAATGCTGCTTCAGGATACGGGCAGCCAATATCAGATGAGCACTCTTTTAAAGGGCGCAAGTGACCGTCATATACGTTTGACACAGCGTATTCCGGTGGCACTCCACTATTTAACCGCATGGCCCAATGCATTGGGTGAGGTGGAGTTTAGACCCGATATCTACCGTCGTGATGCCACACTGCTGGCAGCATTACAGCGCCCTGTTTAATTACTTCGTCAGTGCCAATAACGTGTGCTTGACTGTAATATGCTTTGCTGCAGTGATTAAAGCCAAGAGCATTAACTGAGTGCTATAAAACGCATAACACCGCCGAATGGCGGTGTTATGCTTTTACGTTGGTGATCACCCATCGCTATCGCTATTCGGTGCTCTCTTGCTGGTAGTTGGCCACGCTAACCGGGCCAGTTTCGCCGCTTTCAAGCGCGGCTAAAATAGGCTCTGCCTGGTTTCTAAACGCCACCAGCGTATCGCCGCTTAAGCTGGTGTTTTCAGGAAGATCGACTGTCATTGCATTCACAGGGGCATTGTTGACGATGACTTCGTAGTGCAGGTGAGGTCCGGTGCTTCGGCCAGTATTGCCTGACAGTGCAATACGCTCGCCCATTGCGACCCGCTCACCCTGGCTGACCAGCGGGCGGGAGAGGTGTAAGTAGCGCGTACGGTAGCCATTGTCGTGACGAACAACAATGTAGCGCCCGGCCGCGTGGTGATTGCTCACGCGCTCAACAACGCCATTGGCAGGCGCAGTGACGGGCGTACCGATGGGCATTGCAAAGTCGGTCCCGTTATGCGGGCTGATACGGCCAGTCACCGGGTGCTTGCGACGCGGATTAAAGTTTGAGCTTAAGCGGTAGCTGCCCTCAAAGGGATGACGGGCAAACGCTGGATCCAGGCTACCGCCCTCAGGTGTGTAAAAATTATCATCGTTGGCGTTACGCACCACGGTGAGGTCCATGCGCTCGCCGTCGTATTTAACCGCTAGTACGCGTGAGTCCAGCGTTTCACCATCGATCATGTCTGACTCAACCAACACCTGGAAGCGATCGCCTCGGCGGCTGCCACGCCGGAAATCGAGCTTCTTCTCCAGTATTTTTGTCAGCTCCGTGACTGAACTGCTGTTCAAACCGGTCGCCTGGGCTGAGCGCGCGAAACTACCGCTAACGCTACCCGCATAGAGGCGTTGAACAGGCTCGCCTTGGCGTTCAATCGTGGTAATGGCGAAGTGGTCTGAATCCCGCTCAAGCAGTATGCCGTCGCGGGTATTTTTCATCATCCGCAGTGACAATAGGCGGCCATTTTCATCAAGCTGATAGTCGAAAACTGTGTCCGGCGCGCCAATTCGTCAGCATGCGCTGGTCGGGCAAATCATCCAGCAGGGTCATTACTTCGCTGTAGCCCAGGCCTAGCTCATTTTGCGCCAGCACTGCGAACGTTTCGCCAGATCCAACAATATGCGTTTCCCACTCAGGCACGAACGGCTCTTCGGCGGCGAGCTCTAAGTCCAGAAACGAGATGTCGTCGAATAGCTCAACGCCATAGTCCTCATAGGAGGTGGCGTCCGCAATTTCGACTGAAGAGCTATCATCCACGTCCAGCATGCCGCTGGCGAGGGTGCCCAGCACGATGGCCATATGCAGCGAGCCTTCATCGAGTCCAGCGCTGCTCAAAAGAGCCCTATTAAGCGCTGGTGTATCCAAGGAAGCGGCGTTAAGTACCGTTACATCGCTGCCAGCAGCGCTTTGAGCCGCCATGTCCGCTTCTGCAGAGGAGATAACGTTCATGTCGAGATCAACGATCTCGGTGGCGGTTAATTCGCTGAGTGGAATGTTTTCGCGGGTGGCGTCGAGAGCGCGAGAGGCGCGGTCGATCGCGTCGGCCACCGGGGTGCGTTCTTGACGCAGGAAGGAACACCCGGAGCAGAGTCGCTAGGAAGCGGTACTAGCACGCTTTCAAGCGGAGTATAGGAGTGGTTTACATCTTGATATGTCGTCAGTAACTTCTGTGTGCCCAGCACAGTGACCATGGTGGCCACGGGTAACAGTAATAATTTGTGCGTGCGGGGCAGCGAATGGAGGATTCGCAACATGGGTAAATGGACCGCCGAGTTCGTGATTAAAAGTAACATTAAAGCGTATAAACCCGGAAACCATACCCCATGAGGGCAGGGGTGCATAGACTGTATGTCTATACATAAAATTTATTTAAACATAAAGTCGTCTTAAATAAGTAAGTATAACTATTTATAAACACTGTTTGCTAACAAATGTAACTGGTTAAGCCTGCTAACTAACGAGCTTGAGATAATCATAGACGAGAAGTGATTTTTTAAAAACATAAATACAATAAATGTCTAAAATTTATAGCAGCACCCGCTGCGGACTGCCCTCAATGCTCGCTAATCATCGTGATTAATAGGGTTTTTATCCACACAGGCGGCACTACTGTCCGTTTCCTGGCATTCTAGTCATGTTTTTTCGAATAATAAGCGCATAGTTTCGCTGTATTGCGTTGAGGAAATCGAAATGTCCCGGGTAACACTCTCACAGTGGCAAATGTTGGCCGCCGTTGTCGATCACGGCGGATTCGCACGTGCGGCGGAAGCCGTACATAAAAGTCCTTCGACGCTGAACCATGCCGTCCATAAATTAGAAGAGCAGCTAGGGGTACAAGTTCTGGAACCCATTGGCCGTCAAGTGCGTTTGACCGAAGCGGGGGAACTACTGCTTCGCCGGGCACGCCAGTTGATTGAAAGCGCGGCTTCGCTTGAAGACGTCGCGACACGGCTCGCGGCGGGTTTGGAAGCGGAAGTCGTGCTGGCCATTGATCAAATGTTCCCGGCGGCCGCTCAAGCTAAAGCGTTAGAGCGCTTTTCTGAAACCTACCCGCAGGTGCGTGTGCAGTTACACGAGAGTGTGCTCAATGGTGGGATCGAAATGCTTTACGATGGTCGCGCTGACCTGGTGGTTTCCGGTATTGAGGCGCAGGGCTTCTTGGGCGAGCCGCTGGTAACGGTTCGCTTTGTTGCGGTCGCGCATCCCCAAGCATGCCCTTCATCAGTTGGGCCGCTCGCTGGATCTGCGCGATCTGGCTCAGCATCGGCAGTTGGTCGTTCGCGACTCAGCGTTGCGGCAATCAACCAACGCAGGCTGGTTGAAAGCGGAGCAGCGCTGGACCGTTACCCACCTTAATACATCGCTTGATATGTTGCGGCGCGGTTTAGGCTTTGCGTGGATGCCTGAAACGCGCATTGGTGAGGAGTTGAAAAACGGCCAATTAAAGCCTCTGCCCTTACCGGCAGGAGGGATTCGAGAAGTGCCCATCCAGATGATCTTTCGTGATCGTGACCGCGCAGGGCCTGCCGCTCATGCGATGGCCGCCGCGCTGAAACAGGCCGTCATCAGTGAGTGCACGCTGCATGATTCGATTCACTCGAATGAAAGGCCGTAAAACATCCGCTTGAGCATCCTTGAAGCGGGCGTATGCTGAAAAAATCAATGTAATCGCTAAGACCCCTAAACGACTTTTCAGGAGACGCCCCATGGGACTACTTGTAAACGGTGAATGGCAGGATCAGTGGTACGACACTAAAAAGCACGGCGGCGAGTTTGTGCGCGAATCAGCGCAGTTGCGTGATTGGGTGGGCGACCAGCCGGAGGGCGATGGTGATTGCTACCCCGCCGAAAAAGAGCGCTACCATTTATATGTATCGTTGGCTTGCCCCTGGGCACATCGCGCCCTGATCATGCGTAAGCTTAAAGGGTTGGAGCCGTTAATGGGCACATCGCACGTGAGTCCGCTGATGCTCGACCAAGGTTGGACGTATCGCCAGGACGAAGGCGCCAGTGGGGATCCCATTAACGGCGTCGACTTTCACCACCAGCTTTACACCATGACCGACCCCCACTATACCGGTCGCGTCACTGTGCCGGTGTTATGGGACAAGCAGCGCAGTGCAATTGTGAATAATGAGTCTGCTGACCTACTGCGTATGTTCAACCATGCCTTCGACTCCCTCACCGGTAACGATTTGGACTTTTACCCGCAAGACCTACGCAGCGTGATCGACGAAGTCAATGCCGATGTGTATGACCACATTAACAA
>AXCI01002261.1_pt1 | contig 10272 bp, 6 predicted proteins | sample 182571 | NCBI WGS metagenome assembly AXCI01 (sample SAMN02359225, study PRJNA218796) | groundwater metagenome | isolation source: Mt. Simon Sandstone pore water sample D5872 at 1.8km depth, Illinois-Basin... | place: USA: Decatur, Illinois | collected 2009-05 | reverse complement strand
GGGGGCATTCCCCCCACTGCTTCAGACTGGGAATGTCTAGGAACGAAATTGCCCAATATCTTGCCATGGCTTCAGAAACTCTCAGTCGCTTGATCAGCCATTTCAAACAAAAAGGGATTTTATCAGTACATAGTCATGTATTCTGCATTCTGAATCCAGAAGCTCTAGCCGCCATTGCTGAACAAAGAAGGCGACCTCGAGTAGGCTAGGAAAAATTGACAATATCAGCTGTCATATTAGCTATATCATAATTTCCAGCGTTGAACTCGTATGAATTTCTCTCACTGGTTGAAAATTAAAGTCAGTACAGAAAATTACCATATAGACAAACAGCCAACCGAGATAGCGGCCACGCTATACCAAGCTTGGACTGACTGCGTGTCTCATCTTACATATTGTCACCTCTATTACAGCTCTCTAATGACTTAACCACCCGCTATGCCGAAAAATAACTTTCTCAATCTCAAGCACAATCATCATTAAAATACCTATTCCAAATAGCAGGAAGCCATCCGCTAAAGCAAGTGGTCGGCTATCAAAAAGGACGTGCATAACCGGTAGATAGGTGAACACAAGCTGCGCAAGGATGACTATAAAAACAGCCATCAAGACGGCGGGAGTTCCTATTACACCTTGCCAATTAAATGACGACGTATTTAAGTAGCGTACATTGAAGAGATAGAACACTTGCAGTACCACGATAGTGTTAACCACCAAGGTGCGACTCAAAGCTAGCTCGTCCCCTCGGCCAAGGGAGTAAAAAAAGATACCCAGGGTTGAAATAAGGAACAAGCACGACACAAGCACTATACGCCAGACCAGAAAGGGAGTTAGTAAACCTTGACCGGCAGGACGGGGATGACGATGCATCACATTTGGCTCACCCCCCTCGAATGCCAGCGACAAGCCAAGCGTGACCGCCGTAATAAGGTTGATCCAAAGAATCTGGGCGGCGGACATCGGCATGGCAAAGTTAAACAGGATGGCGGCTATGACCGCTAATACCTGTCCCCCATTGGTCGGTAATGTCCACGCGGTCACTTTGCGGATATTATCGTAAACGACTCGACCCTCATGCACAGCAGCAACGATAGAAGCAAAGTTATCGTCAAGCAACACCATCTGCGACGCCTCCTTAGCCGCATCGGTGCCCTTATGGCCCATGCCAATCCCAACATCAGCCTGCTTCAATGAAGGCGCATCATTTACGCCATCTCCCGTCATCGCTACTACGGCACCCGTCGCTTGTAGGGCTCGAACAATTCGCAGTTTATGCTCAGGGTTAGTGCGAGCAAACACACTCGTTTCGGTGACAATGCTCCTTAGCTCGCTATCTGGTATGTCGTCGAGTTCTCGTCCCGTGAGCACGCGCGGATTCTCACCAAGCCCTAGCTGATGAGCAATGGCTGCCGCTGTGGCACCGTGATCGCCAGTGATCATTTTGACGGCAATCCCCGCCGAGTGGCACTCCTCAATAGCGGCTACAGCCTCCTCACGTGGCGGATCGATAAACCCCACCAAACCAACGAAAACCAAATCTTCCTCAAGATTAGCGATGCTCAGCTGCTTTAGGTTAGAAGGTACTGCTTTGATAGCAAAACCAAGCACGCGCTCGCCCTGGGCTGCCGCTTGCGTTATTCGCGCCGTCCAGTCTTCCTGCTCAATCGGCACGTCACCCTGGCTACCAGCTTGAGTTGTGGCTAGTTTAAGGAGCTCATCTGGCGCCCCTTTAACAAAGATCCGTCTCTCCCCCCTCGCACCCTGATTTAGCGTCGCCATAAAGCGATGCTTTGCATCAAAAGGTATTTCATCTATACGCGACCATTCCTGCCGTGTTGACTCTGGATCGAAGCCCGCTTTGATGGCTAAAGCCAATAGAGCTCCTTCCATAGGGTCACCGATAACATGCCAATGAGCGTCGATTTGCCTTAACTGAGCATCATTGCAAAGCAGCCCAGCCAAGATCAGTTCCTCGTAGCCCAGCCGTATCGCCTCCTCTGTACCCTCATGCCCCTGCTCAACTTTGAGACACCCCTCGGGTATATAGCCTGTCCCGGTTACCCTGATCTGACCAGTCGAGATTTCTAACCGATGCGCTGTCATTTCGTTGCGGGTTAGCGTACCCGTTTTGTCAGAACAGATAACCGAGGTAGCGCCGAGTGTTTCCACAGCAGGTAACTGGCGGATGATGGCGTTGCGCCGCGCCATGCGCTGAACACCAATAGCGAGCGTAATAGTGATGACCGCAGGTAAGCCTTCAGGGATAGCCGCCACAGCCAAGGCCACTACGGCCATGAGGGCATCAGACCATGCATAGCCACGGACGAGCACTGCAAAGGTAAAGAGGCAGGCCGCCACGAACAGCGTGACCCAGGTGAAGTGCTTACCAAAACGGTTGATCTGGCGAAGCAGTGGCGTTGTCAAAGATTGAACGTCACGTAACAGTGTACTGATGCGCCCAATCTCGGTCTCGCTACCCGTGGCGACTACGACTCCTTTGGCTTGCCCAGTAGCGACTAGCGTGCCCGAATACGCCATCGAGTGGCGATCACCGAGGGCTGCTTCTATTAACGCAGGTGCATCCCGCTTCTCAGCAGCAACCGACTCACCGGTCAAAATGGCTTCCTCGATTCTCAATGCACTGGCACGAATAAGTCGTAGGTCAGCGGGCACTCGATCCCCCGCCTCTAGCACCACTATGTCGCCAGGGACAATGTCCTGGGCCAGCACTATTCTGCGCTGACCTTCCCTCAACAGGTGGGCCTCAGGAGCAATCAAATCTCGTATCGCATTTAGAGACTTCTCTGCTTTGCCCTCTTGAACAAAGCCAACCACAGCATTAACCAAAACTACCGCAATAATAACCACTGCATCAATGAAATGCCCTAGCAGGAAAGCGGCCAAGGCTGCCGCTAACAAAAAATAGATCAGAGCATTGTGAAAATGTGCCAAAAAGCGAAATACTGGATGACGTCCGGCTTCTTTCGTCAATTCATTCGGGCCGAATATAGCTAAGCGGTTAGCCGCTTCTTCAAATGACAGCCCGGAAGGCGATGTTTCCAACGCCGATAAAACATCATCGCTATGCAGGGCATGAACGTCTTTGGGCAGTCGTTGAAGCAGCGCAGCAGCGTGGTCTTTAGACGCAGGTGTCTTCATGCCAATTCCTTAGCAATGCTTGGATATCGCCACATAACACGCTTCCATTACAGGTCAAGCACAACGGTGACGCTGTCGACTTGGTTTTCCGTTGACTGAATTGTAAAACCCAGCTCTTTTACCATTTTTAGCATTGAGTGGTTCTCACGTAGGACATCAGCAAATACCTGTTTAATCGCATTACTGCGGGCATAGTCAAGAATCTGCTGCATAAGGCAGTAGCCCAGGCCAGTTCCTTTCATATCGCTACGCACCATGACAGCAAATTCAGCTTTATCTTTATCGGGATCAGCTGACAGACGCACCACTCCTACTATTTCGTCGATGTCAGGGGGTATCGTCACAAAGGCCATTTCCCGGTAATAATCTATCTGGCTTAGACGAGCAGCGAAGGCATGATCAAATTGCTTGATGGAAGCGAAGAAGCGGAGCCGCACATCATCGGGAGAGGAGCGACGCAACATGTCGACCAATGCCTTTTCGTCTTCAGGGCGTATGGGACGTATGAAAAAGTTAAGGCCACCGCGTGTTACGATTGTTTGCTCAAGGTGTTGAGGATAAGGGCAGATGGCCAACGGGCGTCGTTGATTAATGTCTTTTCTGATGACGATGCGTGCATCCAAGGCAATCACCCCTGAGGCATCGGCTAGTAGCGGATTGATATCTAACTCGGCCACCCGCTCTAGATCATTGATTAGTTGTGAAAGCTTAACGATCGTTAACGCTATTGTCTCAAGATCAGCAGCGGGGGTGTCCCGATAGCCCTGTAAAAGATGCGAAATACTGGTTGCCTGAATCATCTCCTGAGCCAACAATAAATTGAGAGGTGGAAGCCCGACGGCGCGATCACTAATGATTTCAGCAGCCGTACCTCCCTGCCCAAACAAGATGATCGGACCAAATACGCTATCTTCTGCCACTCCTAAAAGGAGTTCATGTGCCCCAGGTCGACGAATCATTGGCTGTACATTGAAACCATCTATCCGCGCATTAGGAGCAACTTTGTAAAGCGTAGCGAGTATGTTCTTCGCTGACTGTGTGACAGCCTCCGGTGAGGCAAGGTTTAGCTGCACTCCTCCTACATCCGACTTATGTGAGATATCCCGAGACAGAAGCTTCAGCACTACCGGGAAGCCAAGCTGCATTGCCGCCTTACCTGCCTCTTCCGGTGTTTTAACTATAATAGCTTGCACCGTCGGTATGTCATAAGCGGCTAATACGGCTGACGCTTCAGGTTCGGTCAGCACCGTTCGACCATCCTCAAGAACCCTGTTGATAATAGCTTCCGCGCGCCCCTTATCGATGTTAACGGTGCCAGAAACAGTCGGCGGTATTTCTATCAACGTTCGCTGATTACGTGAATAGCTATAAAGATGCCAAAATGCATGAATAGCTTGTTCCGGCGTGTCATAGGTGGGAATTTTATTCGCAGCAAATAATAGACGTGCCTCTTCCGGCGCCTTTTCTCCAAGCCAACATGTGAGCACTGCTAGTCGCCCCGACCCTATTACCTTAATGACTGCTTGGGCAGCATCAAGGCTATCAACGACGGCCGCAGGGCAGTTCATAACAAGCAGTGCATCCGACTCTGTCTCACTGATCAAGATGTTAAGTGCGTCGGCATAGCGCTGACCTGTTGCATCACCTAGAATATCCACGGGATTGGCATGTGACCATGCAGCTGGAAGCAGAGTGTCCAAACGCGTCAGCGTTATATCAGAAAGCTCTGCTAACCGCCCAGACACGTTTGCCAACTCATCGACCGCCATTACACCAATACCACCGCCATTGGTAAGGATAGTCAGTCGATCACCTCTCACCCGGACACCTGTGGCTAAAGTACCTGCAGCCTGGAACAGCTCATCAAGCGTATTGACCCTCAGCATTCCAGCACGCCGAAACGCTGCATCGTAGACGATATCGGATCCAGCCAATGCTCCGGTATGTGAAAGCGCTGCCTTGGCGCCAGCTTTACTGCGTCCTGCCTTAACGACAACCACTGGTTTATTACGAGAGGCCATACGGGCTGCTGACAGGAATTTACGGGCTTCAGTAATAGCCTCAACGTAAAGCAGAATAGAGTGTGTCTTAGGGTCGAGGGCCAAGTAATCGAGCATATCGCCAAAATCTACATCGCTCATAGAACCAAGGGAGACCACATGTGAAAAGCCGATGCCTCTCGCCGATGCCCAGTCAAGCATGGAGGTGGCTACCGCGCCTGACTGTGTTACAAAGGCAATATCACCTCTCTTTGCCGTGAGATGTGCAAAGCTGGCGTTGATGCCTTTGTGTGGGGCCTGAATGCCCAGACAATTGGGCCCGATGATGCGCATTAAATAGGATTCGGCCGCCTCCAGCATTGCCTGCTTGAGCGCGTTGCCATCAGTTTGATCCCCCTCCCCAAAACCAGCCGAAATAACCACTGCAGCTCGGCACCCTCGCTCTCCAAGCTCTAGTATGATCTTCGGTACGGTCTCGGGAGGCGTCGCGATTATTGCTACGTCAGGTACCAGTGGCAGCTCACCAATCGTGTGGTAGCAGAGGTTGGAGCAAATAGCCCGCTCTTTCGGATTTACGGTCAGAATAGGCCCTTCAAAACCGGCATCAAACAGATTCTTTGCCAGCACGGCCCCCACTGAACCAGGTCGGTTGCTGGCGCCAATCAAAGCAATCGTGGCGGGTGAAAAAAGCGCATTTAGATTACGAATCGACATGTAAAAGTTCCATCCACTATCGGGCCAAGAGACATATCGGCAGTCATCGTTTTTTAAGAAATCAATTGAAATGCTAGCAAATATAGTGAGCTAAATAATCAGGTTACGGTAACTTTAAAATCAAAAATTATTAAAAAACATTACTATAGAGCTTAGCGGTAAATTTTCTTATACTTTAGATGGCTATAAATTAATATCATCAATACAAAGACCTTAAAAGTATAAAACATATAATTATTATAAAAATTGATCCAGCACAACAATTCAACTTAAATATTAAAAAAACAACCTCATCAGGATTGATGTTTATGTCAGTTATAGTACTTCCTCGCGACTTACACAAAATTTACTGCTCGCTTGAAGGAGAAAACCAAGGACAAGACGCCAACAAGCAAACACATCAGTATCTCTCCCCCCTATTGATGAGGGAACCTCAACGCAAAAAATTATAAGAACCAACTTCAAGGTATATTAAAATATGAATTATTTAAGATTTTATCAAAACAGTGACAACCGTCAAATCTTTGATCAGTAAATGCACCAACGTGATATTAATATTCTATACTTATTTCATTAACAAGGAGAAAATGATGACAACTGCAAAAACACCTAAAAAAGCTTTGAATGCATCAAATTACGACAGCTTATTTCTAGATAATGCGTTTTTATGGTGGCATCACCCCTGGATACCAACTAATAGCTCAACAGTTGAAATTCAGCACATTTGGTATGATGCGATCAATGATTCAATGCGTCATGAACTTGAGCTTTTTTTCAACTCTAACTAGCTCATATAGCAAATTAACAACCTGTATGCTGGGATTAGAAGGAGTGCAAACACCCTTCTCAATGATGTGCTGTTACCATGAATTGGCTAGTGATTTAACAAAAGCCACTTTCAAACGTATGCAAAATGCATCAGAGTATAGCGAGGAACTTAAAGAGCGACTTTGGACGGAATTATGATCAAAGTTTAAAAGATAAAAACTATTTATGGAACATAAATTAATTTGGCTAGACACGCAATGACTGTCAAGCCTAATCAATTGAAACAAAAACAAACATTTTACAAATGAAATTATTTTTAAATTAAAAAATACATTAATTCGGATAAATAAAATTGTTTATTTATATGATTGACTTTCATTGCAGAAAACGAGTTAATCAGGGAAATAGATCAGCAGAAAAAAAACTAAAAATTATAACTTATAGGCAATACATTTCATTAGAAGTTTTTCTTTGAGCTGGCAGATCATATCTAAAAGGAATAAAATATATACATATTTAAATATAAAAGATCACAACCTATCGTTAAATATCTCTAATACCTTTAGCAAGACCTAGCATAGGTACATTACGAAAAGCTCTTTTTTTGTGAATTATTTTAATGTATCGAACGCTACGACAATACTCAAAACAATATAGTAGGTAAATTAGAGAGAGACATGGAAGAACAAGCAGTAGAAATCCAAAGTGACGAAATTGTCGACCATTAAAACAATCATGTACATTACAAACTAGCTAAGATTTATAAAGCTCTGGTTCATATTGCTAGCCAAATGGGCGAAGAGTGAAACAAACAGATCAAACCACACAGCTATGTGCGCCTCCTTATAGTTCAACGTGTAAAAAAGGCGCTAAGTAAAATAATCAGCATTCACTCCTTATTCATTTATAACACTCCTTTTAGCACGTTAATTAAAAACTATACAAACATCTTCTACTCTTACTTAATTGCAAAAATATTTAACACACTTTTTTAACCGTCTTCACCGGGCATGTGTAAACTCAATCCTGTGACGACCATTTCGCTTTGCATTCAGTAGAAGATGATCAGCACGAAAGATCATGTCATCAACCGTCTTATCATTGACCTCAAGGGCGGTGATGCCAATGCTGATGGAAAGTCCTTCGCTTTGCAGAGTTTTACTCAGTCGCTCAGCAATCACATATGCCCCTTGGATACCCGTTTCGGTTAATAAGATTATGAATTCATCGCCGCCATACCTGCCAGCCAAATCGCAGTCACGAACCGTCGTTCGCACTGCATGCGCAATACTCTTTAAAGCCTGATCACCAGCCGTATGTCCTTGGTCATCATTGATTGCCTTGAAATGATCAATATCCATCATCATCAAGCATGTCGGTAGGCCATACCGAAAAGCTCGGTTGAACTCAGTACTAGCCAACTCAAGGAAGTGACGTCGATTATTCATTTCAGTGAGTGGATCATGGTTGGCTAAATAGGTCAGCTGCTGATTAAGGGCCAACAATTCAGAAGTGCGGTCTACAACTAGTCGTTCCAGTTCATGCTCGAAGTATTGCCTGCCTCGCGGTAGATCATTCAATGTAATAGGGTTATGGAGAATACACAGAAGGTGAGTGACGATTTCCTGTTGAAATACCATTGGGCATATGAATGCTTGGCAACCAACCTCGGAGTAATCTCTGTCGATGCCATCTTCCGCTCCGCCATATCTAACCACTATTCTCTCTTTTACGCAGCGCTCGCAGCTTGCAATCAACCCATTCTCTATCCGAGTTGGCAGAAAATCGGCAAGGTGTTTTCCTACATAAACTTGTTCATTGCCTAGCGTAGCCTGGCGAGAGGGGTTCACTGCTTCAACAATAAGATTTTGGCCTTCTGCGCGAACAATCATCATTTGTGCCGGAAAAAAATCCCAAATAGTACGCATTACCGAACCAGCATTACTATCAAGAAAATTTGTAAAATCGGGTGTAAGAGACACTGAAGAAAGCATAAATGTGCTCCATTCGAATGGAATTGCTTAATGGCACGACGCCGCATTCATTTTACAGCGCTAATGGTAAATCAGAAGAACCTAGCTTCCACTGCTCGCGGCACTCTCTCAGCACTTGATACTCGTTATTTTTCTGTTTTAAAAAATTGAACAATAGTGTGTGTAGTTCTGGAGTAGCGTTAGTTTCCAACAACCAATAAAATGATGTACACGTCATTTTAGCAGCTTCTTCAGCTCTTATTAGGGCTTGTCTTCCCATGGCGTTATTTACTACAAAAAAATGTTTACTTTTTTTATTAAGAACAGAATCATCACTCATTTTTTCAGCATTAACGCAGGCATCAAGATCCATTTTCCTGGCTACTTCTTGCAACCTAAAAATCCGTTGTAGACACTCAATACCTATCGCTTTCATTAAGAGGCTAACAGTTGAATCATAAGGTAAAAAAGTAAGCGCCAGCCATCTATATCGATTCAGTTCAGTTATCTCATAGGAATGGGCTAGTTTAAGCTGTTCCTGAGGCAACAAATTGAGAGCGTCTAATGTATTCATAAAAATCTCCCCTTATTAGAAAGCATTAAAACTTCGTAGCCATAATAAAATTGTAGGTTTTAATTACGTGCGCTTCTATGACTTTCGTCAATTTTCAGTATTTAATTAGAAAAACAACCAAATCTCGATGAAAAATACAATTAATTAGAACTAAATGAATCAATTTTTACTAAACAAAACTTTATTAATATAAGAATAGGTTTTTCACTACATTTTATTAATTAAAAAAACAAACAACTTTCCCTATTAATAAAAATTAGCTATGTGATTGATTCTACTCATATTTATTTCGATATTAAACGCACATATGAATATCATTAAGATCAAAGTAAGTAGTACAGAGTGTGCACACTAATGGCGCCCTAAAGCCTAAGAGAAGTGAAACTAGAGTTAACATTGCTAGCACTAAGAGCGGCTTCTCAAGGGCTGACCTGCACTGTTTGATGTATATCTCATCCTTCAACCCGGAATCTAGGGCTAAAGCTTAAGTGGGTTTCAAAAAACAAATCCCCTGCTGGCCCACCGCCGATACTAGGGCTTACCTGGCCAAAGAGTCATATATGATGATCTACTTTAGCACAACGAGGTATCTGCTTATTGAGCGTTTACTCTCTGGAATTGATGCGACCTTGGGCATCAACCTGGCTCACAGAAAAAGTGATCCTACGGGTGGCTCCGAGATAGGCATCTTAGAGATCAATATAACCTTTACGTAACATTCTTCGCCATGCGTTTGGTAGCCGCCCTTCTCTCACATTGCCAGCCGCGTTGCGGTATTACCCACACCTAGCACTGATAGTAGTCCTTGAATTGCACCATAATAGCTTCTGGCAATCGGTGTGAGCTCTAAGCAAAGAATAGCCAAGCGGCCCTCCTAACAAGCAACTATTAATTCAATTACAGTCGAAGACCCCTATCCGCCTAATACTTGGCGTTGATAAAAACACTGCATCATCATTACGCGCTCTCGCAGCCACGAAAAATCGCATTGGCTTGATATGGATCAAGCTGCGATCACATGTCTCGTGTTTTTAAGCTGGAAGAAGTCTACTCTTAGACGATAAAATTAAAGTTATTACGTTAG
>AXCI01000347.1_pt1 | contig 10318 bp, 8 predicted proteins | sample 182571 | NCBI WGS metagenome assembly AXCI01 (sample SAMN02359225, study PRJNA218796) | groundwater metagenome | isolation source: Mt. Simon Sandstone pore water sample D5872 at 1.8km depth, Illinois-Basin... | place: USA: Decatur, Illinois | collected 2009-05 | reverse complement strand
GGGTTTTGTTGATGCGCAGTTTATTTCTTTTCTGGTAGCCATCACGCTGCTAACGATTAGCCCCGGTGTCGACACGCTGCTTGTCATTCGTAATACGGCTCGTGGGGGCGTTCGTGATGGTATTACCACGAGTATGGCGATCTGCTGCGGGCTATTTGTGCATGCCACGATTTCTGCGCTGGGTATCTCACTCATCCTGCTGCAGTCGGCCTGGGCCTTTCATATGCTGAAGCTGGTGGGGGCGGGCTATCTGATTTGGTTAGGTATTACCAGCTTATTGGCGGCGCGGCGTGGGCAGGCGCTACCAGTTAATGGCGTGCTTGAGGGTACACCTGCTGTTTCTCGCTGGCAGCCAGTCAAGGAGGGGTTTTTGTCTAATGTACTGAACCCCAAAACGGTGGTCTTTTACATGGCATTTTTACCTCAGTTTATTGCCCCAGGCGACCCTGCCTGGTTGAAATCCCTGTGGTTAGCGGGTGTGCACTTCATTATTGCTAATGTTTGGCAGATCAGCGTCGTAATGATGGTTGGCAGCGCAGGCAAGTGGTTGGCTAACGCACGTTTTGCACAAACGTTGAACGCCGCTACGGGAGCAGTGCTAGTGGTGTTTGGTATTCGACTGGCGCTAACACAGCGCCCGGTATAATGAACCGGGCGCTAATTATGCGTTAAAAAGAGAGGAGATTAACGGCGAGCGAGGAGTGCACGGTCGTAGCGTACCTGCTGCTCGTTATCGCTAAGTAGTGAAACGCCTTCGCTATTGCCACCATTGGCAAGACTTTCGAAAATGACCCGATAGCTAAGCACTGCCTGCACATAGTCGCGAGTTTCTCGGAAAGGAATGCTCTCCACAAAGAGATCAAATGCCTCTACGCCATCACCTAGCCACTGGTCAACGCGTCCAGGTCCTGCGTTATAGGCAGCGGCGGCGGCAAGGCGATTACCTTGGTAACGTTGTAGCTTGTCACGTAAGTAAGTACTGCCCAAGCGGATATTGAGCTCAGGGTCCAGTACACCATAAGGGCCTGGGTCGCTGATGCCCAGTTGGCGACTTACTTGGCTGGCGGTGCCGGGCATTAACTGCATAAGCCCGCGTGCCCCTGCAGGTGAAAGTGCGTCAGGATTGTAAGCGCTCTCACGGCGGGTAATCGCCATCAGCAAGTACGGGTCTACTCCGGTAAGTCGGCCCCAGTGCAAAAAGCTATCGTGATAGGCCTGGGGGAAACGCCAATCCAGCGCATCCCACATCTCGGCGGCAATAGTGGTTTGTACTAAGCGTGCATGCCACTGCTGCTGGGCGGCATAGTCTGCCAGCGCCCGGGCCTGCTGGGGAGAGCCACTCTGTACCGCGTGCAGCCACTCGCTATTGGCGAGTCCATCTTCGCCAATACGCAGCAACGCCTCGGTCCGCTGAACGGCAGGTAGTTGCGCAACACGTTGACGCGAAGCTTCGTCAAAATGATTGCGCTCAAGATTCAGCTGATAGGGCTGGCCCAGTTTCTCCGCCGCGGCAAAGCCGTAAAAGCTGCGATCTGTCGCTGCCTGCTGATAACGCGCCTCGGCAGCTGCTTGGTTGCCAAGCTGAGCATTAGCGCGAGCTAACCAGTACTGCCAGCGGCTATTTTCTTGCTGGCTTGCAGGCATTTCTGCAATCCAGTGTACAACCTCATTCCAGTCACGGCTCGCCAATGCCTGCCGAACGCGCAGTTCCAGCACTCGCTCGCTCTCAAGTGTCGGCAGCACGCTATCGACCCAGCTAAGCGTGCCTGGAACATTGCGCACCAAGGCATAAAAAGCCAGCTCTTCTTCGATAACTGCGCGATCACTGGGTAGTAGGGTTAAGCGTGGTGATAGTGTCTGCCAAGCGGCAAACGCGGCCGGCGTATCTTCGCGTGTAAAGCGCTGCATGGCCGCCTGATAAAAGCTAGCGGTGGCTGCGCACTCTGGGCCTAGGCAGGAGGGCGCCTGCGTAATAGCACTGCTGCGATCATTCACGCTTCGCACCGTGTCTAGTGCCGTCTGCCACTGACCGCTTAACAACCCGTCAAGGTAGTTGGAAAGGCCTGTTTCGCCTGCCTGCCAAGCCAGCATTTTGCGTTCCCAAATAGCCGTGGCATCAATGGTGCCGTTAGCTCGCAGACTATTAAACAGCGGGTTGCAGGCGTCAGGCTGGGAGCTGCCCACGCGCCATAACTCCAGGCCAGCAGCACTTGCTTGCTGGGGTTGGCTATTGAGCAGTGCTGCATAGTAGTAGCATTGGCGCGCCGTACCCGCGGGCTCGCCATCAGCGACTGAGAGCAGGTCGCTATAGCGACCTGCGTGGCCGTAATTAGCAATCGCTTGACCACGCATCCATCCCGCCAGGGGGGAATCGGCGTATTGACCAATAAACTGTTGTACTCGGTCAGGGGAGACGTTTGGCAACTGTCCTCTTAAACGATGATACTCAACGTAGCCGCGTAATGGATGGTCAGCAATTGAGCGCTCATCAACACGCTGCCACTGCTGCTCTCGTGCGGCAGCAAGCGCATCGCGTAACTCGCTGTCAGAAGCGGCCCACGAAAAGGCGGGTATCCCTGCTAGTAGTGCTGTACACAGCACTCGAGCCGTATGGCGAAATGGCGAAGCCAACATGGTGTACTCTCTCTATCAATTTAACTCTATTTAAGCCCAGGAGATTTAGGCCACAGAAATGGCTGAGCAACCGCTATACTGAACGAATGTTAACAGCCATGATCTGACAGCACAGATACTCGGAGGAATTAATTACGATGGCTCCATTATCCACTTGGTGGTTTCTACGTCGACTCAAATCCCGTGTTTGGGCGACGAAACGTATTGTGCGCGCATTAAAGCTGTTTATACCCATGACACGGGACGTTTTCCGTGGAGATTTTCGCCCCATCCCTTGGTCAGCATTTGGCATGATGGCACTGGCGCTGGCCTATTTAGTGATGCCATTTGATCTGATCCCCGACTTTCTCATGCTGATTGGTGTCGTCGATGACGTACTAATAGTCGGCTGGTTGCTAAACCGTATCGACCAGCGCCTGGAGGGTTACCGGGCATGGAAATATAGTGACCCTGACATGACCCCTTCTTAACATTCATCTACTTGTTAACGCGCACCTGCTTGAAAAATCGCTGCTTATCCCCATATCTGGCTCACGATACTACTTTTTAAGCCTCTGCTGCATGTTGCCGAGGCAATTGACCAACGTGAGCCACAAGGGATAAGCGCATGACTACAGCTACCCACGAACAAGCGACTGATAAATCAGCTAACCACGAAGAAACTCTTGGCTTTCAAACGGAAGTTAAGCAGCTACTGAATTTGATGATTAACTCCCTGTACTCCAATCGGGAGATTTTCCTACGTGAGCTTATCTCAAACGCCGCAGATGCCTGCGACAAGCTGCGCTACGCGGCACTTGATAACGATGCCCTCTACGAAGGCGACAGCGAGCTGCGCATCGAGATCGAGCATGATAAAGAGGCCAACACCATCACACTGCGTGATAATGGCGTAGGCATGAACCGCGAAGACGTGATCGCCAACTTGGGCACTATCGCACGCTCAGGGACTGCGGAGTTTCTTAAGCAGCTTTCCGGTGAGCAGCAAAAAGACGCCAAGTTGATTGGTCAGTTCGGTGTTGGGTTCTATTCTGGCTTTATTGTTGCTGATGAAATAGCGGTGCGTACGCGTAAGGCAGGCACTGATGCTGCTGACGGCGTTGAGTGGCGCTCAAAAGGGGAAGGTGAGTTTACCGTTTCCGATATTGAGCAAGCGCAGCACGGTACGGAAATTACCCTTCACTTAAAAGATGATGCTAAAGAGTTTGCCGACGAGTATCGCCTGCAGGGGTTGGTACGCAAGTATTCGGATCATATCGAAGTTCCTGTACGCATGCCGAAGACCGAAACGGCAAAAGACGATGAAGGCAACAGCATCGAAGGTAGCGAAGTAACTACCTGGGAAACGGTGAATGAGGCGACGGCGCTATGGTCGCGCCCCAAAGGCGAGGTTTCTGAGGATGAGTACAAAGCGTTCTATAAGCACGTTGCTCATGACTTTTCCGACCCGCTGACCTGGAGCCACAATAAGGTTGAAGGCAAGCTTGAGTACACTAGCCTGCTCTATGTGCCGGGTCGCGCGCCGTTTGATATGTTTGACCGCGACGGCGCCCGGGGCGTTAAGCTTTACGTCCAGCGCGTGTTCATTATGGACGACGCTGAGCAGTTCCTGCCGCTTTATCTGCGCTTTATCAAAGGCGTGCTGGATACCCGTGAACTGTCGCTCAACGTATCCCGCGAATTGCTCCAGCAAGACCCCAATGTGGATAAGATCAAAGCGGCGCTCACCAAGCGCGGCCTCGACATGCTCAAAAAGCTCGCCAAGGATACAGAGCAGTATCAAACCTTCTGGAATACCTTCGGCAGCGTCCTTAAAGAAGGGCCGGGTGAAGATCCATCCAACCGCGAAAAAATTGCTGGTTTGCTACGCTTTGCCTCAACCCACACCGACACCGCTACCCAAGAGCATGCGCTGGCAGACTACGTAGAGCGTATGAAAGAGGGGCAGCAGAAAATTTACTACGTGGTGGCGGATAGCTTCAATGCGGCTAAAAACAGCCCGCACCTGGAGATCTTCCGCAAAAAAGGCATTGAAGTGCTGCTGCTGTCTGACCGTATTGATGACTGGCTAATGAGCCATCTCACCGAGTTCGATGGCAAAACCTTTGCCGATGTGGCCAAGGGCGAGCTTGATCTTGGCGATGTGGAAGACGAAGAAGAGAAGAAAGCCCAGGAAGAGACCGCTAAAGCCAAAGAAGATCTGGTCAAGCGTGTGAAAGAGGCGTTGGGCGGTGGCGTTCAAGATGTGAAAATCACTCATCGCCTCACCGATTCACCGGCCTGTGTGGTGTTGCCTGAGCATGAGATGGGCTATCAAATGCGCCGCATCATGGAGGCCGCTGGTCAACCGTTGCCGGAAGTGAAGCCAATCCTCGAGCTGAACCCTAGCCATGCGCTAGTGACGCGTCTGGAAGGCGCTGAAGGCGATCTCTTTACACAGCTCTCTTACATCTTGCTTGATCAAGCCATCATTGCTGAAGGCGGCCACTTGGATGATCCTGCTGCTTACGTGAAGCGTTTAAACAGCGTGCTGACTGCTTAAAACCGCACACGCTGCGTTTATGACGGCCCGTTTGGTTATCCAGGCGGGCCGTCTGTTTTAGTGGGCCAGTTTTGATAAAGTGGGAGTGTACGTTCTGCGAGACTTATTAGGACACCATCATGGCTGAGCAGCAAATCAATGTCGCCGTACTCGGAGGCGGTAGCTTCGGGACGGCATTGGCGAGTATTGCCGCCGATAATGGCGCCCGCGTCCATCAGTGGATGCGTGACGAAACGCTGGTCGCGCAAATAAATCACGAACATCGTAACGGGCGCTATTTACCTCACTATGTGATGAATTCGGCGGTGCAGGCGTCTACTGATCTTCGAGCCGTGCTGGCAGATGCAGAGCTGGTGCTGATTGCGATCCCATCGAAGGCGTTTCGTAGCGTGGTACAAGCAGCGAAAGCGTGGCTGAGGCCTGAGCAGATATTGGTGAGTACTACCAAGGGGATTGAGCAAGATAGCTTTTTACTCATGAGCCAAGTGCTTGAACAAGAGACGGGCTTTACCCATATCGGTGTGATTGCCGGCCCCAACCTGGCTTCTGAAATTGCCGATAAGCAGCTAACCGCGACCGTCATTGCCAGCGCCGACCCGCTAACGCGTACCCGGGTTCAGCAAGCGCTGGGCTGCCGATATTTCCGTGTTTACGCCAGCGATGATCGTCACGGTGTCGAACTGGGCGGTGCGCTAAAAAATATCTACGCGATTGCAGCTGGAATGGCGGCAGCGCTGGGCATGGGCGAAAACACCCGCAGTATGCTGATGACGCGGGCCTTAGCGGAAATGAGCCGTTTTGCCGTCGCTGAGGGGGCTAATCCCATGACATTTTTGGGCTTGGCGGGGGTAGGCGATTTAATTGTTACTTGCTCGTCTAATTTGTCACGTAATTACCGTGTCGGCTATGCCATGGGTGAGGGACGTACGCTGGAAGAGGCGGTAGATGCGCTTGGTCAGGTGGCGGAAGGGGTCAATACCGTTAAGCTGGTATGCGCTAAAGCGAGCGAAATGGGCGTGTACATGCCGCTGGCTGAAGGTCTCTATCATGTACTTTTCGACGGTGTTCCGGCTCAAGACATGGCGCGCACCTTGATGATGGGGGAGCAGAGCAGCGATGTTGAATTTATTCTGCCCCGTGAAACCGTTCAGCGTGAGCATCGAGACCAAGCTCTTCACAACCATGCTTCTAAGGATCATGCTTCTAAGGACCAGGTTTTTAAGAACAGTGGAGACAAGAATGCATGATGTGCTGATGATGCGCCACGGTGAGGCCGGGCCAGGGTATCCTGACCATGCACGCCGGTTAACGCCCCGGGGCGAGCTGGAGACGGGAAAAATGGCGCGCTGGTTGGCCGAGCAAGTGGTGGCGGGCGAGATGGTCGTGCCAAGGCTTTACGCCAGCCCCTATGCCCGCGCGCAGCAAACAGCACTACTCCTTTGCGATGCGTTGGGAACATCACTTGAGACGCTTGATTTTATCACCCCTGATGACGCACCCAGTGCCGTGAGCGACTGGCTTCTAGAGCAACCTGAAGGCCCGCCGATCATGCTGGTTAGCCATATGCCGCTAGTAGGCGAGTTAGCTGGGCTGTTGGTAGAGGGGAGTCCTGCCCAAGGTATTGGCTTCCCGACCGCCGCCATTGCCGAGTTTGAGGCGGACGTATGGGCAGCAGGCTGCGCGCAGTTGAAGCGCTTTACTCAGCCTAGTCAGTTGGCCTAGTTCAGGTTTGTAGCATTAAAAACGGCTGCCTAGGCAGCCGTTTTTAGGTTTTACAGCATTTAAGTTTTACAGCAGTGCGTCGAGCTTCTCTTTTAGCAAGCCATTCACCTGCGGGGGTTGGCGGTACCGCGTGATGCTTTCATCACCTGGCCAACAAAGTAACCAATCATTTTGCCGCGTTTTTCCGGCTCCGAGTCGCGGTACTGAGCGACCTGAGCGGGGCTATCGGCGATCACTTGATCGATCATCGCTTCGATGGCGCCAGTGTCCGTCACCTGCTTGAGACCTTTGGCGTTAATTACTTCATCGGCGGACTCACCCTGGCCGTTCCATAATGCCTGGAAGACCTCTTTAGCGGCTTTGCCGTTGATGGTGTCGTCCAGCACGCGACTAATGAGTTCGCCTAGCTGGCGCGCCGAGATTGGGCTATTGGCAATGCTCAGGTTTTCGCGGTTAAGCGCGCCAGAGAGCTCGCCTTGAACCCAGTTAGCCGACTGCTTGGCATCCCCGCACTCGCTATGCACTGCCTCAAAGAACTCAGCCATGTCACGGCTGGCAGAGATCACATTGGCATCATACGCAGAGAGGCCAAGCTCGTTCTGGAAGCGCTCGCGCTTATCGGCAGGCAGTTCGGGCAGTTGGCCGCGCAGGTGATCGAGATAGGCTTGATCAAGCACCACCGGCAGCAAGTCAGGGCAGGGGAAGTAGCGATAGTCATTAGCTTCTTCCTTGGTGCGCATGCTGCGGGTTTCATCTCGATCCGGGTCGAACAGGCGTGTCTCTTGAACAACGCTGCCGCCATCTTCGATCAACTCAATCTGGCGTTCTACCTCAAAGGCAATCGCGCGCTCGACAAAGCGGAAGGAGTTAACGTTTTTAATCTCTGCGCGAGTGCCTAAGGGGTCCTGGCTGGTGCGACGGACTGAAACGTTCACGTCACAGCGCATCGAGCCTTCCGCCATATTACCGTCGGAAATGCCCAGATAGGTGACGATGGAGTGAATCGCCTTTAGGTATGCGGCCGCCTCTTTAGAGCTGCGCATGTCGGGTTCAGACACAATCTCGAGCAACGGCGTGCCCGCCCGATTAAGATCAATGCCGGTCATACCATGAAAATCTTCATGCAGTGACTTGCCCGCATCTTCCTCAAGGTGTGCATGGTGAATGCGGATGCGCTTGGTGCTGCCATCTTCCAAAGTGATTTCGACTTCACCAGGACCCACGATAGGGTGGTACATCTGGCTGGTCTGATAGCCCTTGGGCAGGTCAGGATAGAAGTAATTTTTACGATCAAACACCGACACTTCAGCGATATCCGCATGCACTGCCAAACCGAACTGAACGGCCATGGCCACGGCTTGCTCGTTGAGCACCGGCAATACACCGGGAAGCCCTAAATCCACCGCGCATGCCTGAGTATTGGGCTCAGCGCCAAACGCCGTTGAGGCGCCGGAAAAGATTTTTGAACGCGTCGCGAGCTGAACATGGACTTCAAGCCCAATCACGGTTTCCCATTGCATTAGGCGTACTCCTCGGCAAAGGCAGGACGTTGTAAGTGCCAGTCGGTCGCTTGTTGAAACTGGTGGGCGACGTTAAGCAGCTGCGCTTCGGCAAAATGGGTGCCGAGAATTTGCAGCCCGACAGGGCGGCCATTGGAAAAACCGGCGGGTACGCTAATGCCGGGAATTCCCGCTAGGTTGACCGCGATGGTGTAGATATCCTGTAGGTACATCGACACCGGATCTTTTTTAGCCCCTAGGTCAAAGGCTGGTGTGGGTGATGCGGGGCCCATCAGAACGTCGACGTCTTCAAAGGCATCCAGGAAATCCTGACGGATCAAACGGCGAACTTTTTGCGCCTTGGTGTAGTAGGCGTCAAAGAAGCCTTCTGACAGCGTATGCGTGCCAATCAGAATACGTCGCTTGACCTCTTCGCCAAAGCCCTCAGCCCGTGAACGTAAATATAAATCGGTTAAATCGGTTGGGTTCTCGCAGCGGTGACCAAAACGCACACCGTCGTAGCGGGACAGGTTCGAAGAGGCTTCGGCAGGGGCAATCACGTAGTAAGCCGGAATCGCATAGTGAGTGTGCGGTAAGCTGACCTCGCGCACCGTGGCACCCAGAGATTCGTACACTTTCACGGCTTCACGGACAGCCTTTTCGACGTCGGGATCCAAGCCATCGCCAAAATACTCCTTGGGAAGACCGATTTTAAGCCCTGAGAGCGGGGCGTTAAGGCTTTCCACATAGTCCGGCACGCCGCGGGTGACGCTGGTAGAGTCGCGTCCGTCGTGACCGGCAATAACGCCCAGCAGGTGCGCGCAATCTTCGGCGCTACGTGCCATGGGGCCTGCCTGGTCAAGGCTTGAGGCGTAGGCAATGATGCCAAAGCGAGACACGCGGCCATAGGTCGGTTTTAGGCCGGTAATGCCACAAAACGCCGCGGGTTGGCGAATCGAACCACCGGTATCGGTGCCCATTGCCGCTGGAACCAAACCAGCCGCGACCGCTGCCGCGCTTCCCCCGGAGCTACCGCCAGGCACTGCTGTCAAATCCCAGGGATTTTTAACCGGGCCGTAATAACTGTTTTCATTGGAGGAGCCCATGGCGAACTCATCCATATTGGTTTTGCCGAGGCTGATAGTGCCCGCCGCGTTGAGTTTTTCAACCACCGTGGCGTTGTAAGGGGCGATAAAGTTATCCAGCATCTTTGAGCCGCAGCTGGTTTTGACATCGCGGGTACAAAAAATATCTTTTAGCGCCAGGGGGATGCCCGCCAGCGGGCCTGCAGTACCCGCCGCTCGCGCGTTATCTGCTACTTCGGCTTGTTTCAGCGCTTGCTCAGCGGTCACGCTGATAAAACTGTTCAGCTTGCCGTCTGCTTTTTCAATACGCTGTAAATAGTGAGCGGTTAGCTCGCGGCTTGAAAACTCGCCGCTTTTTAAAGCGGCAGCGAGTTGCGTTAATGTTTTCTCATACATGACCCGGAAGCTCCGTTCAGGGGCGAAAAAGAGGCGATGTGGGTGGCTTGGATTCGCTCGAGCGAGCGTTTATTCAACAACGCGAGGAACGAGATACAGGCCGTTTTCCACTGCCGGAGCACAGCGCTGAAACGTATCACGCTGGTTAGATTCGGTTACTTCGTCGGCGCGCAGTCGCTGGGTCGCATCTAAGGGATGAGAAAGCGGCATTACACCTTCAGTATCAAGGCTTTGTAGCTGGTCGACCATGTCCAGAATTCGGCTTAGGTCATCTACAAAACCGCTGGCTTGGTCATCGCTGACGGCGAGTCGGGCCAAGTGAGCGGCCCGGCGCACATGAGATTCTTCAAGCGCCATGATCGAGATTTCCTCGTAAACGTAATGGAACAATATCCGCTTTGAGCGGTATACATACCGATAGCAAAAAAACGTCTTGTGTT
>AXCI01000410.1_pt1 | contig 10326 bp, 7 predicted proteins | sample 182571 | NCBI WGS metagenome assembly AXCI01 (sample SAMN02359225, study PRJNA218796) | groundwater metagenome | isolation source: Mt. Simon Sandstone pore water sample D5872 at 1.8km depth, Illinois-Basin... | place: USA: Decatur, Illinois | collected 2009-05 | reverse complement strand
CATACCTTGATGGTAGTGAACGTTCGGGCGGTTCCAGTAGGACTGCTTTCCTTTAAGGATCACACCGCCGACGATCTCGCGCTGTACATGGCTATCAGTACGTTTGCGCCCACCCTCGCTGGTGGAGTGCAGTGACATAATGGACGACGGATGATATTCAGGCGGCGCTGCAAAGGTAATGATGCCGTCTGGAAACGCACGGTCGATATCGTGCACGTTATAGAACCAGTGCACCGGCATCGCCAGTGAATCACCAATAAACAGGTTTCTCAGTGCGGCAGTGGCTCTGGCTAACACGTAATCGGTCATGGATCTGATCCTTTAGATGCGTTTTGTCATCTTATGGGTAATCTTCTAATTAGCGAACGGACGATGGTCAACGCTAGGTCTATCGCGGGACCATTAATGAGGTGGGAAGGGGAGGTTGTCAGATGTCATCACGATGGCGTAATCGTCACGTTTGGTTTGCTCTTTTACTGGGTATGTTGGGGCTGGTGTATATCGTTAGCATGGCAAAGAGCGGCTTGGCTGAATTACCCCATATTCTGGCGGCGCTGACCGTACTCATTCCGCTGACCCTGTTTGGGGTAGTGCTACGCAGCCCTTGGCCGGCGGCAGCGGCGCTGGTTCTGTTGGTTTTTATCAATATAACGCTGGGCTAGGGCCAGCCCAAAGCCCGATAAATCCATACCCACCCATGATCGTGATGCTGATTTGTTGATGCCATTGCGATGAAACCAACACAATCGGGCCAAGTTCAAGAAAGTGCCTAACGTTCGAGACAGGAAAATCCTTCTTCGCTATCGAGCGCGGCATAAAACCTTCGATTAGATGGGCTTAGGCGGTCGGGCGGCGCATTAAGGTCATCAATACCCCCGCGCCAATCAAACTACCGGCGCCGCAGCGGTGTAAGAGGCGGCGCAACCTGGCGGTTATCAGAGCGTTAATCTTCCTGTTGTTGAATTATTAACTTTATCTCGCCGTATAGTTGTAAGCCCTGGAGCGTCGCGTGGCAATTATGTTCAGTGTTCATTTTCTAACCTATGTGAAGGAAAGTAGAGATGGCTGGTAGTTCTTGGTGGTGGCTTCCTTAAGTCTGCAAGCGGTCATTCAACAAAGGCTGCCTGCTTAACTCCACTTATCGCCCTGATGATCACTGGAGGTTACCCGCTAGCTGTTCAAAATCTGCATTGCTCATCGCGTAGGTTACGACGACAATGCGCATAGCGACCATGCATATCTAACACCAATGGCAGTGGAGGGCTCCGTATGAAAGCGTTGTCGAACATGGGGTTTGCCCTATTTGGCGCTGCGCTGGTGGCGATCAGTTACGGGCTTGCACGGTTTGCCTTTGGTCTGTTTGTACCCTCTATCAGTGCCGAGCTTTCGCTGACGTCCTATCAGGTCGGCGTTATCGGGGCACTGCCGTTTATCAGCTTTGTGCTTGCCACACTGGTCGCGCCACTTGCTGCTGACATTCTCGGTGCGCGTTATTTAGCTATTCTCTCTGGGGCTTTCGGTGCTGGCGGTTTAGCACTCATCAGTCAGTCGTCAGACGTACTATCGCTGGGTATCGGTGTGTTTATCTGCGGTATCTGCACCGGTTTAATGATGCCCGCGTTGACGGCGGCGATGCAGGCGCTGGTGAGCCGTTCGATGCACGGCCGCGTTAGCTCCATCATGAATGCCGGGACGAGTATCGGCATCATCGTGGCGGTTCCTACCGTTGTGTTCTTGTCGGATGCCTGGCGACTCACCTACACGATATTTGCTGTTCTTACCGGAATCGGGATCGTGGCGGCTTGGTACTTCATTCCATCAGTGTCACGGGTTATACCCGGCAACGCTGCACCGCCGCCGCCACTTACTCGATCGCAATGGTCCCGCCTCATTCGGCTGACAATTTTTGCCTTCGCCATGGGCTTTGTATCTGCGCCATACTGGCTTTTTGCTCCCGACCTGGCGGTTAATCTAGGCGCGCTCTCACCAGCGCACACCGGTTGGCTATGGTTCGCGGTAGGTGTCGCTGGGCTCGGCGGTGCCGTTATCAGTGACTTAGCAGACCGTAATAATCCCCCGATTACCCAGGCATTGATGTTGATGATGTTGTCTTCAAGCTTGGTATTGCTGGCCGCTAGCCCTGGTCAATTAGTGCTGGCGATGTTTTCCGCGATGGTTTTCGGTCTTGCCTACATGAGCTTAACGGGGCTCTACCTGATGACGGGCATCCGGCTGCTGCCTGGGCGGCTATCGGTGGGGCCGGTATTACCCTTTATGGCCTGTGCGCTTGGACAAGCGGTGGGCTCGCCGGCCACAGGTATCTTGGTCGACAGGTTTGGGTATGCGGATGCATTTGCGATCTTCGCGGTGATCGGCATTCTGGTCGCGATACTATCGCCCCTTTATCCCGGCCGCATTGACTACTGGGCAGATGACGAAGAGTTGCACCCCGAACAAGAAGAAGATACCGGTCTTCAAGCAGCTTACGATCACCAACTGCTGGATGAAAACGGTGACCCCATTGAACCTGTTGCCGAAGAGGCCGAGACCCTGAGCTGACAATAGCGATAAGTCGCAAGGGGGTGATCGTTTCACAAAGATCTTGGAAGCGACCTCCAGCGTTGCATTTGCGACTCATCGCCAGCTTCCCATAATAGTTTTATCCCTGCCCGTCACAATCGTGTCAATATACGACGAAAGGGCAGTACATCTTTCTATAGGGGTGTATTCACTTCAGTAAAAAGAAACTAAAAGTCGCCAGCGACACCTAACATTACAATAAAAAAGTTAATGATTTATAAGGTGACGGAGGGTAAAACCATGACATCAAATCAAGCAAAAGACCCGGCAGTAAGTACCAAGCGTTTAAGCGAACCGCAAACTCTTGGCTTTTTACTGTTGGATAATTTCACACTCATTTCGTTGGCATCAGCGATAGACCCGCTGCGGATGGCGAATCAGTTGGCGGGCCGTGAGCTATATCGCTGGTATACCTTGACCCAGGATGGCCTCCCCGTACGCGCCAGTGACGGACTGCAGGTGACGCCTGACGCCTCTATGCATACCCCGCTATCTCTTGAGTGGGTCGTTGTTTGTGGCGGGGTCGGCCCTCATCACAGTGTCAACCGCGAGCACGTGCGCTGGCTTCAGTCGCAGTCGCGTCAGTTAAAACGCTTAGGTTCTGTGTGTACGGGCAGTTGGGCGCTGGGCCAGGCGGGGCTGCTTGATCACTATCAAACCAGTGTGCACTGGGAGTGTTTGGCCTCCATGCAGGAGGCGTTCCCCAACGTCATTCTGACGCCGCACCTTTTCTCTATTGATCGTGATCGATTCACCGCCTCTGGCGGTACGGCGCCCCTCGATATGATGCTCAACCTGATTGCACACGACCATGGTCGAGAGCTTTCGGCAGGCATCTCCGAGATGTTCATCTATGAACGCGTGCGTAACGAGCAGGATCAGCAGCGCGTGCCTCTCAAGCACGTGTTAGGCACTACGCAGCCTAAGCTGTTAGAAATTGTAGCGTTAATGGAGTCCAACCTTGAAGAACCGATTGAGCTGGATGAGCTGGCAAGCTATGTGGATGTGTCACGGCGCCAGTTAGAGCGATTGTTCCAGCGCTACCTGCTCTGCTCGCCGTCTCGCTACTACCTCAAGCTGCGATTAGTGCGTGCGCGTCAGCTGCTCAAACAAACGCCGCTGTCGATCATCGAGATCGCTTCCGTTTGCGGCTTTGTCTCGACGCCCCATTTTTCTAAATGTTACCGCGAATACTTTGGGGTGCCACCGAGAAATGAGCGTCTGAATGGTCTGGATCGCCAGGCAAGCAGCAGTAAGCCGCCGCTGTTAACCAAGCACTGGGGGGGCGAGCCTTACAAAAGCGAACCTCTTTCGAGTGCCCAGCAGGCGCTTGCCTATGCCCAGGGCGAGCCTACCTTTGCCAGCGTGCCGCTACTGAGCTGATGTTCTCTGCGCCACCCATCTTCCAAACGTGCTGCCTCTTTGTGGGCAGCACGTTTTTTAGTGGCCGCCACTCCCGACGCTGCTGTGCATGGTTGTAAAGACAGCGTTGTAAAAAATTGCCTGTAACAACGTCGCTGTAAAAACGTCTCTGAAACAACGCCGCTATAAAAAATTATCTGTTGTAAGCGTTGGGGAGCGCGCAGGTAGTTGTCGTGTTCACGACACCATGACGCTTTTGGAATTTCCGCCGTCGTTTCCAAGAGCAGTCCAACCCAAGGTCAGCGCTATGCTCGCTACATTAATCAATGTTGGAGCTTAGCTATGACCCCCTCTGAACTGCACGATGACGCTATCGTCATTGATGGTCTGATCATCGCCAAATGGAATCGTGAGTTGCTTGAGGACATGCGGCGCGGCGGTCTTACTGCGGCCAACTGCACAGTTTCAGTGTGGGAAGGTTTTCAGGCCACGGTGGATAATATCGTCAAATCCAACCAGTTGATGGCGGAGTGTAGTGACCTGGTGCGCCCTGTCCGTACGACTGCCGATATCTCTCGCGCTAAAGAAGAGGGCAAGACCGGCATCATCTTCGGTTTCCAGAATGCCCATGCCTTTGAAGACCAAATTGGCTACGTAGAGATCTTTAAACAGTTGGGCGTGGGCATCGTGCAGATGTGCTACAACACCCAGAATCTGGTGGGCACCGGCTGCTACGAGCGTGACGGCGGTCTCTCTGGCTTTGGTCGCGAAATCGTGGCCGAGATGAACCGGGTCGGCATCATGTGCGACCTCTCCCACGTCGGGGCCAAGACCTCCGAAGAGGTCATTCTTGAGTCCCAAAAACCGGTCTGCTACTCCCACTGCCTGCCCTCCGGTCTCAAGGAGCATCCGCGTAACAAGTCCGATCAAGAGCTGAAGTTCATTGCCGACCACGGTGGTTTCGTTGGCGTCACCATGTTTGCCCCGTTCCTCAAAAAGGGCATCGACTCCACCATCGAAGATTACTGCGAAGCAATCGAGTACGTCATGAACATCGTCGGTGAGGACGCCATTGGCATCGGTACCGATTTCACCCAGGGACATGGTCAAGAGTTTTTCGAGTGGCTGACCCATGACAAGGGCTACGCCCGTCGTCTGACCGATTTTGGCAAGATCATCAACCCTAAAGGAATTCGCACCATTGGGGAGTTCCCCAATCTCACCGAGGCGCTCTTGAAGCGTGGTATGAGTGAGACCCAGGTGCGCAAGATCATGGGCGAGAACTGGGTGCGCGTGCTTAAGGACGTGTGGGGCGCATAACTAAACGCAGGCGGCTGCCTCCGAAGTGAAGGGCGCCGGGAGCATGCCGTAGAGGAGGTCCGACGCCAGGGATGGCGTCGGTAGCGTCCAAGGATGGATTCATAGCGCCTCCTCGTAGGCATGCTCCCGGGGTAGCCCCGCCGATTACCTGACATAACAACGATTTGAGGAATACCACCGTGACTAAACTGGCCCCCGCACTGCCCATCGAAGTAGATAGCGAGACCGGCGTATGGACGAGCGACGCCCTGCCTATGCTCTATGTGCCGCGGCACTTCTTTATCAATAACCATGTAGCCGTAGAAGAGGCGTTAGGGGCTGAGAAGTATGCCGATATTCTCTACCACGCTGGCTACAAGAGCGCTTGGCACTGGTGTGAGAAAGAGGCGGAGTGCCATGGCTTAGAGGGCGTCGATGTTTTTGAGCACTATATGCAGCGCCTCTCCCAGCGCGGCTGGGGGCTCTTTATTACTGAGCAGATCGACCTCGAGTCGGGTACCGCTCAAGTACGCCTTGAGCACAGTGCATTTGTTTACCAGCTGGGTAACACCGGCAAGAAGGAAGAGTACATGTTCACCGGTTGGTTCGCCGGCGCCATGGATCAAATCCTCGCTGCTCGCGGAAGTTCACTGCGTACCGTTGCTGAGCAAACCCAGAGTGCCGCCGAGCCTGGCTGTGATGTAGGCATTTTTACCGTCCGGCCGCTGACCGACGCTGTCCGCTAACCCGGGGTACGAGGAGAGACAACCATGGCATTCGACGCAATTTTCGAGCCGATCGAGATCGGCAAGCTGACCATCCGCAACCGTGTGGTCAGTACCGCTCATGCTGAAGTGCACGCCACCGACGGCGGCATGACCACTGAGCGCTACGTCAGGTACTACGAGGAGAAGGCCAAAGGCGGTTGTGGCCTGTGTATTTGCGGCGGTTCATCGGTGGTCTCCATCGACAGTCCTCAGGGCTGGTGGAGCTCGGTAAATCTGTCTACCGATCGCATCATTCCGCACTTCCAGAATCTGGCCGACGCCGTGCACAAGCACGGCGGCAAGATCATGATCCAGATTACCCACATGGGCCGCCGCTCCCGCTGGGACGGCTTTGATTGGTCGACGCTGCTATCGCCCTCCGGTATTCGTGAGCCGGTGCACCGCTCTACCTGCAAAACCATCGAAGAGGAGGATATCTGGCGGATCATCGGTGACTTTGCCCAGGCCGCACGCCGGGCAAAAGAGGGCGGGCTTGATGGTGTTGAACTCTCTGCCGTGCACCAGCATTTGATCGACCAGTTCTGGAGCCCACGGGTCAATAAGCGCGAGGATGAGTGGGGCGGTAGTTTCGAGAACCGCATGCGCTTCGGTATGGAAGTGCTCAAAGCGGTACGCGCCGAAGTGGGCGACGACTTCTGCGTCGGCATGCGCATTTGCGGCGACGAGTTCCACCCGGACGGGCTTTCTCACGACGACATGAAACAGATCGCCGCCTACTACGATGCCACCGGCATGGTGGACTTCTTCGGCGTTATTGGTTCTGGCTGTGACACCCACAATACCTTGGCCAACGTTATCCCCAATATGTCCTACCCGCCGGAGCCTTTCCTACACCTGGCGGCAGGGATCAAGGAAGTCGTCACCGTGCCGGTGATCCACGCCCAGAATATTAAGGATCCCAATCAGGCCCAGCGCATCCTCGAAGGGGGCTATGTCGATCTGGTGGGCATGACCCGGGCACATATTGCCGACCCTCACCTGATCGCCAAGATCAAGATGGGCCAGATCGACCAGATCAAGCAGTGCGTGGGCGCTAACTACTGCATCGACCGCCAGTACCAGGGCCTCGACGTGTTGTGCATTCAAAACGCCGCGACATCCCGGGAGTACATGGGGTTGCCGCATATCATCGAGAAAACTGAGGGCGTCAAACGTAAAGTCGTCGTGGTGGGCGGTGGCCCTGGTGGCATGGAAGCGGCGCGCGTCGCCGCCGAGCGCGGCCATGACGTCACGCTGTTTGAGGCTGCTGACGCCTTGGGCGGACAGATCACGATTGCTGCCCAGGCGCCCCAGCGTGACCAGATCGCCGGTATCACCCGCTGGTTTCAGCTAGAGCTGGCGCGTCTTAACGTCGATCTGCGTCTAGGCACCCGTGCCAACGAGGAAGCGTTGCTCGATCTGCGGCCGGATATCGTGGTGCTCGCCACCGGTGGCCAGCCGTTCCTCAGCCAGCACCCCGAATGGGGCTACTCGGAGAATGCCGAGGAGAGCCTGGTGGTCAGTACCTGGGATATTCTCTCGGGCAAAGTGGCGCCAGGTAAAAACGTGCTGATTTATGACGCCATCTGTGAATTCTCCGGCGTCTCGGCGGCGGATTTCCTCGCCGACAAGGGCGCCAAAGTGGAGATCGTCACCGACGATATCAAGCCCGGCGCGGCGGTGGGCGGCACCACCTTCCCGACCTACTACCGCAGCCTCTACGAGAAGGAGGTGATCATGTCCTCCGACCTGATGCTGCATAAGGTTTACCGCGAGGGCGACGGACTGGTAGCGGTGCTTGAAAATGAGTACACCGGGGCTTTGGAAGAGCGTGTGGTGGATCAGGTAGTGGTCGAGAACGGCGTACGCCCTGATGAAGCGCTCTACTACGCCCTCAAAGAGCAGTCCCGCAACAGGGGGCAGGTGGATCTGGAAGCACTCTATGCAATCCAGCCGCAGCCTTGTCTGAGCGAGTCAGGAGATGGTTTCCTGCTGTTCCGACTAGGCGACTGCACGGCACCGCGTAATACCCATGCGGCCATCTACGATGCCTTGCGAATCTGTAAGGACTTTTGATCTGAGCGAGAGCCAGCGCGCCGGGGGCAGGCCGTAGCGAGGGTCTTTTGCCAGGGATGGCAAAAGTAGCGCCCAAGGATGGGTTTACAGCGCCCTCGCTTAGGTCTGCCGCCGGAGCAGCGCCGCCGCCAAAGCCAACAAAGATGAGGTGAGCACCATGCTCGAAACGCTCTTGCCGATACTGATTTTCACTGCCCTGGCCCTGGCAGTCATCGGCGCTGTACGCCGTATACGCCTGTGGCGTCAGGGGCGCCCTTCGCCGGTCAATCTTCTCAAGGGATTGGCGGCCGTACCGCGCCGTTACCTGGTGGATCTGCACCATGTGGTGGGGCGCGACAAGATGATTTCCAACACCCACGTGGCTACCGCCGGTGGCTTCGTGGCCGCCGCCGTGCTGATGATCCTGGTACATGGGCTGGGGCTTGCCAACCCTGTCTTGGGAGGGCTGTTGCTGCTGGCCAGTACGTCCATGTTCGTCGGTAGCCTGTTTGTGGCGCGGCGGCGCATCAATCCCCCCGCCCGGCTTTCCAAGGGTCCCTGGATGCGCCTGCCCAAGAGTTTGATGGCGTTCTCGGTGAGTGTCTTCCTGATCACGCTACCCACGGTGGGATTGTTGCCGGAAGGTCTGCTTGAGGGGAGCGGCAGTTGGCTGCTGGCACTGGTGTTGTCGGGCGTCGTGGCCTGGGGCCTGGGCGAAATGTTTTTCGGCATGACCTGGGGCGGGCCCATGAAGCACGCCTTCGCTGGCGCCCTGCATCTAGCCTTCCACCGCCGCGCCGAGCGCTTTGGGGGCGGCCGGTCAACGGGCCTCAAGGCGCTCAATCTTGAGAATGACGCGGGGCCTCTGGGGGTGGAAAAGCCTGCCGACTTTACCTGGAACCAACTGCTGGGGTTCGACGCCTGCGTGCAGTGCGGCCGGTGCGAAGCGGTTTGCCCGGCGTTTGCCGCCGGTCAGCCGCTCAACCCCAAGAAGCTGATCCAGGACATGGTGGTGGGCATGGCCGGGGGCAGCGATGCCGCCTATGCCGGCTCTCCCTATCCGGGCAAGCCGGTGGGCGAGCACGCGGGCTCGCCCCACGGGCCTATCGTAGCGCTGGAAGGCAAGGCGCTGGTCGACGCCGATACGCTCTGGTCGTGCACCACCTGCCGCGCCTGCGTGGAAGAGTGCCCGATGATGATCGAACACGTGGATGCGATCGTCGATATGCGCCGCCACCTGACCCTGGAGCGGGGCAAAACGCCCAATAAAGGCGCCGAGGTGCTCGACAACCTGATTGCCACCGACAATCCCGGCGGTTTCGACCCCGGCTCGCGGCTCAACTGGGCAGCGGATCTCGAGCTGCCGCTCATGGCCGATATCAAGCAGGTCGACGTGCTGCTATGGCTGGGGGATGGCGCCTTTGATATGCGCAACCAGCGGACCCTGCGCGCCCTGATCAAGGTGTTGAAAGCCGCCGAGGTAGACTTCGCCGTGTTGGGCAATGAAGAGCGCGACAGCGGTGATGTGGCCCGGCGCCTGGGCGATGAGGCGACGTTCCAATCCCTGGCGAAACGCAATATTGCCACCCTGTCCCAGTATCAGTTCCTGCAGATCGTGACCTGCGACCCCCACAGCTTTCATGTACTGGGCAACGAGTACGGTGAGTTGGGCGGTCCCGATTTTAATGCCAACTACAAGGTGCGTCACCACAGCACCTTTATCGCCGAACTGTTTGAAGCCGGTCGGCTGACCTTTGCTCCCTGGAAAGGCGGCAGCGTCACCTATCACGACCCGTGTTACCTGGGGCGCTATAACGGTGAATACGAAGCACCGCGCAACGTGCTCAAGGCGCTGGGCATCGAAGTCAAGGAGATGGAGCGCTCCGGCTTCCGCTCGCGCTGCTGCGGCGGCGGCGGCGGGGCGCCGATTACCGATATTCCCGGTGAACGGCGGATTCCCGATATGCGTATGAATGACGTCAAGGAGACCGGCGCCGAGCTGGTGGCGGTGGGCTGCCCGCAGTGTACCGCCATGCTGGAAGGGGTGGTGGATGCCAGCGCCGAAGTGCGCGATATCGCCGAACTGGTGGCGGATGCCCTGGTAGAGCGTCCCGCCGCCGATACGTCCGGCACAGCCCACCGGCCCGCTGCAACGACGACGGCTGAAGAGGTGACCGTATGAGTGAGATTATTCGTCGTGATCCGCGTCGCGAGTGGATCGCCCGGAACCGTCTGCATCCTGACAACGCCACCGTGCTCGCCG
>AXCI01002406.1_pt1 | contig 10334 bp, 11 predicted proteins | sample 182571 | NCBI WGS metagenome assembly AXCI01 (sample SAMN02359225, study PRJNA218796) | groundwater metagenome | isolation source: Mt. Simon Sandstone pore water sample D5872 at 1.8km depth, Illinois-Basin... | place: USA: Decatur, Illinois | collected 2009-05 | reverse complement strand
CACGGTAAATGAAAGGTGTAAAAAGGTAATTTAAACGGTTTGTGTAACCGGTTTATAGAAACAGTGGTGTAAAGTGGCGCTGGCAAGCTTAATGGGGTTACGCCACACGCTCTGCTAGCCGACACTCTTTGGGAGATGCTATGCCGTTACACCCGCTTTCGCTGACGATTCTACCGACCATTGGGGCGGTCACCGCAAGCCAGTGGGACGCTCTGGTGGATCACGATCAGCCCTTTTTACGTCATGCGTTCTTAAATGCACTGGAAGAGAGTGGTTCCGTTAGTTTGGCGACTGGCTGGGAGCCTTGTCACCTGAGTATATGGCAAGGCGAGCAGTTGGTGGCAGCGATGCCTATGTATCGAAAATATCACTCCTACGGTGAGTATGTGTTTGATTGGGGATGGGCGGAAGCGCTAGAGCGCGCCGGTGGACGCTATTATCCTAAAGCGCTCAGCGCCGTGCCGTTTACCCCGGTTCCAGGCTCGCGCACGCTGATCGCCAAGCAGGCCGACGCCAGGGCGGTGCGCGCTCTGTTGGCCAAGGCATGGCGTGAGCAGTGTGAAAGTCTTGACCTGTCTAGCTGGCACTTGCTGTTTGCCGATGAGGCTGATGTTACCGCCTGGCAAGCTGAGTGCCCTGAACTGATTACCCGTGAAGGCGTGCAGTTTCAGTGGCGTGATCGCGGCTTCGGTGATTTTGATGGCTTCTTAGCTAGCCTTACTTCTAAGCGCCGCAAAATGATCAAGCGCGAGCGACGCTTGGTTGCCGACCAAGGCTTGAAGGTGTCGCGTTTAGAAGGGGGCGCCATCACTGCCGACGATATGGCCCATTTCTATCGCTGCTATGGGATTACCTACCATGAGCGGGGTCGTCCGCCCTATTTAAACCATGACTTCTTTGAGCGCCTGCGTGAAACCATGCCGGAAGCCCTCGTGCTGGTGCAGGCGCATGTTGACGACCAACCCGTGGCCGCAGCGCTCTATTTTCGCGGTACGCGTACGCTCTATGGCCGCTACTGGGGAAGTGAAGTGGTAGCGGATTGCCTGCATTTTGAGGCGTGTTACTACCAAGGCATTGAGTACTGTTTAGCGCAGGGTTTAACACTGTTTGACCCGGGCACCCAGGGCGAGCATAAGCTAGTACGTGGATTTTCACCGCAGCGGGTGCGGTCATTGCACTATATTGACCATCCGGGGCTTGCTGCGGGGGTCGCTCAGTTTTGTCATGAAGAGAGTGAACATGTTAGCGCCTACCGGGAAGCAGCCCATCAAGCGCTGCCATTCAAGTAGTTAGTAAAGCTGTCATTTAAATGTCGCCCGGCTCGCTGCTGATGCGCCTTAATGGCATAATGCGCGCCAATCGGTGCGCCTTTTTGCGACAATCGCTATTGTAAAATAGCCTGTTTTTTATTCGGCTTAGCCGATAAATTGTCGGGTTTGATTGTTAGGAATTTATTTTAAATTACTGATTTATAATATTAATTTTAAGATATTGGTTGTAAGAAATAGATTTTGAAAGATACGTTGTAAAAGATAGTTTATTGGAGAGCAGTGATGCGTAAATGGTTAGTGATGACACTGCTCGCTGTCTTGGCGCTGCTTCAGTATGAGTTGTGGTTGGGCAATGGCGGCTGGCGCGATTTACAGCACGTGGAGCAGCGGGTCGCGGTGCAAGAGGCGGCCAATGTACCCATGCGCGAGCGCAATGCGCGGCTGGCGGCCGAAGTAACGGATTTAAAAACCGGTTTAGACGCTATTGAAGAGCGGGCGCGCAGTGATATGGGCATGGTGCGTACCGATGAGCAGTTCTTCTGGGTGCCGGGGGTCGCGATCCAAAATGAATTGATCGGTATCAATGCGGGGTTAGTCACTACCCAGGAGCCGCCGCAATGAGCCAAACCTGGCTTATTGTTCCCGCGGCGGGGCAAGGCCGCCGCATGGGCGCTGACAAGCCCAAGCAGTACTTGACCTTGGCCGATGACGATGAGCAGCCGGTGCTGGCGCATACTTTGGCACGCCTTTATTGCGCCTTTCCTAATGCTCGCTTAGTGCTCTGTTTAGACCCCGACGATGGCTGTTTTTTGCCACACTGGGTACCTTTCACTGCTTGGCAGCGCGTGTCGGGGGGCAGCGAGCGAATGGACAGCGTGTTAAATGCACTGCACGCCATGGCGGCCGACGATAATGATGTAGTCATGGTGCATGATGTGGCCCGCCCCTGCATTACCGTGGATGATCTTCAGGCGCTTTATCAAGCCGCTAGCACGCATCCAGCGGGCGCTCTATTGGCGATGCCGGTGGCCGACACCATGAAACGTGCCGATGGCCAGGGCCTAAGCGCGCGAACAGAGTCCCGGGATGGCTTGTGGCATGCGCTAACGCCCCAGGGTTTTCGCTACGCGCTGCTGCGCAGAGCCCTTGAAACCGCCCGCCAGCAGCAAACGCTGGTGACCGATGAAGCTTCGGCGGTTGAAGCCTTGGGCGAGCGTCCACAGTTAGTAAGCGGGCGGCGCGACAATCTGAAAATTACCCACCCAGACGACCTGGCGCTGGCAGCTGCGATTATGGCGGCGCAAGCGGCTAACACGCCTGGCAGGCTTTAATAGATCAGGGCTGAATAATTAGGAGCTAAGTAATGCGTATCGGCCACGGATTCGATGTACACCGTTTCGGCCCCGGCGATCATCTAATGATCGGCGGCGTTCAGCTGCCCTTTGAACACGGCTTCATCGCCCACTCAGACGGCGATGTGCTGCTCCACGCGGTGAGTGATGCTCTGCTAGGTGCCTGTGCCATGGGCGATATCGGGTATCACTTTCCAGATACCGATTCGGCGTGGGCGGGGGCCGATAGTCGTGAGCTGCTGCGCCATGTTGTTGCACTTGTTCGGGAACAGGGTTATGGGGTAGTCAATATCGATGCCACGCTGATGGCGCAAGCGCCAAAAATGGCGCCCCATATCGAGGCTATGCGCAGCGTGATTGCCGCTGATTTAGGCGTCGAGCTTCAGCAAGTTAATGTAAAGGCCACGACTACCGAACGGTTAGGTTTTACCGGTCGTGGAGAAGGTATTGCTGCTGAGGCAGTGGTGCTGCTTAACCGTGCTGAGGCGCTAAATGCTTAAGGTGCCAGAGTGGCAGCGCTGTCTAGATCCGCAGTTCGGTACGCCTAAGCCGGGCCAGTACCGTGCCCAGCCGGAAGACTTTTGGGTCGACGAGCAGCTTGATTTTACCCCCGAGGCACACGGTGAGCATCTCTGGCTGCGGGTTGAAAAGCGCAATCAAACCACGTTAGAGGTCGTCAAGACATTAAGTCGGCTTTGCGGCGTAACGCCCCGTGATATTGGCTACTCCGGTATGAAAGACCGTATTGCCGTGACCCGTCAGTGGCTAAGTGTACATTTGCCAGGACGTGATGCGCCGCCTGAATTGGCGCAGTCGCTTAATGCATTGGGGGTCACTGTCGTTGATCAGGTGCGCCATCCTCGCAAGCTTAAGCGGGGTGTGCACCGCACGAATCGATTTGTTTTACGGCTGAGTGGGGAGGCGGTTGAAGGCGAAACGTTTATCAGCCGCTGGGAAGCCCTTTGCCAGCGCGGCGTGCCCAACTATTTTGGCCCTCAGCGCTTTGGCCACGAAGGGCGTAATCTCCAGCGTGCGGAGGCGTTATTTAACCGAGGTTGGCGTAAGCGCGACGACCGCCAGGGTATGATGCTTTCCACAGCGCGAAGCTTTCTGTTTAACGAACTGCTCAGCGCGCGCATTGAGGAGGGCACTTGGTCGCAGCCGCTGGCGGGCGACACCTTAATGCTTGATGGTACCCAAAGCGTGTTTCAAATCGATGCCAGTGATGCCACGTTACAGGCCCGCGCCATGGCGCTTGATGTACACCCCACGGGCGTACTCTGGGGCGTCGGCGAGGCGGGTCAGGGTGACGCCGCTGGCTATGAAGCTCGGTTGCTTCAGCAGTATCCTGGGCTGTGCCACGGCCTAGAGTGCAGCGGGGTCAAACAGGCGCGCCGTGCACTACGCATGCGGCTTTTAGAACCACAGCTTGCCAGGGAGCCTGGTGCCGTCCGGCTGTCGTTTGCACTGCCCAGGGGTAGTTTTGCCACCGCCGTACTGAGTGAACTGATGGTGGCGAAGGGCAATGAGTGAAACGAAATGCCAGAGGCAGCGTTAGCCCACTGAAGCGGCTAAGCCGATGCAGGTTTCGGGCCCGATTGCAGCATACGCTAAGGTTAATAAAAGAGAGGGATATCAGTGGCTACGTTTCATGCCTATGCTTTCGCGCACACGTCTCTTTCACGATAACATTTTGATTATAACGCTTGTGCTTACGACGCTTGGGCTTATAACGTTTGTGTTTAAGAACAGGGAGACACACTATGCGGCGACTGCTGCTTTCCAATGATGATGGTGTCCACGCGCCGGGCCTGCACGCGCTGCACGACGCACTGTTGGCCCATGCCAATATTCGCGTCGTGGCGCCTGATCGAGACCGCAGCGGTGCTAGTAATTCGCTTACTTTGTCTCGACCCCTCTCGCTAACACCGCTGGATAACGGCTTTTATAGCGTCGATGGAACGCCTGCAGACTGCGTCTATTTAGGCGTTCACGGCGTATGGGATGAAAAACCCGATTTAGTGATTTCGGGGATTAACCATGGCAGTAACCTGGGCGACGATGTGCTCTACTCCGGAACGGTAGCGGCGGCGATGGAGGGGCGTAATCTGGGCATGACGGCGATTGCCATGTCGCTATGTGGAGAGCGCCACTTTGCGACCGCTGCACGCGTGGCTGCCACTTTAATTGGCGCCGCGGATCAGCTTTCGCTGCCACCGCGGACGCTGCTTAATGTGAATGTTCCAGACGTGCCCTGGGAAGACATTAACGGCGTCAAAGTCACTCGTCTAGGCTACCGCGGGCCAGCAGAGAAGCCGCTAGCGGTTAAGGATCCTCGCGGGCGCACGCGGTACTGGATTGCGCCAGTGGCGGCCAATGCCGATGACGGGGACGACACCGACTTTGCCGCTATCGAGGCGGGCTATGTGTCGATTACGCCCCTTCAAACAGACCTGACGCGACACCCCGCGCTTAACGATGTGCAGGATTGGTTGGATGCTTTTGCCTGATATCTCTCCCGGTGAGCTGCGCGGTCGTGGCATGACCTCCCAGCGTACCCGTGACCGCATGGTTGAGCGCCTTATGCAGCAAGGCATCAACGATGCTCGCGTGCTAGAGGTGATGGCCAGCGAGCCACGGCATCTATTTGTTGATGAAGCGCTGGCGCATCGTGCTTATGAAGATACTGCTTTACCGATTGGCTTTGGCCAAACGTTATCGCAACCGTTCATTGTGGCGCGCATGACGGAGCTTGTGTTGCGCGCTTCACCGCGCAGAGTATTGGAACTGGGGACGGGGTCGGGCTATCAAACCCTGATCCTCTCCCGGCTGGTAGCAGAGCTTTACTCCATGGAGCGCATTGGTGCCCTGCACGAGCGTGCGGCTGAACGGTTACGTCAGTTGGGTGCGTCGGCGACGCTAGCGGTGGCGGACGGTGGTTATGGATGGTCTGCCGCTGCCCCCTTTGATGTCATTTTGTTAACCGCCTGTGCTCAAACGGTGCCAGCAGCGCTATTAGACCAATTGAGTTACGACGGGGTGTTAGTTGCCCCGCTGGAAGACCCCGATGGCAGCCAGTGGCTTACTCAGGTAAAGCGCATCGGCAGTGCCTTTGAGAAACGTCGGCTTGAGCCCGTACGTTTCGTACCTTTACTGCAAGGAGTAGTGGATTGAAGCGGCAACCCTTGGGGATTTTTTTACGCGGCGCAGGGATGGGCGCCGCCGACGCGGTACCCGGCGTGTCGGGAGGGACCATTGCGTTTATTAGCGGTATTTATGAAGAGCTGATCAACACCATTAAACAGTTTGGCCCCAGTGCTATTGGCGTGTGGCGTGATGGGGGTTGGCGGGCGCTAAGCGTGCATTTGAATCTTGCGTTTCTCGTGCCGCTATTGATGGGCGTGGCGGTTAGCCTGTTTAGCGTCGCGCACCTTGCTCTCTGGCTGATGGAGGCGCATCCACTATTGCTGGATGGGTTCTTTTTTGGCCTGGTCGCCGCCTCCGCGCTGGTCGTCGGGCAGGCGAGTCACGGCTGGAAAATATGGTACCTAGTGCCGTTACTGGTCGGGCTGTTTTTGGCGCAGGCGTTGCCAGGCATGATGCCGCTGGTGCTGCTGCTGGGCAATGAGGCCGTGGTCGTGATGGTGGCGGGCTGTATCGCCATTAGCGCCATGTTGTTACCCGGCGTGTCAGGCAGTTTTCTGTTACTGACAATGGGGCTCTACGGCACCATCATGGGCGCGATTCGTAGCCTCGATATGGGTATTATTATACTGTTCGGAATGGGTTGTGTGGTGGGTTTAGCGCTATTTTCGCGGCTGCTCTCCTGGCTGTTACGACGCCACCATACCTCCACCATGCAACTGCTGCTGGGGTTTATCGTCGGTTCATTGCCGGTTCTCTGGCCATGGCGTGAGCTGTTACGCTATCAAATAGGGCCTGAAGGGCAAATGATACCGCTGGAACACCGCTATTTACTGCCCGCTGACTATGCCGTATTGACGGGGGCCTCGGCCCAAGTCGCTGGCGTTATCGCACTTATGGCCATGGGTGCGCTGATTGTTGTGTTACTCAACCGGCACGCGGATCGTCGGCCAACCGATACCCAGCTTGGCGCTGAAAAGGAGTAGGGTTTATATGCGTAAACAAGATCGTTTTAAAGTGTTTGTGATATCAGCACTGGCATTAGCCATGGCTGGCTGTGCCAGCCAGCAAGGTGGCAGCCCTCAGGTGCGTGATTTAAGCCAAGCGCGTCAGGCAGTCGAAAATTCACCGCAATACACCGTTAAAGCGGGCGATACTCTCTATGGTATTGCCTGGCAACACAATCTGGACTACCGCCAGCTGGCGGCAATGAACAACATTGATGCGCCTTATCAGATTCGGCCAGGCCAGACCATTGCGCTGCGCGAAGGGGCCTCCAGCGGACCAGCCACCAGCAATCAAGCCGTGGCGAATGATTCCCGCAGCGGCGGTGCCGTCGCGACCGGACTGAGCCCCCAGACGGCCTCCGTCGCGAGCGATGAGCAAGAATTGGACTGGTTGTTGCCCGACGAATCAGCCATACAGCGCAACCAGCGCTTAACCGCTGAGCGAGATGCTGTGGAGGCTGCAGAGCAAGTGGCAAGCACTGCAGAGCGCAACCCTCCTTCAGCGGCAGAGCCTGAGGTTATCGCGGCGGCTGACCCTGAGCCCGCCCAGCCCTCGGCCCCTGCACCTGAGCCACAGCCGGTTTCTGAGCCGGAGCCGCAGCCCGTATCCGAACCAGAGCCCCAGCCTGAGGCCGTGGCTGCACCCCAAAGTGCCAGCGCTGACCGCTCTTCCCGCACCTATACACCTGCCGAAACGATCGACTGGCAATGGCCTGCTGATGGCAGCGTCGTCGGGGCATTTGGACAGGGCGATAGCATCACTGCCGGGATTGATATCAGCGGTGAAAAGGGGCAACCTGTTAAAGCAGCAGGATCTGGCATTGTGGTCTATGCAGGCAGTGGCGTAAGGGGCTATGGCAATCTCATTCTTCTCAAACACAACGACCAGTTTCTGAGTGCGTATGCGCATAACGATAGCTTAAGCGTCAAAGAAAATGACGTGGTCGAGGCAGGCGAAGTCATCGCCACGATGGGGGACAGTGATGCAGAGAACGTTAGATTGCACTTTGAGGTTCGCCGTGATGGTCAGCCTCAAGACCCTATGGACTTTCTGCCTTCCCGCTAGCGCGCTCACCGCTAGAGGGGAGAGTCAGCGTTGCACTTGGACGTTGCCTGAATCGCTGTATTCGAGCGTCATATAACTACTGTCACATAACAATATGGTGTGCGTATTAGCGTGTGCACCTTTGACTTTCTAAATGGCGGGTAGGCGATAATCGAGGGGTAAGGCCATGAGTATGTTGGAGAAGGATCTACAGGAGGTTGACCTGGATGCTGCTGAAGAAGCGCTTGAGGATACCGATGATGACACTGCGGTTGAAGAAGATGCTTTTGAAAAGGCGCTAGGGCGTGAGGATCGTCAATCGACCCAAAGCTTGGATGCAACGCAAATCTACCTCAACGAAATCGGCTTTTCGCCACTGCTAACGCCAGAAGAGGAGGTCTACTACGGCCGTCTGGCGCGTAAAGGCGATCCGTTGGGTCGCTCACGCATGATTGAGTCCAATTTGCGCTTAGTGGTCAAGATTGCCCGGCGCTATCTTAATCGTGGCTTAACGCTGCTGGATTTAATCGAAGAGGGAAACTTGGGCCTGATTCGTGCGGTGGAAAAGTTTGACCCCGAACGGGGCTTTCGCTTTTCGACCTATGCGACTTGGTGGATTCGTCAAACCATTGAGCGTGCGCTGATGAACCAGACGCGGACGATTCGCTTGCCGATCCATGTGGTGAAAGAGCTCAATATTTACCTGCGTGCGGCGCGGGAATTGACGCAGAAGTTTGACCATGAAGCCACCGCTGAAGAGATTGCCGACCACCTGGATAAACCGGTCGAGGTGGTCAAGAAGATGCTCGGTCTCAATGAGCGCGTGTCGTCGGTTGACTACCCAATGGGCGGCGAGAGCGATAAACCCCTCATTGACACCTTGACCGACGATGAGGTGCAAGGGCCTGAGGCGCGCCTGGTGGACGGAGACGTTAAGGAGCACGTCGATCTCTGGCTAGATGAATTAAGTGAAAAACAGCGTGAAGTGGTCGTGCGTCGTTTTGGCTTGCGCGGGCATGAGTCGGCCACCCTTGAAGAGGTGGGTGCTGAAATCGGTTTAACCCGCGAGCGGGTGCGTCAGATACAGGTCGAAGCGCTCAAGAAGCTGCGTCGGGCACTGGAAAAACAGGGGCTTTCGTTAGAAGCGCTGTTTGAGACGTAAGCCCAACGCAGACACAGGGTGAACGCACCTTCCCTCTAGGCCGGGCAAGTACGCTTAGCGACTTACTCGGCTTTTTATCGCTGAATGTTTATTAATAAGCGGTTATTGACGAATCCGGTAAGTGAGAAAGCCCATGCGCCCCCTTGTGGCCGATATTGATCTGGACGCACTGCGTCACAACTATCAATTGGCGTGCCGCTGTGCGCCCCAAAGCCGCTCGGTAGCAGTCATTAAAGCCAATGGGTACGGTCACGGTGCGCTGGCCTGTGCGAAAGCGCTGGCGCGCCAAGCACCGGCGTTTGCGGTTGCCTGTATCGAAGAGGCGCTTGCCCTGCGTCAGGGCGGCATTAGCCAACCAATTATCTTACTCGAAGGTATCTTCAGCGCGGATGAGCTAGCGCTAGTGGACAGCCACGGCTTCTGGATGGCGGTACACACTCAGTGGCAGGTCGATACCCTATTGGCTGCCTCGCCGCAGTCGCCTATTCCCGTCTGGTTAAAAGTTGACTCTGGCATGCACCGCCTCGGCTTTGCTATCGATGAAGCCGCCACCCTTTGGCGTCAGCTTAGCGCCGCGCCCAGCGTGGCTTCACTCCACCTCATGAGCCATTTTGCCAGCGCCGATTCCCGTGATGACCGCTATTTCAAACAGCAGATGACTCGGCTGCAGGGGCTTGCCAGTGAGCTAAACGCGCCGCTGTGTCTGGCTAACTCACCGGCCACCCTGGCGTGGCCGGTGTCCCATGGCGACTGGAACCGACCAGGGGTCATGCTCTACGGCAGCAACCCCCTGGAAGTCGCCAATGACGTCACTCAGCAGCTGCAGCCGGTGATGACCCTGCGTTCGGAAATCATTGCCATTCGGGAGTTGGATGAGGGTGAGCCTGTGGGGTATGGCGGTCGCTGGCGGGCACCGCGACGCTCGCGTATTGCGGTGGTTGCCTGCGGCTATGGCGATGGCTACGATCGCCATGCGGTGGATGGCACACCCGTTCTGGTCAACGGTCAGCGCTGTGCAATTGCCGGTAAAGTCTCGATGGACATGCTCACGGTGGATATCACGGAGGTGCCTGATGCCGCCATTGGTAGCGACGTGGTGCTATGGGGAAAAGCGCAGAACGGCGAAATATTGTCGGTCGATGAAGTGGCCCGCCACTGCGATACAATCAGCTATACGCTGTTAACGGGGGTACTGCCCAGGGCGCCGCGGCGTTATCATGGGGAGTCTGCTTAAACGGTTGTTTTTATGTCGAAATCACGCTACCCCCGTTCATTTGCCCACCCGCGGTACTGGCCTACTGGCTGGGCATTGCCGCCATGTATGTGGCTGCCTGGCTGCCGTGGCGATTAAAA
>AXCI01002508.1_pt1 | contig 10344 bp, 11 predicted proteins | sample 182571 | NCBI WGS metagenome assembly AXCI01 (sample SAMN02359225, study PRJNA218796) | groundwater metagenome | isolation source: Mt. Simon Sandstone pore water sample D5872 at 1.8km depth, Illinois-Basin... | place: USA: Decatur, Illinois | collected 2009-05 | reverse complement strand
GCCGATGGTTTGGGCAGCGAAGTATGGCGGGCTATTCAACGCTTGCGCCCTGGCGATGGTTTTGAAGCAGGCATTGCGGTGGTTATTCTCGCCATGCTGCTCGATCGATTAACCCAGTCGCTCAGGAAAACGCGGTGATCAAGCAAAACGGCAGGAGCGACTGCGTTGAGCCAATCACTTGCTAAGTCGCTTCTGGCTAATCATGCTGCATGTGGCAGCCAATAATCATTAATAAATTTATACCCTAGGGAGAAAGTGAATGAAACATCGCACATTGAACCTACGTATCCGTATGGCTTCACTGGCACTGCTGGCCAGTGCAGGCGTCGCTGTGAGCAGCTCGGCACAGGCCGAAGAGGAGAAAGGCCCGATTAACCTGGCCTACGTGGAGTGGTCATCTGAAGTCGCCTCTACCAACGTCATTGCTGCCGTTCTGGAACAAGCAGGCTATGAGGTTGATCTTACCTCGCTTTCAGCCGCGGCCATGTTCCAAGCGCTCTCAAGTGGAGATGCCGACGCCATCGTTGCTGCCTGGCTACCCACGACTCACGCTGATTACATGGAACGCCTGGGCGATAGCGTAGTAGATCTGGGCCCCAACCTGGATGGCACCAAGCTGGGTCTCGTTGTTCCCGAGTACACCGACGTGGACTCCATTGCTGACCTTAACGATAACGCCGACAGCTTTAATGGCGAGATCATCGGTATTGACCCTGGTGCAGGCTTGATGGCGCTGTCCGAAAAGGTCGTGGATACCTATGACCTTGAGCTTGATCTGCGTAGCGGTAGCGGTGCTACCATGACAGCCGCGCTCTCCAGCGCGCTCAACAACGAAGAAGATATCGTGGTTACCGGCTGGACACCCCACTGGATGTTCGCCCGCTTTGACCTCAAGTACCTAGACGACCCTGAGAATGTCTATGGTGGTGCTGAGCAGATCCACACCGCGGTTCGTGAAGGGCTTGAAGAGGACATGCCAGAGGCCTATGCGATTCTCGACGCTTTCGAGTGGACGCCTGAGCAAATGGGTGAAGTCATGCTGATGAATCAGGAAGATGGCAGCGACCCCTACGAAAACGCTAAACAGTGGGTAGAGGATAACCAGGACGTGGTTGAAGCGTGGCTCGATAGCTAATGGCAATTTAATTAGCTAAATTATATTTGTTCGTCATGGTTGGGCTGGGGCTTAGTAAGTCCCAGCTCAACTATTTAAGTTTCTACAACCTACTATTATGACCGCACTAATATAACCAGTTTGATAGTGTGACAGGTCATTACGGGAGCTTGGCATGTTTAATAACATTATGGTGCCGGTAGACCTTGCCCACCTAGAAGCACTTGAACCCGCATTAAGCGTTGTCGTCGACCTAGCCAAACAGTATGACGCCCATATTACCTATGTCAGCGTCACGGCCAATACGCCCACAAGCGTTGCCCGCACACCCCAGGAGTATGAGCAAAAGCTTGAAGCTTTTGCTCAAGAGCGGCATAAGGTTCATGGTCAGCCGGTCAGCAGCAAGGTATATAGCTCGACGGATCCCGTAGCGAATATCGATTCTCTGCTAGAGAAAGCGATTGACGAACTGGGGGTGGACTTAGTAATGATGGCAACTCATCTGCCACGGCATTTGGATATTGTCATGCCTTCGCATGGTGGCAAAGTAGCAACCCACACGAACGCCTCTGTCTTCTTAATTCGTTGGGCTCAATAAAACCGCCTTTCATTGTTAAAATAAGCAAGGGAGTAAACTTATGGACAAAACACCGCAAAATGAGCCTGATGAGCCGGTCTCTGAGGGCATCCCCGCCCCGGACGGTCCGGCAAATTTGATTGATACCGATTATGTGATCGGGCAAGACAATTTCACCACCAATACGCTGGGTGTTAATTTAGACCTGCACGGCAAAGTTTTTAGCATTTCAGCGGTTATCGTGCTGCTCTTTGTGGTGCTCACCCTGGCACTGCAAGATTCGATCGCGCCTGTGTATGACGCCATTTTTGGTTTTCTGACCGGCAATCTTGCCTGGTTCTTTATTTTAGCGGCGAACATCTTCGTCATCCTGTGTATTGGTCTGATCTTCTCTCCGCTGGGTAAAATTCGCATTGGCGGTGCCGATGCCAAGCCAGACTTTACCTATATGGGCTGGTTTTCAATGCTGTTTGCCGCGGGCATGGGCATAGGCTTGATGTTCTTTGGCGTCAATGAACCACTGACGCACTTTTGGCACCTCGTTCGATGGCGGCAGCTGGGCTCCGCTGGCCGGGGCTGAAGGCGATGCAGCAGGCGCTGCGGCGCTCGGCATGGCAGCCACGATATTCCACTGGGGCCTTCACCCCTGGGCAATTTACGCTGTCGTGGCACTGTCGCTGGCACTGTTCTCGTTCAATAAAGGTCTGCCACTCTCCATGCGTTCGGTTTTTTACCCCATTTTGGGTGAGCGCGTTTGGGGCTGGCCGGGGCACATGATCGATATTTTGGCTGTCTTTGCCACGCTGTTTGGTCTGGCAACGTCGCTTGGTTTAGGGGCAACCCAAGCAGCCGCAGGCTTGACTTACCTGTTTGGCGCGCCGGAAAGTGATATCACCATGATCCTGTTGATCGTCGGCATTACGATGATCGCCATCTGCTCAATCATTGCCGGCGTTGATAAGGGCGTACAACTACTCTCCAAAATCAATATCATTCTTGCGGCCATCCTACTCTTCTTTGTGATTGCGGTTGGCCCAACCCTCATGATTGCCACGGGCTTCTTTGAGAACCTTTGGAACTATGCGGTTCACCTGCCTGCGCTATCGAACCCCTTTGGACGCGATGACGCCAACTTCAGCCAGGGTTGGACAGCCTTCTACTGGGCGTGGTGGATCTCCTGGTCTCCGTACGTCGGTATGTTTATCGCGCGGGTTTCCCGCGGCCGTACCGTGCGTGAGTTTCTAATTTCGGTCATGCTCGTGCCGTCCACAGTATCAGTACTCTGGATGACCACGTTCGGTGGCACCGCAATCGACCAGTACGTGAATCAGGGCATTGAAGCCGTACGTGACGCCGGTGTCGACTTACAGCTCTTCATCATGCTCGAGCAGCTACCGCTGTCACAAATCACCTCATTCGTCGCTATTGTGCTGGTAATCGTGTTCTTCGTAACCTCTTCCGACTCCGGCTCGCTGGTGATTGATTCCATCACCGCTGGCGGCAAGGTCGATGCACCGACGCCTCAGCGTGTGTTTTGGGCTATCATCGAAGGGGCAATTGCCATTGCACTACTGCTAGGCGGTGGTCTGACGGCGCTGCAAACCATGGCTGTCTCTACCGGCTTCCCGTTCACTATCATTTTGCTGGTGGCCTGCTATGCCATTATCAAAGGGTTGATGAGTGAACCTAAAGCCGTCTAAGCTGTTTTGAACCGGTCATAGCTTTCTGACCAGCAGGTAAAACGGGCAACCCAAGGTTGCCCGTTTTTTATTGCAAGAGTGTCCGCCAGGTTTCAACACCAAATATCTTTCAGTGGCGTCTCAGGGCGATAGTGGGTAGCAATTTGCGCTTGCAATAGTTCAGCGGTGGCCAGCGCATCCACCAGGGCATGATGCCCTTGATAGGCGGGTAGACCATAGCGCTCACGACTGGCGTGCAGTCGAATGGAAACCGGTGGGCGGCCCAGCCAGCGGCGAAAGCGCGCCCATAGCGTTTGGCGGTACATCCGCGCTTCCAATGACATGGTGTCAATCATCGGAAACAGCACGCCTTCCCCACGCCGGGCTTTGACAGCCGCATTCAAAAAAGGGCGCTCAATATTGCGAAAGTGAACCACGACCAAGCGCCCTGCTAACGCCGCTAGCAGCTCATCCAGCACCGCCTCTAAATCCGGTGCCTGAGCAATCTCCGAATGGGTGATATGGTGGTAGGCAATCGAAGACTCTGCCAAGGGTCGCGAAGGGTTCACCACCCAGTAACGCCGCTCGGCAAGCTTGATGCGATCGAAAGTAAAGGGCACAAGGCCAATACTCACGATGGCATGACGCCGCTCATCCAGCCCTGTGGTTTCCAAATCCAGCGCCACCATGGGCACCTCGGCAATGGGGGTGTCAGGGCTTGGCAGCGAGGTGCTGAAAAATTGTTGTAACGCCGGGCTTCCCGCCCGCTGGGCACGCTGGGCCATATAGCCCGCCCAGTCAGCCTGGGTGATTTTTTGGCGTGGGCGTATACCGCGCATCTCAGCGCCCCTGCCGCTGAGCGGGCATAGGATAGCGGAACTTCAGAAACTTTTGCGCATTACTTAAAACCTGGAAAGCATCTTTCAAGGTATGACGCTCGCTGTCCGCGACGTTTTCTGGCTCGATGTTGTTATCCGGCAGGCGATCCTCTTGCAGATCAATCATCTGATGGCGCAGCCGGGACATACATAGGAACTCAAAGGCGTAGCTCAGCTTGTCGGTCATTCCGGTGGCCAGCAACTGGGTCTTACTAATGTCATTCAAACGCTGGAACGAACTCTGCGCTTTGGAGCCACATGCCAAGGCGTGAATACGCACCAGATCCACCATAGGTGCCGTACCCCGGCGTTTTAGATTAATAGAGTTATTGTGCTTGCCATCCTTTTCCATAACAAACGTGCGGAAAAACCCCAGTGGCGGTGTGCGGTTTAACGCATTACGTGCCATGGCCGCTAAAAAGAGGGGTGACTGAGGGGCGGTTTGGGCGATCAAATCCTGGAGTACTTCCACGTAGTGATCTTCGCCATAGCAGCTATCCAGGTCAAAGAAGATCGAGCTATGCAGCAGCCGCTCTGGCGTAGGATTGGCCATCCAATCCTGGAAATAGCGCTTCCAAACACTTAGCGGCTGACGCCACTGAGTGTTGGTCGCCATAACATCGCCTTTGCAGTAGGTGTAGCCACAGGCGTCCAAACCATCACTGACAATTTTGGCCAGGGCGTAGAAATATTCATCGTGGCGCTCGGGATCAAAATCATCCGACAGGATCAGCGCATTATCCTGATCAGTGACGATGCTCTGCTCATTGCGCGCCATGGATCCATTCACCATAAAACAGTAAGGCACCGGTGGCGGGCCAAGTTCGGCCTCTGCCATCTCCAGCAAGCGCCGGGTAAAGCTACGTCCGATGGTAGAGAGCGCGCTGCCTACCATCTGGGAGTTAGCCCCCTCTTGCACCATGCGAACAAAGGCGGCACTGACATCGGGTGCTAAGCGCGCCAGCCCCTGGGTGCTGGACTGGTTAAAAATATTGCTTACCAGATAGAGGCCGCTATGGGTTTCATAGCGAATGATATCGGAAAGATGAACGACGCCCACCGGACGCTGACGATAGAGCACCGGCAAGTGGTGCACATTACTGCGCAGCATCGTCAGCATGGCCTCGTAAACCGAGGCATCGGATTGAATGGTAATTAGCCGTGAAGAGACCACCTCGCCTACCTTGGTTTGCGGCGATAACCCCTCCGCCACAACGCGATTACGAAAATCACTATCGGTTAAAATACCGCACATCTGCCATGTTTGACCTTCACTGTCTTTAAAGCTGTAGCGCGGATTGTCACTGCCCTCTTTCAGTACCAACAGCGCAGAGGCTTGAGCTTGGCTCATTTGCTGTGCCGCCTGCTGGACGGTAGTGGAGACTTCGACCATCACTGGATAACGGGTCACCAATTTACGTATTCGCGTGACCATCATGTCGTTGGATTTCTTTTGCTGTTCAGCAGCGCTCTCTAGGCGCGGTCGCTCAAGCTCGACAAAATCAGCAAAATGGTTATCTTCTTCACACAGCCGCTGGAAAACTGCATTCGGAATAAAGTAGATCAAGGTATCTTCGATAGCCTGGGCTGGAAAGCGCACTCTGTGGTTACGCAGCAGACTAAAATGGCCGAAAATATCCCCTTCTCCCAGCCGGTTATAGAGTTCGCCCTGGCTACGATAGACCTCCACGGCGCCACTACGGATAAAACAGAGTCGTTTAGCGTCTCATTGAGCTCTAAAATATGGCTGCCGGTTTTGAAGTAGCTCACTTCTACCTGCTCAGCAATGGCATCAAGAAGATCATCCGACAGCCCATCAAAAGGGGGAAAGCGTCCCATATGCTGGCGTATTTCTAACAGCTCGACATCCATACGGACTCCTTAGGCTTGTCGGTTCAACGTCTCAATAATCACCCCGTAGCCTAAAGTGTGGCGTGAAGAGTGGGTAAGGTAAACCCCGAAACGTCTCATTAAAAACGCGCAGGTCCAAACGGGGTCAGAAAAGCGACCAAACATAAAAAGCCCGGTGCAGTAAGCACCGGGCTATAGTGGCCTAAGCCAAGCTGCAAGCTGATAGTGTTCTGGAGCTCATTAATTTAGTAAGCTCGCTACATAAATAACGCTATCAGCCGATAGCAACAGCCTGTCGTTATGACTGGTTAGCCATTTCCTGAACGCGCTGCATCATTTCCGGGTCTTGCTGAATGGATTGACCAATGGCATTGAAGGTATCAACATCGAGACCGCTATCTTCGACCACTTCGATCATGCGGTCATTAGCTTCGGTGCGCACTTCCTGTTGCGCTGATTCATCATCCGCTTCCTGAAGACGCTGAGTGTATTCCTGAGAAATAACAGCGATTTCTTGAGAAGCATCGGCAAACTGCTGGAGCTGGTCGTCAGAAAAATCCTGGGCAGGTGCGGCTTGCTGGGTAGCCATAGGATCTTGTGCAGCGCCTTGCTCCTGGTCTTGCTGGGCATGGGCAGTAGCCGTCATTAAACCAGTGGCGAGCAGGGCAGCTGAGAACAGAGCAGTCATACGTTGCATAGAAGAAACCTCAATATTGCGTTGTGTATGTGCTGGATATGACGCGACGAATTCAAGCAGGTTCAATTTATTATGCAAATGTTTGTAACAAAAAGAACCAAAATGTAACGCTCAAAAAGATCCAATACGCCACCTCGGAAATAAAATGTCTAACTTATTCAACAAATTACATCTTAATAAACCGCCCTCAACAGGATTGGCTGCTATGCCCGCGGTGTTTGTTCTGCTCTGGAGCACCGGCTTTATTGGCGCCAAATTCGGTTTACCTTACGCAGAACCGTTCACGTTTTTATTTATCCGCTTTGTACTCACGCTGATGCTATTGATCCCGTTAGTGCTTTTAATGCGTATCCCTTGGCCTTCTTCACCTAAGTTATGGACACATATCGCCATATCAGGCTTTCTGGTTCACGGCGCTTATCTGGGTGGCGTTTTTTACGGTATCTATTTAGGCATGCCCGCCGGATTAGCGGCGCTATTGGTAGGCGTTCAACCGCTTCTTACCGCCGCCTTTGCAGGCCCGTTATTGGGTGAACAACTCTCCTGGCGGCAGTGGCTTGGGCTCGTGCTCGGTCTGGTGGGTATTAGCCTGGTGCTCGGTAGCAAGCTGGAGATTGGTGAATCTCTTTTCGACGGCTTCGGCATTAACGCACTGCTTTGCGTCACGGCGGCGTTAGTGGGCATCTCGTTAGGGACGCTTTATCAGAAAAGATACTGCACCAGTATGCCGCTGCTGTCTGGGGCGGTGATTCAGTATCTTGCCGCAGGAGCGTTGCTGGGCAGCGGCGCGCTGCTGTTTGAGACTCGCCAGGTGGAGTGGAGCAGTACGTTTATACTGACACTGGCCTGGCTAGTGTTGATTCTCTCGATAGCCGCTATTCTGTTACTCATGGCCTTGATTAAGAAAGGGGAGGCCTCGCGGGTCGCGAGTCTTTTTTATCTTGTGCCACCGGTCACGGCGCTTCAAGCGTGGTGGCTATTTGACGAACGTCTCCCCCTGTTGGGGCTTGTGGGGATGTTGGTCGCCATCACTGGGGTAGTGATGGTTATACGAAACCCGCCCATCGGGCGATGAGACAATAACGATATTTTTATACCAGGGCTTGGATAAACATGTCTGCACAACATCACTGTGCCAGGGTAGACGAACACTGCAACCGCTGTGATTCCCCGGTACCTTTTGCATTTACGATGGCATTTCAACCCATTGTCGATGTCCGTCTGAGAAAAGATTGTTTACTACGAAGCGTTAGTACGCGGGCCTAATGGCGAGTCTGCTTACTCCATCCTTGAGCAGGTGACCGATGAGTTGATGTACCGCTTTGATCAGGCGTGTCGCATTAGGGCGATAGAGCTGGCCAGTGAGCTGGGGATGCAGGAAAAGCTCTCTATCAACTTTCTCCCCAATGCCGTTTATGAACCCCAAGCCTGCATACAGGCCACTCTTGAAACGGCTCAGCGCGTGGGCTGGCCCACCCAACGGCTCAATTTTGAAATCACCGAAACTGAGCGGGTTAAAGATCGTGGGCATATGCTGAAGATAATCGAAAGTTACCGCGAGATGGGGTTTACCACGTCGTTGGATGACTTTGGTAACGGCTATGCCAACCTCGATCTATTGACTGACCTACGCCCAGACACACTGAAAATTGACCGCGACCTGGTCATGCAGTGCGATAGCAATAAACGTCGCCAAGCCATACTCCGCAGCCTCGTAGCGTTAGCAAACACACTGGGCACTCAATTGATTGCTGAAGGCGTTGAAACCCGTGAGGAGTCTCGCTGCCTAATGGCACTGGGTATCCCCATACAACAAGGCTACTACTTCGCCTACCCGAATCTGGAAGCGTTAGCAGAAATCGACGATGCTAAATACGATTAGCGTGACTTAACACCGCTATAAATGCTGTAAATAATCAGCTCCGCCTAAATTGCGCATTTGTTGGATAATCCACTGACTCCGCCGCTCGACCTGAGCATCGGGACGCGCGGCGCTCCGGGTCAGCGGGCTGGGTAAAATAGCGGCAAGCAGACTGGCTTGGCGCTGAGTTAACGCGCTGGAGGAAGCGCCAAAGTAGTGCTGAGCCGCTGCTTCTAGCCCAAACACACCACGATCCCATTCAGCGACATTGAGATAGACTTCCAAAATACGCTGCTTGGTCCAGAGTGTCTCGATCAGTAGCGTGAACCACGCTTCTAACCCTTTGCGGGTCCAGCTTCGCCCCGTCCACAAAAAAACGTTTTTAGCCGTTTGCTGACTCAATGTACTGGCACCGCGCAAGCGTCCACCGTCCCGGCTGGCCTGCAACGCGCGCCGCAACTCAACCAGATCGAATCCGCCATGGTGCGGAAAGCGCTGATCCTCTGCGGCAATAACGGCTAATTTGGCGTTGACAGAGAGCGAATCCCAACCGCGCCACTCGCGCTGAATACGAATCGGCTCACTGTGAATCCAGCTCTCTATTTTGCGCTCCACCATCACCATTGAGCCCGGCGGCGGGACAACGCGAAACAGCAGTACCAACGCAACTGACAGCAGCACAAACGCTAAAACGCCGCGCCAAACAATCCGCCATAGTAGGCGCATAACACGGCGCAGCGAGCGATTGAGCATCCCGTTATCCTTAACGCTTCATGAGGTGGTCTGCATGATAGCGCAGATGCTCCTCAATGAACGAGGCAATGAAGAAGTAACTGTGATCGTACCCCGGTTGGCGGCGTAGCGTTAAGGGATGATCGTGCTCTTCACAAACGGCCTCTAAACGCTCTGGCTGAAGTTGCTCTTCCAGAAATTGATCCGCTTCGCCCTGGTCGATAAACAGCCGCTGACGTGAGGCCCCATTGGCCACCAGTTCACAGGCATCGTACTGGCGCCAGCGTGACTGATCGTCACCCAAATAGGCATTAAACGCCTGCTGCCCCCAAGGGCAGTTCATCGGATTGACCACCGGTGAGAAGGCCGACACTGAGCTAAAGCGCCCTGGGTGACGCAGCGCCAGGATCAATGCTCCGTGCCCACCCATCGAGTGACCGCTAATCGATTCGCGCCCATTGACCGGGAAGTGCTGACGCACCACGGAAGGCAGCTCCTCAATCACATAATCATACATGCGATAGTGGGTCTTCCAGGGTGACTCGGTGGCATTCACGTAAAAACCGGCCCCAGAGCCTAAATCATAGCTTTCATGCTCCCCGGGTAAATCGGTACCCCGTGGGCTAGTGTCTGGGCAGACAATGGCAATACCCAGTTCCGCTGCCAAACGGTGAGCACCGGCTTTCTGCATGAAATTTTCATCATTACAGGTCAGCCCTGAGAGCCACCATAGTAGCGGCACACGCTCATTTTCCGCCTGGGGCGGCAGGTAAACGGCGAAGATCATGTCGCAATCCAGCGCACGGGAGTAGTGGCGGTAGCGCTTGTGCCAGCCACCGAAGCTACGGTTGGCGGACACCAGTTCTAGAGTTTCACTCATGCTCATGGGCAGGCTCCTTTAAATACAGCAAACGCGGCAGGTCTACCCTACCGCGTTTTAGCGTTTCAAACGTGC
>AXCI01002656.1_pt1 | contig 10354 bp, 10 predicted proteins | sample 182571 | NCBI WGS metagenome assembly AXCI01 (sample SAMN02359225, study PRJNA218796) | groundwater metagenome | isolation source: Mt. Simon Sandstone pore water sample D5872 at 1.8km depth, Illinois-Basin... | place: USA: Decatur, Illinois | collected 2009-05 | reverse complement strand
CTCTCAAGCCCGAGTGATTATCGATATCGTCAGCGGCAACGATGTCTCTCCCTGCTCAGTAGCATCCGGGTTCAGCGTCTGCCGTTACTGAAGCACATTGAGGGCGGCCCGCATGGCAAGCCCCTGCTCGCCCTGGCGCTTTAAGACAGCTTTCCTAAGCCAACGAGCCTTATCCCACTGAGTGGCAAAGCCCTCATATAAGTCCATACTTATCCATACGTAACGGGCAATATAGGCATCACCGTATACCAATGAGGGAGCAAGGATGAGACTGATCAGCCTCATGTGGGTAGTGCTGGCAGGGCTGAGTTTTAGCTTCGGTGTGTTGGGGATTTTTCTACCCTTGCTGCCGACCACCGTGTTTATGATAGTAGCGGTTTACTGCGCCTCAAGAGGCTCACCGCGCTTTGAGGCCTGGATCCGCTCACGCCACTATGTCGGGCCACTGCTGGTGACCTGGGAACAAGAGCGCGCCATACCCCGGCGCGCCAAGTGGGCGGCGGTTAGCATGATAGGGTTAAGTGCACTGATCGTCGTCTTGTCACTTGGCCATGGCTGGACCCGTTGGGGAGTGATCGTTCTACTGATACTGATTGCCGTTTGGCTGGCCACCCGGCCAGAGCCTTCGTCTTCTAGTGAGTAAAAATTTGGCTTCTTACAAAGTCATTTTCCACTGCGACACCACACTAATGATGTCAATTCAATATGCATTAATAGTATCCATGCCAACGCCCATCATTTTCTGGAGTGCATCAGTAGAGTTCTCATGGAATAAATGTGCCGCACAGCGAAGCCCTATGCCAGCGGCTCCCCATTAGCATACTTAACCCATGTCTTGCCCAGGTGATTGCGTAGCTCGTGGCCTACACGTTCACCATCTCGCGCTTCTAAAGCAGCAAGAATGGCTTCGTGCTCTTCCATTGCCGTGGCCCATTTTTCATTTTTTTGATTTGAAAGGTAGCGGACACGATAAAGCTGGCGGCTTAGGTTGGCATGCATATCAATTAGCGTCGTATTTCCCGACAGCGCCACAATACGGTTATGGATATCCTGGTTTAGGCGAAAATAGTTCTGCCGGTCACGCCTTAAAAATGCAGCCTTCATCTCATAGTGAAGCGCCTGCAACTCCGCAATATCCTCATCACTGGCGTTGGCACACGTTAGCTCTGCTGCCGCCTGCTCCAGCACACTCAATACGTACGCTTTCTCTTTCATATCAGCGGGGCTTACATCCGCCACCACGGCCCCCCGGTTTGGCGATATCACCACCAGCCCTTCCGCAGCAAGAATCTTCAGCGCCTCTCGTAACGGGGTACGGGACACTTGAAGCTCAACCGCCAGTGTACGCTCGGGTAAACGTTGCCCAGGCTGAAAATGATCCATCACGATATGTTCACGTAAATAATTCGCGACTTTCTCAACAAGTCCGGGCTGATTTGGCTGGACGACTTCTTCCATTGGCATGTTCACATAGTAAGCGAACATCAAGAATGGCATACCAAAAAAATCCTTTCAAACAAATTACGTTAATAACGCTTATTTTTAAATCCATATTTATCAATGCTATAAATAAAAAACGGACTACTCAATACCAAAGTATTAACACCCATCAATTGACCCCTAAAATGGTATACCACTACATTTCACTCATAGAATTTTTGAAACGATCACCTCTTTAGCGCCATGACGTTAGAAAATGTCATCGCAGCAGTTTGAACAGTGAAGGGAATACCAACACCTTATGAACTACTTACAACATTTTGAAAAAGACAAGGTTGTTGAGGCCTGCATCGCGGGCGCTGGTGACTTTGGGCGCGGCGTTTTGCGACAAGCGCGCCAAATGGAAAAACTATCAGCACGTATTGCAATCGACATTAATCCTGAAAAAGCAGCTGAAGCGCTGCGTCACGCAGGCATCCTGAACGACCAGATAATGGTATGCCATTCTAAAAATGATGCTGAAAAAGCTTGGCAAAACGGGCTGTTTATCGCCACGGCTGCCTTTGAGACTGTTCAAGACCTGCCTTTTGATATTTTAGTGGAATCTACCGGCATACCTGACGTAGGCGCGCGCTATGCAGAAGCTGCTCTGCTCGCAGGTAAACACGTTGGCATTGCCACTAAAGAGACGGAATCTGTGGTTGGCCCCTATTTGACTCATCTGGCCTATCAACAGGGTCGTTTATTCACGCCGTTAGATGGTGACCAGCCTAGCCTGCTTATTGGCCTCCTGACGTGGGCCAGCACCCTTGGCTTTGAGATTATTGCAGCAGGTAAAAGCAGCGAATACGACTTTATCTGGGATGAGGCAAACGAGACCGTTACTTGTAACGGCACTGCCTTTCCTGCCCCTGGTTTGAGCGAACTCTGGGAATTACCGGCAGGCCGCGAACGCGATGTGGTGGAAGCGCGCAGCAAGCTACTTGCTGCGATTCCACAAATCTCAGTGCCTGATCTGTGCGAAATGGTCAACGTCGCTAACGCCACGGGGCTAAGTCCGGATCGCCCTGAGTTTCATGCCATGGTGCTGCGCACCACGGAAGTGCCAACCCTGCTGGACATTCAAAACCAAGGAGGTGTACTGCAGGGGCTTGAGCGCTTGGAAGTGTTTAATTGCCTACGTCGACCCGATGAACTGAGCTTTGCAGGAGGCGTTTTTGTGGTAGTGCGCTGCGAAGATGCGCATGTTTGGTCCCTATTGAGAGATAAAGGCCATGTACTTAGCCACAGCGGCAATAGTGCGATGATTTATCTGCCTCGCCACTTGCTTGGTCTGGAAGCACCCATTTCACTTCTCGATGCCGTCATCAATGGTCAAACCTCCGGCGGTGGTCACGCTACGAAACCCAGATTCGACCTAACAGCGCGGGCCACCCAGCCCATGAAGGCGGGCCAGCACCTCGAAATGCGCGGCCACCACAGGCACATCGAAGGGCTACGTCCAGAGCTGCATCCCGCCGGGGCACTAGCACCAGAAGCAAAAGTGCCGTTTTATCTACTGCCAGGCGCTCAAGTGATCCGCGACATTGCCCCCAATCAGCCCATTACCTTAGCGGATGTGGCACTGCCTGAATCAACCTTAAAACAGCTTCGTGAAAAGCAGGATCAGTTGTTTCAACAGAACACCTTAGCTTCAAAAACCGCTATCGATAGCACGCTAAACTAAACCTCCCTAACGGGAATTAATAGCAATAACAATCAGATAGGAGAAACACTATGCTCACTAAATCGACTCTCAAAATGGCAACACTCGGCGTCGCGCTGGTTAGCGTCGCCACAGCCGTCACCGCCGATGAGGCAGTTGATTATCCAACAGAGACTATCCAGTTTTTGGTAGCGGCAGGCGCTGGTGGCGGTACGGATAACTTCGCTCGTGTGGTTCGCCCGATGTTTGAAGAAGCCCTGGGTGGCGCAAATATTACCGTTATTAACCTGCCCTCCGCCTCTGGCGCATTAGCGCACCAGCGCACCGCTACTGGCGCAGCTGACGGTCATACTCTTGATTTCGCTTCCACCACCTTAGTGACATCTTTAGCAGCTGGGCAAAACCCAATCGGCTTAGATCAACTCACTCCCGTGGCACGGATGCAGTCAGACGTAATGGCACTATTCGTCAATCCAGAGCGTTACCCGGATTTTGAATCGTTCTTGGAGTACGCCAAGGAAAACCCAGGCAAGGTCACTGTGGGTGGCACCCACACAGCAAGCCCTGACCACGTTTCATTTCTGTCGTTGCGTGATGCATCTGGCCTGGATATGAATTTCATTCCTTACGACAGCACAGGTAATGCCACCGCTAATGTGCTGGGCAACAATATCGACGCGACCACCACCTCACTTAGCCCTCTGCTGAGCTATATGGAAGCGGGCCAAATGATGCCAATCCTGGTATTCAGCGATGAGCGTTTGGAAGATTATCCCGATGTTCCAACGACAGCTGAATACGATTGGGATCTAACCGATGGCAACGACCGTGCAATTTTTGTCCATGCCGATACACCTGAACCGCTTCTAAAACGCTTGGAAGATACTTTCAAAAAGGTTTACGACTCTGAGGAGTACCAGACCTACGCCGAGCGAGTAAACCTTACTTATCGTGAAGGCTGGATGGGCAGCGACGAATATCGTCAGCGCCTAGAAAATAACTATGAACTCTATTCGCGACTACTTAATAACGATCAATAAAAATCGAATTAATTGCTAAGTGAAGGCAGGCAATCAATTTGCCTGCTTTTTAACTCACTGGCTGGGACTATTTTTATCAGATAGGCCCTGCCACGCTCCCTTCGGGGTTTATCATGCACGCCAGGATTTCTCTCTTCGCATTCGCGGTGGTGTTGCTAGCACTGGCCAGTTTAGTGCCCACACTGCAGTTTCCCAGCTCCGCTGAGGTTTCTACCTTTATCGGCCCTCGTGTATGGCCTCTGACGCTAGTAATTGCGCTTATTGGGTTGGGTAGCCTCCTGCTACTGATCACTTGGCGTGATGCGAGACGGGGTAAAATTTACGACGATGAACCGGAAGAAAAGACGCTTCCTCAGAACGACACAGTCACAGGTCAACGCTTTACTCTAGCGTCCACGCGCCACTGGTGGCTGGTTGCCGCCACCATTATTTACACCTGGTTAATCGGAATAGTGGGCTTCTTAATCGCCAGTCTCGCTTTCACCCTGGTAGGTACGCTGCTGCTGGGGGCTCGCTCCTGGCGCACGATTCTACTTACCGTATTGATTGCCACGCTGCTGATGCAGGGTGTCTTCGTCATGCTGCTTGGTATCCCACTATGACCCTTGTTGCTAAGAAGCTTGCCGATAACCGCTACTGCTACCTGTTTAGGAGTTGATGATGCTAGAGAATTTTCTAGGCGGGCTGGCTGTAGTGATGCAGCCACTCAACCTGCTACTTCTTACTTCAGCCGTTTTTATCGGATTTATCGGTGGTGCGTTACCCGGTATCAGCGGCGTTATCCTGGTAGTTATCCTATTGCCCGTGACCTACGGTATGGATTCAACTACCGCCTTTATGTTGCTGACTGCCATCTATGGCGCGACCGTTTTTTCGGGCTTGATTACCGCTATTCTCTACCGTGCCCCAGGCACACCCGAGGCGGTAATGACGGCCTTCGATGGCTACCCGATGACCCAGCAAGGCCAAGCAGGTAAAGCACTGGGCATTGGCGTACTGAGCTCCGCGATTGGCGGCTTAGTGGGTACTATTGCGTTGATTATCTTTACCCCCATGCTGGCTAAGGTGGCATTAAGGTTCTCCTCGCCCGAATATTTTGCCCTGGCAGTGCTTGGCTTAACCGTTGTTGCCTCTTTGGGTGGTCGCCTGATCTACGGGCTGATTGGCGCCACCCTGGGGTTATTTATTGCCACCATGGGGATCGACCCACTAACGGGTACCAGCCGCTATACCTTCGATAACCTAAACCTGATGGAAGGGGTGGGACTGATACCGATGATCGTGGGGCTGTTCGCCGTTTCTGAAGTGATGAAACGCTCTCTAGATCAAGACAGCCATCAGCCGATTACGAAAGTAAAAGTTAAAATCTTTGATCTACCTATCTTGCGCCAAATCGGCACCACGCTTACCCGCTCTTCTATTATTGGCGTCATCATTGGCATCTTACCGGGCATTGGCGCTAGCACCGCCGCCATGGTGAGCTATAGCGAAACAGTGCGTTGGTCTAAGCATCCTGAGAAATTTGGCAAAGGGGCCCCGGAAGGTATCGCAGCGCCAGAGTCGGCGAACAATGCCGCTGCCATGGGCGCCTTAGTACCATTGTTTGCCCTGGGCATTCCAGGCAGTGGCACCACAGCGGTCATTCTTGGGGCGTTTATCATGCACGGCCTGCAGCCGGGCCCAATGTTTATGATGACCCATAGCAGCCTAATCTATGCCGTGTTCGCGGGCCTGTTTATCGTCAATTTCATGATTCTATTGTTCTCTAAACCATTTATTACCCTGTTCACCAAATTATTGAACGTACCCTACTCAGCGCTAGGCCCCATCATTCTCATGTGTTGCATCGTGGGTACCTACTCGGTGCGCAACTCTATGTTTGATGTGTGGTTGATGCTTGGCTTTGGCGTCATGGGCTACCTACTGGAAAAACTAAAATTCCCGCTGGTTTCGATCATTTTAGGCTTGGTACTCGGGCCCATCGCAGAGAGCGAGCTGCGCCGTGCGTTGTCGATGTCCCAGGGAGATATATCGATCTTCTTTACCCGCCCCATCAGCGCCTCCTTATTGGCCATTGCAGCACTACTGTTGGCAGTGACGATTATCTCGCCACTGATAAAACGCGCTCGCATGAAAGCCGCCACTCCCTGAACCCTGACACGGACGCAACGTATGACAATTGTATTAGGTGCTATTGCCGACGACTTCACTGGGGCCACTGATCTTGCCAATAATCTGGTACGCGGTGGCATGCGCTGCCTGCAGGTGATTGGCTCGCCTCAGCAAGAGATCGACCTCTCTGATATCGATGCGGTGGTCGTGGCGCTGAAATCGCGTTCCTGCCCGGTGGACGAAGCCGTGGAGGACTCTCTGGCCGCCCTTGAGTGGCTTCGCCAGCAGGGGGCCCGGCAGCTGTTCTTCAAGTACTGCTCCACCTTTGACTCTACCGACCAGGGCAATATCGGCCCGGTAGCGGATGCGCTGCTGGAAGCCCTGGACGCGCACCAAACGGTGATGGTGCCTGCCTTCCCAATTAACGGTCGTACGGTCTATCAGGGCCATCTGTTTGTGGGCGATCGTTTGCTCAACGACAGCGGTATGCAGCACCACCCGCTCACGCCGATGAAGGATGCCGACCTAGTGCGAGTGCTCTCTCGCCAAACACCACACCCGGTGGGCTTAACCAATCGCGCCATACTAGCTAAAGGGGCGGAGGCCACCCGTGCGCATTTATTATCACTAGTCGAGCACGGCATGCGTCATGTGATCTGTGACTCCTTGGATGAGCAGGATTTGGACGTGCTGGCCGACGCTACCGTCTTGATGCCGTTAGTCACCGGTGGGTCTGGTCTGGGGCAGGCGCTGCCTGCTCAATACCGTGTCCAGGGCTGGCTAGAAAGGATCACTGAGCCGGGCCGTTTATCTCCTGCTTCAGGCGGTGCGCTAGTGCTCTCCGGCAGCTGCTCCCGGGCAACGCTGGCCCAGGTGGCGGATTTTTTGGCCAAGCACCCTGACTGTGGCTTTTCCCTGGATCCGTTAACGCTGAGCGAAGGAGACAAACAGTGGGAGCAAGCGCTTGCCTTTGCCTTGGAGCGTTTATCCAGCAACGCTCCGGTACTGATCTACGCCTCAGCGGATCTAGAGAAGGTCAAAACCGCTCAAGCTGAACTGGGCGTGGAACGTGCAGGCCATCTAGTCGAAGAGGCCTTGAGCCAACTGGCCGTCACGCTGGTCAACGAAGGCGTGGGCCGCTTGCTGGTCGCCGGAGGTGAAACTTCCGGCGCGGTGGTCTCAGCACTCGGCATTACTACCCTACGGATTGGTGAGCAAATCGACCCCGGCGTGCCCTGGACGCAAACCCCAATGGCGGGTCGCGAAGCACCGCTGTCGCTTGCGCTGAAGTCGGGCAATTTCGGCGGCGTCGACTTCTTTACTCGGGCGTTTGAGGTGTTGGCATGAGCCTCCACTTGCATCGCCATTCCCAGAACAGTATGCGGGAGCAGATCAGCACGCTGGGGAAATCGCTGTTTGACCGCGGCCTGACCATGGGTTCCAGCGGTAATATCAGCGTGCGCCTGGACGATGGCGGCTGGCTGATGACTCCCACCAACGCTTGTTTGGGGCGACTTGATCCTGCGCGGATTTCCCATCTTGATAACAACGGCCAACTGGTAAGTGGCGACCAGCCCACCAAAGAGCAGTTTTTGCACATGGCAATGTACGAAGAGCGCCCGCAGTCTGGCGCTATAGTACACCTGCACTCCACCCACTCGGTGGCCGTCTCTTGTTTGCCGGGGGTAGATCCCTGCGACTGCATTCCCCCACTGACCGCCTACTACGTCATGCGGGTGGGCAAGCTGCCGCTGATTCCCTACCACATTCCCGGCGATCCTAAACTGGGCGATGCGGTGCGGGGCTTAGCCGGTAAACACAGCGCGGTACTGCTGGCCAACCACGGCCCAGTGGTAGCGGGGAAAAACCTCGAAGCGGCGGTGTATGCCACTGAAGAGCTGGAAGAGACCGCCAAGCTCTACCTGCTGCTACGGGGCGAGAACCCGCGCGGGCTAACGCCAGATCAGGTGGCCGAGCTGGAAGCGCGCTTTCCAAGAGACTAAACCAGCACCTTATGGGTAGAGACCACCTGTCGCAGCCCCATAAACGAGCGGATCTGACGCACGCCGGGCAGGTAGAGCAACTGTTCGGCGTGCAGCCGGTTGAAGCTTTGGCTGTCCCGCGTACGCACCAGCATAAAGTAATCAAACTCTCCGGTGACTACGTGACACTCCATACAGCCTGACACCTTCTGGGCCGCCTCTTCAAAGGCGGCGAAGGATTCCGGCGTCGAGCGATCCAGCACCACGCCAATCAACACCACCATACCCGCCTGTAGCTGCTCCGGGTCTAAGTGCGCTACCACCCGGCTGATTACCCTATCCCGCTTAAGCTTTTCCACCCGACGTAAACACGCCGCCGGGCTTAAACTCACCTGCTCGGCCAGTGCCACATTGGAGAGCGTGGCATCGTCCTGCAGCAGTTTAAGGATACGCCGATCTGTTCGGTCTAGTTCAGCGGCCTGATCATCAGGCTCAGGGCGTGATCGGGAGATTTTTGCGCGCACTATTATTTACCTTATTCATCTATAAACACTATTTAAACCCATACAAAACATGTTGTATCAACTTTTATTGCTTTAAACCAGCCGACTTTGCAACACAAAAATCATCGCCAACACTTACTATAAATAGCAGAGAGCACGCCAATTGTTCACAACAACCCTAGCCACCCTATATCACACCCAATGTTTTAAAGCTGGAGATTGCTATGAACCTCGAACGCTTCCCACGTTACCCCCTCACCTTTGGCCCCTCTCCGATTACGCCGCTCAAGCGGCTAAGCGAACATTTAGGCGGTGACGTAGAGCTCTACGCCAAGCGCGAAGACTGCAATAGCGGGCTGGCCTTTGGTGGCAACAAGACCCGCAAGCTGGAGTACTTGATTCCTGAAGCGCTGGAAAAGGGCTGCGATACGCTGGTATCGATAGGCGGCATTCAGTCCAACCAGACCCGCCAGGTAGCCGCGGTGGCCGCTCACCTGGGTATGCAGTGCGTGCTAGTGCAGGAGAACTGGGTCAACTACTCCGACGCGGTGTATGACCGGGTGGGCAATATCGAGATGTCGCGCATCATGGGCGCCGATGTGCGCTTGGATGACGCGGGGTTCGATATCGGCATTCGCCCCAGCTGGGAGCAGGCGATGGAGGATGTTCGCCAGCGCGGCGGTAAGCCCTTCCCGATTCCCGCTGGCTGCTCCGAACACCCTTACGGCGGCTTAGGCTTTGTAGGCTTTGCCGAAGAGGTGCGTCAGCAGGAGAAAGAGCTGGGTTTCACGTTTGACTATATCGTGGTGTGCTCGGTTACCGGCAGCACCCAGGCGGGCATGGTGGTGGGGTTTGCCGCCGATGGCCGTGCCCAGCGAGTGATTGGCATTGACGCCTCTGCCAAGCCTGAGCAAACCCGCGAACAGATCCTGCGCATCGCGCGCAATACGGCCGAGCTGGTGGAATTGGAAGGTGGTATTAACGATGACGATGTTATTTTGGACACCCGCTACGGTGGCCCCGAGTACGGCCTACCCAACGAAGGCACGCTGGACGCCATTCGCCTGTGTGCCCGCCTGGAAGGTGTACTCACTGACCCCGTTTACGAAGGCAAATCCATGCACGGTATGATCGACAGGGTGCGCAACGGCGAATTCCCGCCTGGCTCCAAGGTGCTCTACGCCCACTTGGGCGGTGTACCCGCGCTAAATGCCTATAGTTTCCTGTTTAGAAATGGATAAAGAGTAAAACACCTGCCTCGAACCGTCTGTCTCAGCGCCTCAATAACGCCGATCAGACGGTTACTGCTGTACAAATAATGCACACCCTTTAGTCTTGGCGTATACGATGTTCACCCATGAGGATACGCCATGTCTTCACCGCTTCCCGCACACCTCACCCTTGAAGAGCTTGCCCACTACCCAGCGCCGCTGCCCGACGTTGAAGTGCACGGGCTCGATAGGGGCTGGTACATTGTGCGCCTGCATCAGGGTAACGCCATCAGCGTGCTTACCGACCAAAATGGCGAGACGCAACGCTTTACCGGTACCCAGTGGATTGGCCGCACTTTGG
>AXCI01000171.1_pt1 | contig 10367 bp, 10 predicted proteins | sample 182571 | NCBI WGS metagenome assembly AXCI01 (sample SAMN02359225, study PRJNA218796) | groundwater metagenome | isolation source: Mt. Simon Sandstone pore water sample D5872 at 1.8km depth, Illinois-Basin... | place: USA: Decatur, Illinois | collected 2009-05 | reverse complement strand
ACATTGACTATACGGGCAAACTCTCAACCTCTTAACCTTGCAGGGCCTAATTCTCTAGTGCCTAATCTTACCAGGCATAGTCCACCGTAGTGACGACTCGCACACGCTTGGTTTGCGGCGTATAGCTATCCATGTCTTCAATGGAAAAGTAGCCTTGTGTCGCCTGACGAATTTGCCCCACTTGGCTACCAGAATCTTCGGCAAACTGCTGTGTGGCATTACGCGCATCGGCAGTGGCTGCTGCAATCATTTCAGGCTTAATGGCATCAAGGCCTGTAAACAGAAATTCCGTGCGATATTTGTAGCCAGGTGAAGGCAATACACCCTCAAAACCCTTTATTTAGAAAACGAGCGCGGGTAACGCGAGAGAGATTGTGGGAACGAAGGTGGTCAGTAGTAGGATGCATATCATAACTAGCCAGAACGGCATGACAGCGCGAATAAAAGAAGCGACGCTAACCCCCGTAATACTGCAGGTCGTGAACATTACAGTTCCTAGCGGCGGGGTAATCGTGCCAATGGTGGCATTAATGATGAAAATAATGCCGAAATGGACCGGATCAATACCGAACTGAGCCGCGACTGGAGCCAGCAGCGGTGAAAGTACAATCAGGATGGCATTGCCTTCCAGAAACATCCCTAACACCAACAGTAGCAAATTAGCTAATAGCAGGAAGACAATCGCGCTACCTACTTGAGATGAGAGCAGCATAGCGATCTCTTGCGGTATCTGTTCCCAAGTAAGAAAGCGAGCAAACCCTGATGCCACGGCAATAATAAACAGCACATTGACTGATGCAAGAAGCGACTCATTGGTTGCCAGGGCGATGCTTTTTGGCGTCATCTGCTTATAAACAAAAACGCCAACAATTAGAGCATAAAGCACCGCAATAGCGCCGGCTTCTGTCGGCGTGAAGACACCAATCCGAATACCGCCAATTACCACCAATGGCAGCATCAAGGCGATAACACCTGCACGGGTAACACTCACCCACTCATGACGTGTCACTTTCTTGCGCTCGGGCAGCTGATATTGATGCCGACGACATAAATAGGAAACCAGCACCATCAAACTGATGGCCATCAACACGCCCGGCACTACTCCCGCTAGAAATAGCCGCCCAATTGAAACGTTATTGACATAGCCATACACGATCAAAGCAATACCAGGTGGAATCGTCGAAGTGATCAATGACGAAGCCGCCGTAACCGCACTGGAAAAGGGCTTGGGATAGCCCTTTTCAGTCATGCTGGGCACTAACAGCTTTGCATTCATGGCGGCATCAGCAATGTTGGAACCGGAAAGTCCTCCCATAAAAGTACTTAACAGCACGTTGGCCTGCGCTAATCCGCCATGCATGCGTCGTGTCAGCAGCTCAGCCAGCCTGAGTAAACGGTCAGTGATACCCGAATAATTCATGAATACGCCAGCCATAATGAAAAACGGGATCGCCAACAGCGAAACAGACTCCAGTCCTCCGGCCAGGCGTTGAATGAGTAGCATCATTGGTTGATCGGCACCAACGATGAAGTATAGAAACGTCGAAAAAAACAGTGCAAAGGCGACAGGCGTACCTAATAAAAACAGCACAAACAGTGCGCCAAGAGCAGTCGTGACAGCCATATGGTTGTCTCCTATGGGTTATGTCGCTGAAACAGCCGCACCACGCAGTGATATATCATTACCACCGCGCTAACGGGAATCGCTACATGAATCCAGTAATAGGGAATTTGCAGCATCGGCGTACTGCGAAATGCTGAAAAACTGAGTAATTGGGTGCCCCAATACAGCATGGCTAAAGCACTCATTAAAATGATGCCCACGCTGAATAGCTGTTCATTCCAATGCGCTAAGCGGGGTGGAAGCTTATCGGTAACGAAGCTGATGAACACATGCTCCCGGCGGCGCACCAACGCACTAGCCCCCAGAAAAGTCGCCCAGACCAGCAGCAACTGAAGTATCTCTTCTGTCCAGGCTAGCGGGGAGTTGAAAAGGTAACGCATAAAAATATTACTAATAGCCACTAAAAAGAGCGCGAAAACAGCTACCGTAGCAATAACCTCATCCAGCCGCATCACTCGATCTAGCCACGTATAAATACGCTTCATACCAGACTCCTTGACCAGGTACCCCAGCAGGCGCTGGGGTACCATAAAATCACGCGTTCATCAGCCGTTGATGATCTCGTAGACGGTGTCATAAAGACCATCGCTCCACTGAGGGAACGCGGTGGGAATCTGATCTGCCGCTCGATCCCGGAAGGGGGTGGTATCAACCTCGTGAATCTCTACACCTTCGCTACGCAGTTTCTCCAGCGCCTGTTCACCATCTTCAGCGACAAGCTCAGCGAGATATTCAGCCATTTGCTGGCCGGTATCGGTCAGAATCTGCCGCTGCTGTTCATCAAGCTGATCCCAAAATGCCTGCCCCGTCACAAAAGGAGCCACGGTGTGCATATGCGCCGTCAAGCTAAGATGCTTAACCACTTCATGAAATTTTCCGCCATAGAGCACTGCCGCAGGGTTCTCGACACCATCTACCATTCCTTGTGCCAAAGCGGGATAGACGTCCCCTAATGACATAGGCGTTGGTGTAGCGCCCATGGCACGAATGGCTTCGACATACATTTGCGAGTTCTGCACACGTACACCCACACCGTCGAGATCATCAGGGCTATTCACCGGCTCTCGGGTTAACAGGTGGCGAACTCCATATACGGCGTTAGGAATCACAATGTGATACCCGGAGGACTCTACCTGTGTCATTTGGTCAGCAAACCATTCGGAGTCAAATACCTTGAGTTTGGATTCAAAGTCTTCGCTCAAATAGGGAGCATCCAGTACGGCGAGGTCGGGTACCGAGTCTAGAAAGTTGCTGTAAGCCGTAATTGAAATGATGGCGGAACCGAAACGAGCCTGTTCCATCACCTCGGTTTCAGAACCTAATTGGCTTGCTGGAAAAGCTTTAAGTTCTATTTCACCATTACTTGCTTCACTGACCCATTCGGCCCACTGTTTTACAGCGACATCTACTGGCTCACCGGGCTGGTTGCCATAAGCAACACGAATCTCAGTGTTTGCTTGGGCAGCACTGGCAAGGCCAATGCTGGTGACCGTAGCAAGCGTAATAGCGATCGAGAGTTTATTGAGGCGCATGATGTACTCCATTTTTTTGTGTGTAACGACGGTGATTTTTCCTACCCTGGAGGCAGTGTTGTTTTATATCCAATTTATCTACATAAGATAATACCGCTTTAATAGAGCGCTCTTTATCTCTGCCATGTGCTTTACATAGCACCTCCGTGCATAGGGATTAATGCGCTCTACTTCCTGCCAAGCGCTGCACAAAGACGTTCAGTGGCGATGCCGTATTTAATGCCCAGCTCCACCACAGGTTTCAATCGACGTGTCAGCTTATCGCCGTGATAATTAGCAATATCCGCAAGCCGATGCTCAAGGTAAGGGTTGTCGAACCGCTCTAATGTGTTGTGCCAATAAGCGTTTAAATCCATATCCGGCAGTTCACGGGCCAACACAGGCAGTACCTCTTGCACCATGACTTCGCTAAGCCCATCACGTAACAATGGCTCTTGCATAGCCTCTCTTACGTAGCTAAAGGATTCTGTTAACCCATTCTGACGCCACTGATCGACAAGATAGGTATGCGCTAAATTGAGAATGTGCAGTTTGCGTAATTCAAACGGCTGAAGGGAGCTGACCACCTCAACGGCAGGATGCACAAAGGGCATTACTAGACCTGGTGTTTGCTGTACAGCCCAAAGCGCATAAGGCTCGGCAACTGCCCCGACGGGCTCCAAAGGGGCCGAAACGATGCGATCCACCAGCGTATTGACCCAGCAACAATGGGTCTCTAACCACTCTTCAAAGCGTGTATCTTTGTAATCTAAACGCGCTAGTTGAAGCACTATTTCCTTCAATACGTGGCCATTGCTGCCGATCAATTCACAAGGCAGCAGTGTCAAGCCTGGCTGCCCTGCACTAAAACGTGCATAAAGAAGCTTGGTGAGCTTGCCGGGAAAGGTTGAGGGCATATCAGCGAGGCTAGTGTCATCTGCCAATTGGTAGCCACTATCCCCGGTGTTGGAGATTACCCAGCGTGCCTTATGAATAAAGTGGTGCTCTAAAGCTGGCCACTGTTCTTGAGCCACCAGGCAGCCTGCAATGCTACCAATCAAGCGCTGCTCATCGACGGACTGACCGTTGTGAAGCCCCTTGATATGTAGCGGATAGCGCGCCAGCTGAGCCAGCGCAGCCGCTTTGGCTTTGCCTTCAGGACGCTCAGATGTTTGCACCACAAGAATAGCCTCTTGGCTACTTCCATTTTCAATTGCCTGACCTGCAAAGGCGGCCACATGGCCGAGCAAAAACCGGCTGGTGCCAAACTGAACAATACTTGCCTGGGGGAGCGGCAGTGTCATAGCGAGACACCCCGTTTCCAAGGAATAAAGTCCAGCTGTGAAAGGCGTACAGACTTGGTCAAATAACGACCTGAGGCGGTGTCGATACACAGGCTCAACAACTGATCCGCTAGCTCGGCGATATCAGCTTCACCGCGAATAATGGGGCCAGCATCAAAATCGATCACATCGCTCATTCGAAGCGCCAGCTCACTGTTACTTGAGATTTTGATCACGGGCGCAACGGGATTTCCCGTAGGCGTGCCTAAGCCGGTGGTAAACAGCACAAGATTGGCACCTGAACCCACCAAGCCAGTGGTGGACTCAACGTCATTGCCAGGCGTGCAAAGCAGGTTAAGGCCTTTGCGGGTCATGGGTTCGGTGTAATCAAGCACATCTACCACCGGACTATCGCCGCCCTTCTTAGCCGCCCCCGCCGATTTCATGGCATCAGTAATCAAACCATCGCGGACGTTACCCGGCGAAGGGTTCATGGAAAAGTCCGCGCCCACCGCATGGGCATGACGCTGATAAGCCGCCATTAGCGAGGTAAACCGTTCGGCCACTTGCGGATCACCACAGCGGGCGAGTAGTTCATGCTCTACGCCACACAGTTCAGGGAACTCACTGAGAATGCCACTACCGCCCAACGCCACCAAACGATCCACCACCGCACCCACCACGGGGTTGGCAGAGAGCCCGGAAAAACCATCCGAGCCGCCGCACTCAACGCCCAGGGTGAGTTCAGACAGAGGTGCTGGCTGCCGCGTGACCTGGTTGGCCTGCTTAATACCATCAAATATGGTGGTGAGGGCATCACGAATTAAGGCTTCTTCGCTGACAGACTGCTGCTGTTCAAAATAACTCACTGGCTTATAGCCGTTCGGGTCTCGCGCGGCGATCGCCTGCTGCAGCATGGTGATCTGCGCCTTCTGACAGCCCAGACTCAGCACTGTGGCCCCCGCCACATTGGGATGGCAGATATAGCCTGCAAGTAATTCGCAGAGAGCCCCAGCATCGCCGTCCGTACCGCCGCATCCCAACTGATGCACAAGAAAACGCACGCCATCCACATTGGGGAATAGCCGCTCACCCGCAGGCAGTGCCGACTCAGCAGCACCTTCACCATGTAATAACTGCCTCGCCATACGCTTGTAGTCATAAAAGGGATCGTCCCCCAAAGCATCGGCAACGCACTGACGCAATACCTCAATATTGCGGTTTTCACAAAAACCAAAGGCACTACCAACCACACATTCGCCGTTCCCACTCGGCCATCCGGGCGGTGGTAGCCATCAAAAGTTGTGGTCTCAAACGCCGTCACAGACGGGGGCTGCCACGCCTGCTGATGGGTATTGGTGGTTAAATCGTCCGTTGAGTGCACTAAATTCTCAGTGGTAATCGCCCCACCAGCAGCAATGGATTGAGTCACTTTACCGACACGAACGCCGTACATAATGACCATATCGCCCAAGGTCATATCGCTGAGTGCGAACTTGTGCTTATGACGAACAGGCCCAGGCAGCGTAATGCTGACGCCTTGATCCTCTATCACCGTGCCTGCGGGTAGATCGGTCAATGCGACGCGAACATTATCCAGCGCATGGACACGCAGCGTGAGATGAGGCGTTTGGCTCGCGATCAGGTCACTCACAGATTTACCTCCTCAGCGTCAATGGAAATCATGGCTTTGATCACCTGATTGTCAGGGTCACACCACTGGGGCATTTGGGTGGGTACGTCAGCAAGCGGTGCTCGGTGAGTAATCATAGCGTCGGCGTTAATGCCACCGCTCTCCATTAAGGCCACCACGTTATCGAAGTCTTCACGAGTGGCATTACGGCTCCCCATGAGAGTCAGCTCTTTCTTGTGGAAATCAGGATCGCTAAAGGTAATATCGGCTTTTACAACGCTTACCAGTACATAGCGCCCACCATGACCTGCAAGATCGAATCCCGCCTGCATGGCACGCGGGCTGCCGGTGGCATCGAACACCACATCCGCCAATGCACCGCCATTCAATTGGCTTATTAGCTCAGCCACATCGGCGTCCTGAGGATTCGCCACTGCATCAGCACCCAGTACATCGCGGCAAAAAGCCAATCGGGAAGCGTTGGTGTCAACCATGATTGTGCGTGCACCTTGGCTTTTAGCCACCTGCAGCACGCCCATACCAATCGGGCCAGCGCCAACGATGACGGCAAGCTCATCCGCTTGTAGCACGCTGCGCCTTACCGCGTGAGCACCAATCGCCATGCACTCCACCAGAGCGAGCTGATCGATAGACAGTGTTTCCGATACCACCAAGTGAGTAGTGGGGACGGCTAAGTACTCCGCCATACCGCCATCTTGATGGACGCCAATCACCTGCATGTTCTGGCAACAGTTGGTTTTATGCTGCAGACAGGCACGGCACTCACCGCAATGCAGGTAAGGGATAACGTAAACCTGCTTCCCTCGTAAATGCTGGGCTTGGTTGTCAGCAACCTCTACAACCTCACCTGCTAGCTCGTGGCCCAGCACGCGAGGGTATGCAAAATAGGGCTGGTTGCCTCCGTAAGCATGAATATCCGTTCCACAGATACCGATACGGCGAATACGCACTAACGCTTGCCCAGGCGAACACTCGGGTCGACCGACGTTAGCCAGCTCCAGATGGTGCGGTTTTGTACAAACAAGCACTTGCATACGTGCGCTCCTTTTCACCACGCCAATAACTCACCAAGCCATTAACTCAACACGACATTAAGGCAAACCAAGCAGAGCGATGGGTACATTGATCCAGTGGTCAGGCCTTTGTAGGTAAATAATGGTCAATATTTGTAACCTTGGGCCTGACACTTATAGTGCTGCTACCATCAACGGGCATCACCCGCTGATAGTTATATTCCAGAGACTTTACTTACTACGCCTGTATGACGCGCTGTAGCTGCTCACCAAGGCCTTCAATCCCTAAGCGCATTTGCTGTCCATTGCGAAGGTAAACAGGAGGTTTCTGCCCCATGCCAACGCCTGGCGGCGTTCCGGTTGAAATCACATCACCGGGCTGCAGACTCATAAAGCGACTCAAATAGCTAATCAAAAAAGGCACTTGATAAACCATGGTGCGGGTATTGCCATCCTGATAGCGGTGGCCGTCAACCTCCAGCCACATACTCAGCTGGTGGGGGTCTGCGACTTCATCTCGCGTTACCAGCCAGGGGCCTAATGGGCCGAAAGTATCGCAGCCTTTGCCTTTATCCCAGGTACCGCTGCGATCTAGCTGAAACTCGCGTTCGGATACGTCGTTGACGACACAGAAGCCAGCCACATGGGACATCGCATCCGCTTCATCAATATAACGGCCACTTTTGCCGATAATGACCCCAAGCTCCACTTCCCAGTCGGTCTTCTTGGAGTCGCGGGGAATCTCAACATCATCATTGGGGCCACAAATGGCGCTGGTCCATTTATTGAAAATGACAGGTTCAGGGGGAACCTCAGCGCCGGTTTCAGCCGCATGGTCTGAATAGTTGAGGCCAATACAGATAAACTTACCCACACGCCCTACGCATGGCCCCAAACGAGTATCACCCGAGATTTCAGGCAGTGTGGTTACCTCGACATCGCGCAATTTAGTTAATGCTTCATCACTCAAAACATCGCCAGCAATATCACCCACGATGGAAGAAAGATCACGCACCTTCCCCTGGCTGTCTAAGATACCCGGCTTTTCCTGGCCCGGAGTGCCAAAACGTACAAGCTTCATATTGTTATTCCTTCTAAAATCATCAGTTTGCCCAGCCGCCATCAATCAATTGCGTCGTGCCCGTAATAAATTCAGACTCATCACTGGCCAGAAATGTTGCCAACGCCGCGACCTCCTCAACTCTTCCCAACCGGCCCATTGGCTGACGTGCAATAAAAGACGCCAGTACATCCGCTTCACTGCGCCCCTCTTTCTGGGCCTGCTCAGCGATGCGCTGCTTTAATGAAGGCGACTCAACGGTGCCTGGGCAGATGGCATTACAACGAACACCCTGGGTCATAAAGTCTGCTGCCACTGACTTAGTGAGCCCAATCACCGCCGCTTTGGAAGCGCCATAAGCACAGCGATTCGCTACCCCTTTAACGCTGGATGCCAGGGAAGCCATATTGATAATACTACCGCCCCCATTTCCTAGCATGCCCGGTAAAAAAGCCTGCAAGATATGAAACATAGAGGTGACATTAATATCGAGGGAACGCTGCCAAGTGGCTTCATCACACTCCAGCACAGATCCCCCCGCCACCATTCCCGCACAGTTAAAGAGTATGTCGATATGGGGTAGAGAACTGGCTAGCTCGTGAATCGCTTTGCTATCCGTGACATCGAGGCGATACGCTTCAACACCGTTTACCCCTTCTAGCGTGGCAATATTGATATCAGTGGCAAATACCCGCGCGCCCTCGGCAACAAAGCGTTCGGCGCTGGCGCGACCAATACCATTCGCGGCGGCAGTGATGAGAGCAGTCTTGTTTTTGAGTCTCATGGTATGGCTATCCCTAACGGCTATAGGACGTACCTAAAAGCGGTGGCACGACCTAGCAAAGAGTGGGAACATACATCAGGCCAAAACATCCAGACATCTAATGGCCTGACCAATGAGTCGAGTATGCTAGAACAACTTTGACCGTGGCAAGTCTCAATAAGCTAAATATTAGCGTTAGAGGATCAACTTTAGTCGCTATAAACCATAGTCTTGTAAACCTTAGCCTTGTAAATCTTCCTTACAAACTTTAGTCGAATGCCTTCGATGAAACGGATAGGAAAAACCACGAATGCCGATTCAAACCATCCGCTCACAGCGCCTTTATCGCCAGATTGCAGATCAGTTGCAGGAATTGATCAATGATGGTGAGTTTCCCCCTGGGGCGCTGCTGCCACCTGAGCGGGAACTGGCCCAATCGCTTGGTGTAAGCCGCGCCTCTGTTAGAGAAGCCTTAATTGCACTTGAAGTGGTTGGTCAGGTAGCCGTTCGCGTTGGGCACGGAGTGGTGGTACTTGAGTCTAGAGCGACACCCCTTGAGCCTGTGATGCGTGCCGCAGCACGCACCGAGGCTTGGGCACTCGACCCTGAGTTCGAGAGCGAGATCGAGCTCAACCTGGATGAAGAAATCCCACCCTTTTCTCTGCTTCAAACGCGGCGTTATATGGAGCCAGAAATTGCCGCCTTGGCTGCCATGAATGCCACCGACGATGATCTCAAAGCAATTCGCCTTGCTTTCGAACGCAATGTATCTGACAACGCTAATGGCGGACGCAACTGCGCCGGAGACCGGTTGCTGCATATCCGCATTGCCGAGGCTTCCGGCAATGCCGCCTATGCGCTTGTCATCAAGCATCTGCTTGGTCATCAATACGGTGCCATGTTCCGCCGACTCCAAGAGCTATTCATGGAAACAGACATGCCTCAGCGCTCCCAAGACGACCATGAACGCATTGTGAACGCAATCGAATCGCGTGACCCTATCGCTGCTCGACATGCCATGGAAGTCCATTTAGACCATGTCTTACATGTTTTCTTTGCTGAATAAACCGCCCCTCACCTCTAGCGTTTAACGTCCTGGTTTAATCGCGCCATACACCTTGAAACGACGATTGTCGGCCAGCGTATGAAAATCTTGAAACGCACGCTGCAAGTGATGGGGATAAGGCAGAAAGCCGTTAGCAACAATCACCAAGCGTCCACCAGTGCTTAAGTGTTCAGGTGCTTGGCTAATCAAGCGCTGGCTTGGGCCGTAGCTGATATCGCGCTCTTTATGGAAGGGAGGGTTGCTGACAATCCAGTCAAACTGTTCACCGTCAAGCGCACTAAATATATCGCTACCGAGTACACGGCCTTGAAGCTGGTTAGCGGCTAACGTGCGCTTACAGGCTTCTTCTGCAAAAGCGCTGATGTCGACGGCCGTCACATGATGACCTCGCAT
>AXCI01002743.1_pt1 | contig 10422 bp, 6 predicted proteins | sample 182571 | NCBI WGS metagenome assembly AXCI01 (sample SAMN02359225, study PRJNA218796) | groundwater metagenome | isolation source: Mt. Simon Sandstone pore water sample D5872 at 1.8km depth, Illinois-Basin... | place: USA: Decatur, Illinois | collected 2009-05 | reverse complement strand
CGAGTGCAGCCTCTACCTGCGTCCATTTATGATCGCTTCAGAAGCCTTCTTGGGCGTACGCCCCGCCCACGAGGTCGACTACTACGTGATCGCCTCCCCCGCGGCGGCGTACTTCAAAGGCGGCGTTGCGCCGGTGTCGATCTGGCTCTCCTCGAACTACAAGCGCGCTGCCGCAGGCGGTACTGGCTTTGCCAAGTGCGGCGGCAATTACGCCGCGTCACTCGCCGCGCAGAAAGAGGCCGAAGCCCACCAGTGTGGTCAGGTCGCCTTTCTGGATGCCGCTGAAAACAAGTGGGTGGAGGAGCTCGGCGGCATGAACCTGTTCTTTGTCTTTAAAGATGGCCGTTTGGTGACGCCGCGCCTGACCGACACGATTTTGGAAGGCGTAACCCGCAACTCGGTACTGACGCTGGCGAAAGATGAAGGCCTAACGCCGGAAGAGCGCCCGATTAGCATTGACGAGTGGCGCGAAGGTGCGGCCTCCGGCGAGATCACCGAAGTCTTTGCCTGCGGCACCGCCGCCGTGATTACCCCGGTGGGCGAACTGGTCACTGAAAGCGAGCGTATCAAGCTCACGGCGGGTGGCAGCAACGAGATCGCCATGCGCATCCGTACCAAGTTACTCGACCTGCAATACGGTCGCAGCGAAGATAAGTACGGCTGGCTCACCCAGTTGGTGTAAGCGGTTATAAACCCGACGCTTATCCCTCCAGTACCGCCGCTTTTTTTGCGGCGGTACTGTTTGTAACCGACGTATCTGCAATCGTTTTACCTGGAACCGCCATGGCGCGCATTGATTTCTATATTCTGCCCGATACCACCCTGGAGGCACGCTTGCAGTTTGCCTGCAAGCTCGCCGAGACCATCTGGCGCAAAGGCTACCGCCTGCATCTCCACTGCGAAGACAAAGCCCTCGCCGAGCAGGCCGACAGTGCCCTGTGGAATTTCCGCCCGGACGCCTACCTGCCCCACGCGCTGGAAGATAGCGAGATGGCCGCCAGCGTACCCATCACGCTAGGCTGGCAGCAGTTACCGGTGCCCACGGAAGAGACCGCGCTGCTTAATCTGCACCCGGACATACCCGACGGCGTCGAGCGCTACGCGCGAATTGCCGAGATCATCAATCAGCACCAGCAGGTGCTGGTCGCCAAACGCGCCTGCTGGCAGCGCTATAAAGAAATGGGCCATGAGGTGGTGCCGCATAAGCTGGGGTAATGGCTGAGATAGTTGGTAAACAAGTACGATCAAAATCAAAATCAGGTTGAGCAAGTAACCCATATGGCCATCAAGAAATCCGAACTTTACTCCTCCCTCTGGGCCTCCTGCGATGAGCTGCGCGGGGGAATGGACGCGTCCCAGTACAAGGACTACGTCCTGTTTATGCTGTTTATCAAATACATTTCAGATAAATACGCTGATTCGGACGACTTCGCCCCGCCGGTAGTCATCCCCAAGGGCGCCAGTTTTAAGGACATGATTCAGCTCAAGGGCAAGAGCGACATTGGCGACAAGATCAACACCCAGATCATCCAACCTCTGATCGACAATAACGCGCGGCTTGCGCGCAGCGACTTCCCGGATTTCAACGACCCCAACAAGCTGGGCGAAGGCAAGGCGATGATCGATCGCCTCACCAACCTGATCGGTATTTTCCAGAAACCAGAGTTGGATTTTGCCAAAAACCGCGCCGAGCACGATGATATTCTTGGCGATGCCTACGAATATCTGATGCGCCACTTCGCCAGTGAAAGCGGCAAGAGCAAGGGCCAGTTCTACACGCCTTCGGAGGTCAGCCGGGTCATATCCCAGGTCATCGGTATTTCCCCGAGAACAGCCGTGGCCGCCACTACCGCCTATGACCCAACGTGTGGGTCGGGCTCCCTGCTGCTCAAAGTCGCTGCAGAAGCGGGCAAATACATCACGTTGGAAGGCCAAGAAAAGGACGTGACCACTGCCGGTCTCGCCCGCATGAATATGATCCTGCATAATTTTCCCAGCGCCAACATTCTGCAGGGCGATACGTTAGCCAACCCGAAATTCAAGAGTGACAACGGCCAAAACCTGCGCACCTACGATTATGTCGTGGCCAATCCGCCCTTTTCCGACAAGGCCTGGAGTACCGGCTTAACGCCGGAAGAGGACGAGTTCCAGCGCTTCAACTGGGGCGTGCCGCCGGCTAAACAGGGCGACTACGCTTACTTACTGCACATCGTTCGCTCCATGAAGAGCACCGGTAAGGGTGCGGTAATTCTGCCCCACGGTGTACTCTTCCGAGGCAACGCCGAGGCAGTGATCCGCAAGCAACTAGTGCGCTCCGGCATTCTCAAAGGCATCATCGGCTTGCCCGCTAACCTCTTCTACGGCACCGGCATCCCCGCCTGCATCTTAGTGCTGGACAAAGAGAACGCCCAGGCTCGCAAAGGCATCTTTATGATTGATGCCTCAAAAGGCTTTATCAAAGACGGCAATAAAAACCGCCTGCGCGAACAGGACATCCATCGCATGGTGGACTCCTTCCAAAAGCAGGTGGATGTGCTGCGCTATGCTCGCATGGTGCCGTTTGATGAAATCGCCGACCAAAAGAACGATTTCAACCTCAACCTGCCCCGCTACATCGATACCAGCGAGCCAGAAGACCAGCATGACATTCACGCCCACCTAAACGGCGGTATTCCTTTACGGGACATCGACGGCGACCCGCACGCCATTCCACCGGTGCCAGGTTTAGCTGCCTACTGGCAGGTATTTCCGCAGTTGCGCCAAGCCCTATTCCGGCCCAACCGCCGTCCGGGCTACGCCGACCCGGCAATAGAAGCAGCGACCATCAAACCCGCGATTCTTGAGCACCAAGAGTTTGCCGCCTTTCGCCAAGAGGTAATCGGCCTATTCAACGGCTGGCGTGAGCGCAACAACCCGCGCCTGAGAGCTTTCGGCGTAGACGGCCAACCCAAAGCGTTGATCACCGAAGTCGGTGAAGAGCTGCTCGACAGTTTCCGCCATGCTCCGTTGCTGGATCCTTACGATGTTTACCAGCATCTGATGGACTACTGGTACGAGACACTGCAAGACGACGCCTACGAAATCGCTGCCGACGGCTGGGTAGCTAAGACCCGCCGTATCAAAGAAGAAATCACCACCGGCAAGAAAAAAGGCCAGATGAAAGACAAGGGCTGGACGTGCGACCTGCTGCCCAAGCCCTACATCGTCGCGCGCTACTTTGCCGACCAACAGGCCGAACTGGACGCGCTGCAAGCCGAGCTTGAAACCCTCTCAAGCCAGATCACCGAGCTGGAAGAAGAGCACGGCGGCGAAGACGGCGCCTTTGCAGAGCTAGACAAAATCAACAAGGGCGAGGTCACTAAACGGCTAAAAGAGCTTAAAAAAGACCCTGACTACGCCAATGAGGCCGCAATCCTCAAACAGTGGAGCGAGCTAGAAAAGCGCCAAGGCGAGCTGAAAAAACAAATCAAAGAGCAAGACGCCGAGCTAGACCAGCTCGCCCATGACAAATACCCAGAACTCACCGAGGCCGAAATCAAAACCCTGGTGGTAGACCACAAATGGCTCACCGCCCTGGAAGCTGCCGTGCAGGGTGAACTGGAGCGTGTTTCACAAGCTCTGACGTCCCGCGTACACCAGCTGACTGAACGCTACTCAACTCCCTTACCGCAACTCGCCCTGCGGGTTGAAGAGCTATCATCCAAAGTGGATGAGCACCTGAAAAAAATGGGGGTCGAATGGACATGAGCAGCGAAACAGTGGAAGTTCGGGAAGTGCCGCCGGGGCATGGCTTTACGGCGAAGAAGTCAGCAGCACCTGTGGGCTATAAGCAGACTGCGGTTAGGGGTATTCCTGAGGATTGGGAGGTTGTAGCACTTGATGCTCTCTGTACTTCCGTACTGGACTGTCATCATTCGACACCTATGTGGACTACCTCTGGCGCAGTAGTAATTCGAAATCAAAATATTCGAGAGGGGAGATTAGACCTTTCGAACCCGAGTTTCACTGATAAGAAGACTTTCGCTGAGCGGACAAGGCGTGCCGAACCGATCTATGGTGATTTGGTGATTACCCGAGAGGCTCCAATGGGTTTGGTATGCGAAATCCCTAAAAACCTCTGGTGCTGTCTCGGACAAAGAATGGTTTTGCTGAGACCGGATCATGGTGTGGTCGACTCGCGCTATCTCCTTTATGCACTGCTTAGCGAACCTGTTCAGCGCTCTATTTCAGTTGCGGGCGGGGTTGGGTCTACCGTTAGTAATTTACGAATTCCAGCTCTAAAAAGTATCGAAATTTCTACGCCAAAACTTTTCGAACAGCGCACCATCGCCACCGCTCTAAGTGACGTTGACGCTTTGCTAGAAGAACTGGATCGTCTGATCGCCAAAAAGCGCGACATCAAACAAGCCACCATGCAACAACTCCTCACCGGCCAAACCCGTCTGCCGGGGTTTGAGGAGGAGTGGGAGGTGAAGCGTTTGGGAGATTTGGCGGAGATAGTGATGGGCCAATCACCAAGCTCCTCAAACTATAATGTAAGAGGAAAAGGGCTGCCCCTCATTCAAGGGAATGCAGACATTGCAAACCGCTTAGCTATTAAACGCATATTCACAACACAAATTACAAAGCGTGGCCAAGCCGGTGACATATTACTCTCCGTCAGAGCACCGGTTGGGGAAGTTTCAAAAACGGGATTCGATGTCTGTCTGGGGCGTGGCGTATGCGCTATCCGTTTCCCCAATAATTTTCTTTACCATTATCTGATGTTCCTTGAGCCGGCGTGGAGTAAGCATTCAAAGGGCTCAACATTCGACTCTGTCAATTCTACAGACGTAAAGTCGGTCGACATCGAGATACCATCCGATGTCACAGAGCAAGAGGCTATTGCTAAAGTCCTGAACGATCTGGATGCTGACTTAGAAGCCTTAGCACAACGCCATACCAAGACCGCTGCCCTCAAGCAGGCCATGATGCAAGAACTTCTGACAGGCCGAACTCGTTTGGTAAACTCCGGTGTCTAAAAGCGCTTGACTGGGTGTGGGGAAGCAATATGTGACCAAGTTGGAAGGCAAACAATGGATCTGAACGAACTACTGGACACACTCACCCGCGGCGAAGACAGCCGCCACCAGTTCAAACGCGATGCCACCAACGCGGATGGCCTTGCCGCTGAACTGGCCGCCTTTGCCAACAGTGGTGGCGGTTGGCTATTTCTGGGCGTTAATGATGATGGCTCGATTGCAGGGCTGGAAGGCGCAGCGGTTCGGCGATTGAACCAGCTGCTGAGCAACTCCGCTTCCCAGCATGTGCGCCCGCCGGTGCATCCGCTGACCGAGAATGTCCAGACGGATCAGGGCATCGTGATAGCGATGGAGGTGCCTGATGGCTTAGCCAAACCCTACCTCGACAATCAGGGCCGCATCTGGGTGAAACAAGGCTCTGATAAGCGCCATGTGACCTCCCGCGAAGAGATGCAGCGCATGTTTCAGCGCTCCGGGCTGGTTTACGCTGATGTGGTACCGGTAGCCGGTACCTCGGTAGAAGATATTGATGACAAGGCGTTTACCGCCTACTTCAGTCGTCGCTATGGCGAGAACAGCGAATACGCAGGCCTTACACGGGAGCAGTTGCTGCAGAACCTGGGCCTGGGCGATGGACAAATGCTGAACCTTGCAGGGCTAATGCTGTTTGGTCACAATCCCCAGCGTTGGCGCCCAGCCTTTGAATTAAAGGCGGTGGCCTTCCCCGGCACCGTATTGCACGATACCCGCTACCTGGACAGCGAGGACATTAAGGGCACCCTACTGGAGCAGTTCCGGGGCGCTTTCGCCTTTATCAAACGCAACCTGCACCATGTGCAGCACGGGCGTGGCTTCAACACCCTGGGCGAGCTGGAAATTCCTGAAACGGCGCTGGAAGAGTTGCTGGTCAATGCATTGATCCATCGGGACTACTTCACCAGCGCTTCGATCCGCATCATGATCTTTGCCGACCGGGTGGAGATCGTCAGCCCTGGCGACTTGCCAGATAGCCTGAGCGCTGAGGATATTAGCCGGGGTAAGACCATCCGCCGCAACCCAACGCTCACCGAACATGCCAGCCATATTTTACCCTATCGCGGGATGGGCAGCGGTATCCCCCGCGCGCTGGAAGCCTGGCCACAAATTGACCTAGTGGACGACGCGGCGGGAAATCAGTTCAGCACGGTGATCTGGCGACCGGAAGCAGAGTGGCCCGGGGAAGTGACCGACCAAGTCACTCCACCAGTCACCCCACCAGTCGCTCCACCAGTCGCTCCACCAGTGGGGAGGCTGCTGGGACTGTTGGCAGAAGAGGGTGAACTTTCGAATGCTAGTCTCAGGGAACGCTTGAATCTCAAGGATCGCACCCATGTGCGTCAGCACTATATCGATCCGGCTCTGGAACAGGGATTAATTGAGTATACGATTCCAGACAAACCCAATAGTCGCCTGCAGAAATACCGTTTAACGACCGTCGGCCAAGCATGGCTGCAACAACAGAACAACAAGGGATAATTCATGGCTGTAACTCCTCGCCCAGAACGTGAAACCCAGCACCGCGTAGTGGCGCTATTCACTCAGCCTGAGAAAGAAGGTGGACTGGGCTATCGGCATCTGGGCGACTGGAGCAAACGGGGGAACAACCGCGCTATAGAGCCTGCTCTGTTGCGCGCTAATCTGCAGAAGCGGGGTTACTCGGACGCCCATATCGCCCAGGCCCTACAAAAGCTGGAAGCCGCCGCTGATGTCACCGGTGTTGGTCTCTACCAAGCCAACATGCGCACCTATAACCTGCTGCGCTACCCGGTAAAAGTACTTCTTTCACCGGGTAAGCCACATGAAGATGTGCAGTTGATCGACTGGAAGCATCCCGGAAATAACGATTTCGCGCTGGCTGAGGAAGTTACGCTCAAAGGCGGGCATGAACGGCGACCCGATATTGTGCTTTACCTTAACGGCTTGGCGGTGGCAGTCATTGAACTCAAGCGCAGCTCGGTAGAGGTGGCCGACGGGGTGCGCCAACTTCGAACCAACCAAGAGGCGCTGTTCAACGAGGCGTTTTTCAGCACCTCACAACTGCTGTTAGCGGGCAGCGATTCCCAGGGCCTGCGTTATGGCACTACCGGCACCCCGGAGCAGTTCTTTGTGCAGTGGAAGGACGAAGACCGCCCAGAGGAGATCAGCCCAGGTACACTGTTGGATAGGCCACTGGCGCAACTCTGCAGCAAGGAGCGGTTGCTGGATGTAATGCGCAACTTCGTGATCTTTGACGCCGGGCAGAAAAAAGTACCACGTCCGCACCAGTACTTCGGGATCAAGGCAGCGCAGGCCCGGGTAGCCAAGCGTGAAGGCGGCGTGATCTGGCACACCCAGGGCAGCGGCAAAAGCATACTGATGGTACTGCTGGCCAAGTGGCTGCTAGAACATGACCCAGAGGGCCGCATTCTGGTGGTGACCGACCGGGACGAACTGGATCAGCAGATTGTCGGCGTCATGCGTAACGCTGGCGTGGTGGGCGAAGACGCACCCTCCCCACGCATTAGCTCCCGCGCCCAGTTTGTAGAGAAATTGAGCGCCAGCACGCCCCGTCTACTGTGCGCCCTGGTGCATAAATTTGACCCATCTGACTTTAAAGGCGAGCCACCGCAGGTGCAGGGGCGCTTTTATGTGTTCGTGGACGAGTGCCACCGCACCCAGGGCGGCCACCTGAACAAACAGATGAAGCGCTGGCTGGCGGATGCTATTTTCATCGGTTTTACCGGTACGCCCCTGCTACGCAAAGACAAACAGACTACCCGTGAGGTGTTCGGCACTTACATTCACACCTACAAGTTTCCCGAGGCGGTAGCCGATAAAGTCGTTCTGGATTTGAAGTATGAGGCTCGGGATGTGCCCCAGCGACTAACCTCGCAAGAAGCCGTAGATACCTGGTTTGAGCACGCCACCAAGAACCTGAACAACTATCAAAAAGCGATCTTGCGCAACAAGTGGGCGACATTGGAACACCTGATGAGTGCCAAGGAGCGTAAAGAACGCATCATCGCCAATATCATTGAGGATTTCAGCCGCAAGCCGCGCCTGAATAACCACAGGGGTACCGCCATGCTGGTGGCAGCCTCGATCTATGATGCTTGCCATTATTTTCGACTGTTTCACAACACGTATTTTGGCAAGTACTGCGGCATCATCACGTCCTTCGACCCTAACCATAACGCCATCTCTCGTGAATCGGAACACAGCGGTGAGCGCTATAAGTTTGATACCTACAAGCAGTATGTCTTGAAAGATGGCCAGTCCACCCAGCAATACGAAAATGAATTGAAACGCCGCTTCAAGGAAGAACCGGCCAATTGCAAACTGCTGATCGTGGTGAGCAAACTACTCACCGGTTTTGACGCACCCACCTGCACCTATATTTACCTGGATAACGAACTGCGCGATCACAACCTATTCCAGGCTATCTGCCGCACGAACCGCCTGGATGGAAACGATAAGGACTATGGCCATATTGTCGATTTCAAGCAGCTGTTCGGCGATGTGCAGAACGCCATCGCGGTCTATAGCTCGGACGAGCTGGATCTTGATGACGGAGGTGCGGCGGAGAACAACATCGAGCTAAAAGATTGGCTGAAAGAAGGCCGTGAGACACTGGACACTGCTCGCGAGGCTTTGCACTACCTCTGCGACCCGGTACCGCCACCCAAAGAGATCGAACAACACATCCACTATTTCTGTGGCGAGGCCTACAACCCCGAGGCGCTAGACAACACCGAGACGCTACGAATTTCATTTTATAAAGCTGTCACCAGCTTTGTTCGCGCCTTTGCCAATATCACCCAGCACCTGGACGAAGCGGGCTATTCCGAAAATGACATTCAGCGGCTGAACGACGAAGTGGCGTTCTACAGCGAAGTACGCGACGCGATTAAACGCCACTCTGGTGAGGAGCTGGATATCAAACCCTTTGAAGCGGACATGCGGCACCTGATCAACACCTATATTCAGGCTGACCCTGCGGGCAACATGGGCTCAGTGGATAACTACTCACTGGTGGAACTGATTGTAAACACCGGCATCCATGATGCGATTGCCCAAAAGCTCAACGCCAAAGGGAAGCTTTCAAACAACGCGGTGGCCGAAGGCATCATTAACAATGTGCGCAAAACCATTATCCGGGAGCAACTTACCGACCCACGCTTCTACGAAGAAATGTCGACGCTGCTCAACGACTTGATTGAGGAGTGGCGTTCTGAGACGGCCTCCTACAAGGAGTTCCTAGCGCGGGCCGAAGAGCTGGCCAAGAAAATGAGTGCAGGTCAGGCATCAAACGAGCTGCCCAGCGTATTGAAAGACAAGCCTGAAGCAGTGATATTGTTCAGAAACTTGCCCCATCTGGCGCCAGAAATTGCTGATGCCAAGGATGTGGCCGAGCAGCCGCCTCAATATATGGATCCATGGGCTCAGTTGGCGCTTCGCCTTGATGCCGCCATGCGTGAGCAAATACCCGCACACTGGAAAGGGGATGAGGTTAAAGAGCGGCAAGTGCTCAATGTTTTATACCCGTTGCTTAACCGCGACCGTGACGCCACCGAAGCGGTGTTTGACCTGATCAAAAATATGCACGGCTACGCATGACCGAAACGATCGAACTGGGCGATATCCACATCGCCGTTACCCGCAAAGCGGTGCGCAATGTTCACCTGTCCGTTCATCCTCCAGAAGGCCGGGTGACGTTGGTCGCCCCCACCAACACACGTCTTGAGGTGGCACGCGCCTATGCAATTTCAAAACTGGGTTGGATTCGCAGTCAGCAGTCCAAACTCCAGCAACAGCATCGGGAAACGCCCCGGCAATTCATTAAGCGAGAGAGTCACTATCTCTGGGGCCGCCGTTATTTGTTGAACGTCGAAGAGAAAGAATCCCGCCCCTGCATCAAGCTCGACCACAAGCGCATCACGCTAATGGTTCGGCCCGGTAGCAGCCTTGAAAAACGCGCTCAAGTCATGCATGAATGGCATAAACGTCAGCTACACGAGGCCGTACCACCGCTGATCAAGCGCTGGGAGTCGAAACTGGCAGTCACCGTCAACCGTTACTACCTCCAGCGTATGAAAACCAAATGGGGCAGCTGCAACCACCGAGCGGGCAATATCCGGCTGAACACCGAGCTGGTAAAAAAGCCTAGAGATCTATTGGAATACATCATCGTTCATGAAATGGCCCATTTGATTGAGCCAACGCACAATGAGCGCTTTATCGCTCTATTGGATCAACATTATCCGGGTTGGCGCGAGGCGCGGGCGGAGTTGAATGCTCTGCCGTTGAAGGCAGAAACCTGGTAAAGCGAGGTTTTATCCCGTAGCGAAGCCTTGCCGCGGAGATCATCAATCAACACCAGAAT
>AXCI01002183.1_pt1 | contig 10426 bp, 9 predicted proteins | sample 182571 | NCBI WGS metagenome assembly AXCI01 (sample SAMN02359225, study PRJNA218796) | groundwater metagenome | isolation source: Mt. Simon Sandstone pore water sample D5872 at 1.8km depth, Illinois-Basin... | place: USA: Decatur, Illinois | collected 2009-05 | reverse complement strand
TACAGTAAAAGTTTAGTGGTCCCCCTGACTCACCCAACTGACGATAGCCGTGAACTGGTCAAGGCATCGATGGTTGGATTGGATAGAATATTCAAGGAAGGCATCCGGTACCAGAAATGCGGCGTGATGCTCATGGATCTATGCGATCACAATAATGAACAGCTGGAGCTACTGGCCGAACCCATTAGTGATGAGAAACGTGCTAGGAATGAAAGGCTGATGGCCACGGTGGACAAGCTGAATCGTGAGCATGGTAAAAATACCGTGCGTCTGGGAATACCAAGGAAGGTAAATGCGTGGGAACTGCGCTGCGAACAAAGAACGCCGAGGTATACGACGAAATGGGATGAGTTACCCATCGCGAAGCTTATTGCGCATTAACGTCGGGGGATTACCAGCAACGCTTGATGGCCAACGTTGATCCGCTCAACTGACGCCATGCGACTCACCTATTGATGTGATTAAAAGTAAAGAAGCAAAGGAGGCCTCACAGCTGCACGATACCCGGGGTTCTGCGCCCCCGTATACCTTCGTACCTAGCCAGGAGAACCCAGAGAATTTGGCAGGGGGCAACGGCTTCCTTCAAATTGCATTAAAAGCGTCTTACGCTTAAGACTAATGAACCTAGCAGCGGACGCATAAGCGACATGAGTGTAAAAACCTCACTAAAAGAGTTTGTCAGCATTTTAGACAGGGCTTGGGAAGGGAAGCGGGCTGCCCAAATTGTTCAGTTCGTTCTCTACCTGGATTTAGCAATGATATTTGCTGGCCTACCAGGGCTAGCAGAATGGGATAGTCGAGCTACGCCAGTACTCAGTAATTTAAACTTTGTCATCATCGTAATCGCCTCATTTACGGTCTGGGCAGCGTTCTTAACGCCTATTGCCAGCATGGTGTTTAGGGCTTTAATACTGGAGATACCGGGCCTCTTTCGTCTAACACCCTCCTCCAGTCATGAGCAACCAAGAGGTTACGTGCATATTTCTTACTATAGAGAGAATGCATACAAGCGTAATGACCCCCACATGATTGACTACTATCTAATGCGGCAAAAGCAACAACAGGAATCAAAAGCAGAGCAAAGACAATCGGGCAATATCATGTTCGGTACAGCCCTAATCACGCTGTTTAGCTCTGTACCAGCGGTTGTTTCTCTGGAGACATCATCTACCTTATTGCAAGAAATGATGGAGATTATTGGTCTCGAAACCTACCTACTGTTAAGTGTTCTACTATTTCTATTTTTCTGGCGAGCAACTACGTCAGCATGGTTCGGCAGGCCGCTTACGTACATTGAGCAACCTGAACTCTATCATCAGCAGCAAAATGAATTAAAAGCAGCAAGCAAAGATACGCCGACCTATCCAAAAAATTAGTCATTTATTGATCACTCACTGCACTAGGTTTAACCAATATTAGATGAACTGAGGCGCGATCAGCGTTAGCTTTTTTATGCAGAGAGTCGTAGTCCGCCAGCAGTTGGCGCAAATCTCGATTGCTTTCAATCCGGCGTTTTGGTTCTGGTAGTGACTTCAACAAGTTGATCTAGTGCAGTGAGATTATTAAATTAATGCTTTATTGATGCTTCTCGCCAAGCCTACGAACACCTTTACGAGGGCAGCTTAGATCGCCCTCTTCGCAGTCAGCATGCTCACGTAGCGCTTCGGCTCGTGACGCTGTTAGCGCTTCAAGACAGCCGTTTCGGACCATAGACTGCGCACTGCCACCCTCAACAACGCTACTTACGTACGCACACTCGGCATCGCGAAAATCGATCCACGCCCGCTGGGCGTCTCTAAGCTTTTCCAGTGACCTGGTGTTATTGCTTAATTGGCCCACCAGCGCCTGGTAGGCCTCATTTAGCTCATCGTCACTCATTTGGTAAGCCTGGGCCGAGCATTCGTTGAGCTCAGCCTGAGTGGCCCCGCTATCACACTGATCGCCTGCGTAGGCAAAGCTAGCTGAGGCTACAAAGCCCATAACAGTGAAAAGTGACGACAAATGCATAACAAATCCCCCTATCACCTTTGCTAACGCAGTATGCAAAAAGCACTGCAGATTTGCTCTAAATCCTATTTTAACCATACCAATAAAACCAAAGCGCTGGCATGGTGGCCAGCGCTTTTGCAATCATTAAAGTAGGCTTATTGGTTTTTAATGGGCCAGCATCTCTTCAACAATCTCTTCACCGCTTAGTTCTGAAGAGTAATAAGTAGGCCAGTTAGTCACTTCCTCTAACAGCGCTTCACGATCATCGCCCCAATAGAGGTGATAATGGTCTGCGTCAGTGGGGTAAATACTGTGGTCGCTAAACTGGATATACTGAGGTAGATCGTCATTCACCTCGCCTTCAAGCTCGAAAATAAACCGAACGCCCCGGTTACCGGCTTGGTAATTTAAAATCTCGTAGCCATCGTACTGGTAGTCACCCGACATCTCTTCGCCGTTTGCAAAGAAGGTGACGCTGCTGCCATCGATGACGATACGATCAACATCCGTTTCATACCCTGTATCGTAGTACGCCTTGACCTCTTCGGCGGCTTTATCGCCACTCTCGGCCTTATTCGCAAACACTTCATCCAATGTGCCATCTTGAAGGTACGGATAGACAGATTGCCAGTCCCCTTCCCAGTCTGATAGCGGGCGATCCTCGATTTGCTCATCCTCAAAATAGCCCGAATAGATATCGCTATTGTGGTCATGGTCATGGTCATGGTCATGATGAGAATGGTCGTGGTCGTGGTCATGATCGTTGGCGTTAGCGCCTTGAATGCCTGTCAGAATTAAAGCACTCAATGCCAGCACACTGACGCTTTTAAATGGCAATGCCATCATGTTCGATATCTCCGGTTGCTAATAGATCCAGCTGCAGTTAAAAGATATATTATAACATACCATCAATCAAACGAATTCTTACCTGCGCTCTCAGAAGAGGCATTCAAATAGCAAAATGGATAAACAGGCACAAACGCATCGGGCCCCGCCTAAGCGGGGCCCGAGCATCGAATCTAAGCGACTCGAGAGCTTAAATAATCGCTAGGATTAAGAAAGCAGCTTGATGTTTGAAGCTTGAAGGCCTTTCTGACCTTGGGTAACGTCAAAAGAGACGTTAGCGCCTTCAGGCAGAGTTTTGAAGCCATCAGACTGAATTTCAGAAAAATGAGCAAAAACGTCGTCGCTGCCGTCAGACGGTGCGATGAAGCCAAAACCTTTAGAATCGTTGAACCACTTAACTGTGCCAGTTGCCATGATATAAATCCTTTTCGCTAGTTGCGAATTGCAATAATCCTGGTATTACCCAGATAAATAGTGAGTAGAACAAGGAATACAATTACAGACTACCGAAAGAATTCGAATGTTTCTGGAACCATGCTTGCTTGCTAACTTACTAACTTTGCACACCTTGCCACGTAACGAATGGCAGGTCAAAGCCTTTGTTTTTTTATTTACTGATTTAGCGTTTATAGCCTCATCAAAACCGCGCAAATTTCAAAAAATAGCATTAATCTTGCCAGTAAGCCGGGCACTACTAATTCGACCGCCCTGCGCGCGCTACTCATTAGATATACCCCGCGTTATTCGCGGCCTGACGAGTACTCTGGAAAGGGTTTTGAAATGCTATATGGACTTAGTTTGTTGGCGGGAATTGTGCTACTTACGCTTGGCGGGGAGTCACTGATTCGAGGTGCTGTGGCAGGCGCACGCAGATTGGGCGTTTCTCCTCTGCTGACTGGTTTGGTCGTCGTTGGCTTCGGCACATCGTCTCCCGAGCTGGTGGTTTCTATTGATGCCGCCATGAACCAACAGCCGGACATCGCGATTGGCAATATCGTGGGCAGTAATATCGGCAATATCTTATTGATCTTGGGCATGTGCGCGGTTATTTGCCCCATGGTGGTTCAACCATTAGCGCTGCGCCGCGATGGCTTGGTGGTGGTACTGGCCAGCCTGTTGTTTATTGGTCTCTCATTGGGTGGCGCATTGGGACGCATTGATGCTGCCATCTTTATAGCCAGTCTCGTAGGCTATCTTATTTGGGCATACATCAGCGAAAGTCGGCAGCCTATTCCTGCGGCGGATATGCACGCCTCGGAAGCCGAAGAGATGACCAAACTACCCACCACGGGCTGGATGATGGCCTTAGCGCTAGTCATTGGTTTAGGCATGCTGATCGGCGGTTCGCAGTTACTGCTATATGGCGCCATCGGTCTGGCTCAGGCCATGGGCATTTCCGAAGCGGTGATTGGCTTGACCATCGTGGCCGTAGGTACCTCTTTGCCTGAAATGGCCGTCTCAGTGATTGCTGCGTTGCGCCGTCATGCTGATGTGGCCGTCGGCAATATTCTAGGCAGCAACATATTCAACTTATTGGGCATCCTGGGTATCTCAGCGTTTTTACAACCGCTGCCCCTCGCGCCTCGTGTGGCTATGTTTGACCAGTGGGTCATGCTGGGTGCCGCTGGCATATTGGTGCTGTTTTTGTATACCGGCATGCGTCTATCGCGCTGGGAAGGGGCCGCGTTACTCGCCGGTTATGCGGCCTATATAGCGCTAAGTTTTACGATTTTCTAACACTGCCTTCTATCTAACTGCTTTGGGCCAAACGCGGAAGCGCTTGGCTCAATAACATCCCTCAGTTAATAAGGATCTCCCGTGCATATTGCGACTCTTGGACCTAGCGGCAATAACCATCAATTAATTGCTCGGCGTTATTTAACGCTGCGCTGTTCAGGCGAAGGCAGCGTGACACTCTTCACTCAGTTTGAAGAGGCCTTTCAAGCGCTTCTGGCGGGGGACGTTAGCCATGTCCTGCAGTGTACAGCGCATGCGACGCACAGCGATTGTGTGGGCCGCTATATGCACCGCGCTTATCCGGTGGATACGTTTATTGCGGGCAGCAAGCCACTGGCACTTATCGCCCAGCGCTCGATTGCTCAGCCTACCCAGGTGGCGCTGCAACCCGCGACACGCTATTACGCTGACTTGACCCGTTACACAGAGATTCTTGAAGCATCCACCACGGTCGCGGTGGCAGAGGGTCTGCTGGCGGGGCGCTTTGAGGCAGGCATTTGCGCTGAAGAGGTGCTGGCGCAAGCGCCCAAGCAGTTGCGTTTGGTGCACTCCTTGGGACCTGCGCTAGACACCTGGGTGATGTTTGCAACGACGCCACTGCCCGCGACTTCGCCTCTTCGGCTGGAGGCTGACGCTTAAACAGCGGCCTCTAGATAACAAAAATGAGCGCAGCTCCCGCCGCGACAAGGCCAGCGCGTAGCCACACTGCTTTACGGGCAATGACACCATATGAAACAGCCCCCAAACCAATGGCCACTTTCAACGCGTACAGCAGGGCGCCAGAGGGGTTGAAAGCCAGCTGAATTATCTCAGGATTGGCCACCATGGCCAGGGGAATAATATACAGGCCGATCCCTAACGCCATGGCTTTGAGCGCGACCTTGAGCCAGTTCTCCCCCACCATTCCGGCGGCGATAAAGACCCCGCCACACACCGGCGGCGTAATGGTCGATAGCAGCGCGTACCAGAACACAAACAGATGCGCCAGGAGGGGATCCAACCCCAGCGACGTTAAAGCGGGCCCGGCGACGGAGACGCAAATCACGTAGGCGGCGGTGGTCGGTACCTCCATGCCGAGTATCAAACAGGCAAGCGCCGTTAGCAGCAGGGCTGGCCAGAGCATGTCGTTGGAGAGAGAAAGAATGGCAGAGGTAATCTTTACCCCTAACCCCGTTAACGACAGCACGCCGACCACTAACGAAGCGCACAGAATAATGGCACCGATGACCGCAATCTGACGTCCCGCCGTGATCGCTGCCGCGGCTAAACGCTGGGTAAAACCCGGTAGTGAGAAACGCAGCGTGACATCAAAAAACAGCAGCGCCATGCCGGCGAAAATGGCGATGCTGGCGGCGTACTGCGGCGTAAAACCGCCGTTGAAAATGCGCTCCAACAGCAGCACAAAAGGTATGGCGAAAAACAGCGACGTAATCAGAACGTCTTTTGCCGTGGGTCGTTCGCTTTCATCCACGGGTTTTAAATCGTGCCGGGTCGCATAGGCGTTGATGCCTATCCAAACGGTTAAAAAATAGAGCACTGCCGGCAGCATCGCAGCGGCCATAATTTGCGTGTAAGGAGTACCTGTGAGCTCCACCATGACGAACGCGCCCGCGCCCATTAGCGGCGGCATGATTTGCCCACCGGAAGAGGCCACCGCCTCAACCGCACCAGCCAGCGAGCGCGGGTAACGCAGGCGCACCATTGAGGGTATGGTGATGGCCCCGGTAGAGGCCACGTTTGCCGACGCCGAGCCGGAAATCGACCCCATTAAGGCCGAGGAGATGACCGCCACCTTGGCGGCTCCCCCCGTCAGGCGCCCAGCGACCGCACTGGCTAGGTTCATAAACCCCCGTCCCGCCTCACCGGCATTCAGCACCGCGCCAAAAATTACAAAAATGGCCACCACGCTAACGCTCACCCCCGTTAGTGAGCCCCACAAGCCCCCTTCAGCGATCGTCAACGTCCCCACCATACTCGGTAGCGGCAGACCGGGATGGCCAAAGGCGCCGGGTATGTATTGACCAAACGCGCCATACAGTAGGGCTAGCAACGCGACCAGCGGCAGTGGCCAACCAATCGCCCGTCGCGCTGCCTCAAGCGCCAAGCCGATTAGAAACAGGCCAATCGCCATCTGTAGTTGGGTATCAATAAAGCCATACTGGTTGGCTAGCGCAGCCTCGTTCACCGCGATATAGCCGCACGCAGCCACGCCCAACGCCGTTAGCAACCCTCCGCTGATGCGCTGCGCTGGCGTCTTGGCCATGTAGATCAGCACCCATGGCAGCAATAGCGCCATGTGCAGTGGGCGACTCACCAGCGCAGGCGTTAACCCATAAAAAATCAAGCCAAGATGAAATGCCACGCTGGTAGCACCCAGCGCTATCCAGATCGGTGCTACCGAGCCATCATCCGAAGAAGCCGCAGCTTGCGACGAGGAAACAACACGCATGCCTAATTGCCTATTTACGATACTGGATCAATACAGCACTGCCACGGCGTCAGCGCCGTGGCAGTAAAGGGAGTAAAAAAGAGGGTTTAGCGCAGGGTGTCAGGCACCTCAATACCTGCTTCTTCGTAGTAGCGCAGCGCTCCCGGGTGGAGCGTGCCGGTCATATTTTCCAGCATTTCGGGAGTGATGGCACTCCACCAAGCAGCCTCTTCGGCCATGGCATCGCGGCGCTCCCAGAACGTTTTGGTTAGCGTGTAGGCGGTGTCGTCATCCATATACGTAGTGGTGTAGGCAATCACTGGCAGCGAGGTAGTCTCAACATCCTGATCCACGCCGGGGTAGGTGCCGCCGGGGATGGTTTGACGCGCCGCGCCGGTCTGCTCAATTTGCGCATCGGTCAGGCTGACCAAAGAGATCGGCATACTGGCGGCGGTCTCGATCACATTGGGCGACGGGAAGGAGCTAGCGGTAACAAAGCCGTCAATCTGACCGTTTTTCAGCGCATCCGGGCCACTGCCAATGGCCGCATCGGCAATGCGAACACTCTCTTCCAGGCCAAATAGCGACAGATAACGAGCGGCTTCGCGGGCGCCAAAGGTACCTCGACCAATGAGCAGATGCTTGTCTTCCAGCGCGGCGATATTGCTCACTCCCTCGTCCCCCGCCAGCACAAAGTGCATGGTAATAGAGGGAATGGGGAATAAACCACGAATTTCCTGGAAGCGAGGGTTCTGACGCTCGGCAAAGGCGCCCTCCCCCGCCATGGCCTGATCAACCAGCGCAGGCGGTGTGGTGAACACATAGTTACCTTGACGCGCCATGACCTCCATCACGTTTTGTACCGACCCCTGACTCTCTTCCAGGGTCAGAATAATCGCGTCATCGGTACCCTGACGGATGGCTTCTGAGAGCTCTACCCCCATCTGGTAATAGGCGGTGCCTGCAGAAGCCGATTTATAAGTCACCCGCGTCTCCGCCTGCACAGAGAAAGCGGCACTTGCCAGTACGAGCGTAGCAGTCGACACGCCAAGCGTGCGGCGAAGTGAGCGAAGTAGGTGGCGCATAATAATGTCCTTAACGTGTCCAGGGCCCGCTTGCTAAAAGGCCTCGTTGTTATCTTAACAAGCCTTGAGGTGGCGGCTTTCAACATAGCACGACTATGCCTTAACGGGCAGCCTCCCCCGGTGCAGACGGTGAAAGCCACAACGTACATAAGGAAAAGAGTTATCAAAAATGAACGTTCTCAAATAATACTATTCGGCAATAGTATAACTACCGCGGTTTAATCAACACTCAGGCAAAACGAATACGGTTAAAGTTACCATTACCTAAAAGATTAATTTACTAAAAAAGATGCTATTACCCTAAGAAGCACTACTTTCGTTCGTTTTAATAAGGTATTGCGGCGCAATATAGGCTGATAAGATGAGAGTGCTTTTACACTACTCCTGACAACTTGACCATGAGGAAGAGCGTCCCATGCCTACGTTGTGTCACCCCTCTTGCCAGCCACGATTCTATCGTCGCTGGCTTTTTTTGTTAGCGGCCTTACTATTAGGCGTAAGTCCCAATGCTTTTGCCGTGACCGGTGAATTAGATCTAACCACTTCTACCGTTGGCTTTATCGCTATCGCGATTTTCGTCCTGGCGTATGCGCTCGTCATGGCAGAAGAAAAGATCCATATGCGCAAGTCGAAACCGGTGTTAGTGGCAGCCGGTATTATCTGGGGCCTCATCGGCTGGGTGTATGTCCAAAACGGCATGTCGGAAGCGTCCGAGTACGCGTTCCGTGTCACGCTTTTGGAGTTTACCGAGCTGATGCTGTTCTTGCTTGTGGCCATGACCTACATCAACGCGATGGAGGAGCGCCGCGTCTTTGATGCCCTGCGCTCCTGGATGCTGCGCAAGGGCTTCAACTACCGGACGCTGTTTTGGCTAACCGGCGGCCTTGCCTTTGTCCTCTCACCGATTGCCGACAACCTCACTACCGCGCTGCTGATGTGCGCCGTAGTGACTAAAGTGGCGGAAGGCGACCAGCGGTTTATTAACGTCGCCTGTATCAATATCGTCGTTGCCGCTAATGCGGGGGGCGCGTTTAGTCCCTTCGGCGACATTACCACCCTGATGGTGTGGCAAGCGGGCATGGTTGAGTTCCAGGAATTCTTTATCCTGTTCTTCCCCTCGCTGGTCAACTTCCTGATCCCCGCCTCCATCATGAGCCTGTTCATCAAGGATGAGAAACCCGCTAGCGTTTATGAGGATGTCTGGATGAAGCGCGGCGCTCGTCGCATTGTCGGGCTGTTTTTATTGACCATTGTTACCGCCGTCTTGTGCCACGTAGTACTTCACCTACCCCCGGTACTGGGCATGATGACTGGCCTCGGTTACTTGCAGTTCTTCGGCTACTATCTGCGCCGCAGCCTGCCTCGCTCACTGGAGCGTAAGCGTGAGCGCTATAGTCGCCGTGGTGATGACCGTAAACTTGCGCAGTTGGGTAGCGTGGTGCCGTTTGATGTTTTTAACCGCGTGGCGCGCGCCGAGTGGGACACGCTGCTGTTCTTCTACGGGGTCGTTATGTGTGTTGGCGGACTGGGCTTTATGGGCTATCTCGGCTTGCTGTCAGACGCGCTGTATACCGGCTGGAACGCTACGGCGGCGAACATTACCCTAGGCGTTGTTTCTGCAGTAATCGATAACATCCCCGTAATGTTTGCAGTGCTCACCATGGAGCCCGACATGTCCCATGGCCAGTGGCTGCTGATTACCTTAACCGCAGGCGTTGGGGGCAGCTTGCTGTCGATTGGTTCGGCGGCGGGGGTGGCCGTCATGGGCCAAGCAAGGGGGTCTTACACCTTTATGGGCCACTTGCGCTGGTCGCCAGTGATACTACTCGGCTATATTGCCAGCATTCTGGTTCACATGTGGCTTAACGCTGATAGCTTTGCGCTGTTTAGCTAATTCAGATCAGTGTCATTAATAGCCATCAACCCCCTTTTTAGCGTGCTAGAAAGGGGGTTTTATATAGCCTTTAATAACTCTCGAAAAGATATTCAATGGGCGTAGGGCGGCCAAATAGATAGCCCTGATAGCGGTAACAGCCGTGCCCTTTTAGCCAGTCAAACTGCTCTTTTTTCTCCACGCCTTCCGCAACCACTGTTAAACCTAAACTGACAGCGAGCAGAATCGTGGTATCCACAATCGCTGCGTCCGTTTTGTCCGTGAGCAGTTCGTGAATAAACGATTGATCTATTTTTAACTCATCTAGCGGTAAGCGCTTCAAGTAACTTAGCGAAGAGTAGCCGGTACCGAAGTCATCCAGGGCAAAGCGAATCCCCTTGGCGCGGAGTTTTAACATCGTATTGCGCACTCGGATGGGCTCGCGCATCAACAGGCTTTCGGTAACCT
>AXCI01004198.1_pt1 | contig 10450 bp, 9 predicted proteins | sample 182571 | NCBI WGS metagenome assembly AXCI01 (sample SAMN02359225, study PRJNA218796) | groundwater metagenome | isolation source: Mt. Simon Sandstone pore water sample D5872 at 1.8km depth, Illinois-Basin... | place: USA: Decatur, Illinois | collected 2009-05 | reverse complement strand
GGTAGCGCTTCTCTACCTGACGCTCGCTAAACGCCTCGCTGAGCAATCCGGCAACCGAGGAAGAGAGCGCGAAGACGATCACGCCTGACGTTGGCCTATCCAGGCGATGAACGGGGTAAACCCGTTTGCCAAGCTGATCACGCAAACGCTGGAGTAGAAATTCCGTTTCGCCACGTGCCAACGCCGAACGATGCACCAAAAGCCCTGACGGCTTATGCACCGCCACGAGATACTCATCCTGATAGAGGATGTTAAGTGGCGTCATAACGCTCCCTGGTAAAAGCTAACAGTCTAAACAGGGCGCCATTGTCGCGGCTGGGCTGTGAGATGTCACCTGCGCAATACCACAAGCCTACACCGCTTACCCAGGCAGCACTGAACTGTCCGTCAGCGTTTACGAATCTCCTAGAGCGGTAACTTCCCCGGTGGGATGTGCTCTTTAATAAACGCCAAGAAAGCCTGAGTTGCACTCGGTAGCGTCCGTTTAGCGAGGATCTGGACTTCGATAAAACGGGAGTCCATGCCCTGGTCGCGAATAGGAATCGCCACCACACGCTGTTGATGAATGCGGTAGCGAACGGAGATCTCGCCAGCTAGCGCCACCCCTCCTCCCAACATGGCAAAGTTAATCAATGCTTCGGTGTAGTCGCTGCTAAAAATGGATTCAAACGCCAGGTTTTGTCGGCTGCAGCAGATATCAAACAACTGACGCAGCGTCGTTTCTGGCGAAGGCAGCGCCAATGGATAACGCTGTAGCTGCGCTAGCGATAGGTGCTTTTTAGCGGCTAGTTCATGATCAGGGGCCACCAGCGCCATAACTGGCGCAGGTTGCCGAAGGGCAACGGTAATATCCGCTTCGGGCTTGAGGCTAAAGGTAATGCCAATATCCGCATCCCCCTCCCTGACATGCCGGGTAGCCTGTGCAGGCGGCCCCACCATCAAGTGAAAATGAATACCGCTGTAGCGCTTACGAAAAGCTGCGATGGCTGCAGGCAAAAAGTCCACGGCAAACCCTTCTGAACTGGCGAGGCGCACCTTGCCACGCTGTAATCCACGCAGCGCCAGAATTTCACTGCCTATGCGGTCGGCTTCAAGCTGCATATGGCGGGCATGCACCGTCAGCAGCTCGCCTGCGGCGCTAGGCACCATGCCACGTGCACGACGCTCAAACAGCAGCGTATCCAGCTCACTTTCCAGGCGGGCAATCTGACGGCTGATCGCTGAGGGCGCTACATTTAGCTTTCCCGAGGCCTCACTGATGGAACCGCAGCGCACCACTTCTAAAAAATAGCGTAACGACGTTTCTTGTAGCACGCGTGGATTCATAACGTCCCCCTTCGCCAGAAGCATTGCCATAATGGCAATAATAAGTTCTAAACATTGCACTTGTGGCACGCCTAATCAATAGATTAGTTTTAACCTAAGGCGGCGACTCATCTAACAACATAAAAGCCCCGCCGGTACGCCAAACGCTCATATCCGTTCTGTCTTCATATAACGAGGTATGACATGTATCCACAACGCAAACTGGCTCGGGCGGTTTCCGCCTGGGCAACGTCCATCACCTTATTCGGCGTTGCAACGTCGGCAGTGGCGGGTAAGGCCAACGACACGCTGGTCTATGCCTCTGATAGCGAACCCGAAAACGTAAGTCCCTACCACAACAACCTGCGCGAAGGGGTTATTCTCGCCCATTTGGCTTGGGATACGCTGATCTACCGCAACCCGCAAACCAACGAGTATGAGCCGCGCCTGGCCACCGAGTGGGAGTGGGCCGATGATAAAAGCCTCGATCTTGTGCTCCGCGAGGGCGTGACCTTTCACAATGGCGAAGCCTTCAACGCCGACGATGTGGCCTTCACCTTCAACTATGCGGTATCGCCCGAATCACGGGTGGTGACCCGCCAGAATGTCGATTGGATCGAAAGCGTCGAGAAACTTGATGAGTACCAGGTGCGTATTCATCTCAAGGAGCCTTTCCCAGCAGCCCTGGAGTACCTTTCCGGGCCGATGCCGATTTACCCCGATGAGTATTTTCAGGAAGTGGGTATTGAAGGCTTCAGCCGTGAGCCGGTAGGTACCGGCCCTTATCGGATTACCAACGTCCGCCCTGGGGACGGCGTCAGCCTAACGCGCTTTGATGACTACTTTACCGATAGCCCCATTGGTCAGCCGGAGATCGCCAATATCGAGTTCAAGGCGATTGCCGATGCGGACTCTCGTATGGCGCAATTAATGTCGGGGCAAGTGGATTGGATTTGGCGCGTACCGTCAGATCAAGCTGAATCATTAGACGGTATGCCCCAGCTTAGCGTACTGGGCGGCGAAACTATGCGCGTTGGCTATATCGGCCTGGACTCCGCGACCCGAGAAGACTCGCCGTTACATGATATTCGCGTGCGCCAAGCCATTAACCACGCCATGAACCGGGAAGGCCTCGCTAATGATCTAGTGCGCGGTGGCAGCCAGCCTCTTTATGCCCCCTGCTTTCCCACCCAGTTTGGCTGTGAAACACAGAACGTCATTGAGTATGAGTACGAACCTGAAAAAGCCCGCGAGCTACTCGCCGAGGCCGGTTACGCCGATGGCTTTGAGATTGACCTTCATGCCTACCGTGAACGTGACTACGCCGAAGCGATGATTGGCGACCTGCGTGCCGTAGGCATTAATGCCAACCTGCGTTTTATGACCTCCCCCGCGTTGCTGGAACTTCAGCGCAACGGTCAAACCGATATGGCTTTCAAAGCCTGGGGTTCCTTCTCTATTAACGATGTCTCGGCTTTCGTTAGTGTCTATTTCACCGGCGGCATTGACGATCTCTGGCAGGACACTCAGGTTCAGGAGTGGCTACAAATCGCCGATACCTCGGTAGATCCTGATGTGCGCTTAGAGCACTACCAAAAAGCTTTCGCCCGCATTTCCGAGCAAGCGTACTGGGCGCCGCTGTTCTCCTACTCCACCTATTACGCTCACACCGCTGATCTCGACTTCACCGCCTACCCTGACGAACTCCCCCGTTTCTACGAGGCGAGCTGGAAGTAACGGCGCCTGATCGACTTAACGGCAGCCGTGGCAATCACGCCACGGCTCGCTTTCCGCAGCGAGGGAGTGATGCTTTATGTGGGCATTTGTTTTCAAACGCACGCTAATAGCCCTTAGCGTGGCGTTCACCATTTCGGTGCTCTGCTTTAGTCTGCTCCAGCTCTCGGGGGACTTGGCGCTTTCCATTGGAGGCCCCGAGGCCACCGCTGAACAGGTTGAGCAAATCCGCGTTGAGTACGGCCTGGACCGACCCGTGATTCAGCAATTTACGACGTGGCTATGGGGCGCGGTGCAGCTCGACTTTGGACGCTCTTACTACTACCAGAGCGATGTGATGGATTTGGTGGTCGAGCGTCTACCGGTGACGATGACCTTAGGCGTATTGGCCTTGGCGATTGCCCTTGGCGTGTCTATTCCGCTGGGGGTTGTGGCTGCACTCAAGCGTGGCAGCTGGGTAGACCGCATGGCCATGACGATTGCAGTAACCGGTCAGGCAATGCCCAATTTCTGGTTTGGCTTAACGCTGATTATTTTGTTTGCCGTCAAGTTGCAGTGGTTTCCCGCCGCAGGTAGCGATAGCTGGCAAGGCTTTGTATTGCCCGCCGTTGCGTTGGGCTACTACGCCACCCCCGCCATGATGCGCCTCACCCGCAGCGGCATGCTGGAAGTACTAGAAGCAGACTACATTCGCACCGCCCGGGCCAAGGGGCTGCGCACCGGCACGGTGATTTTCAAACATGCGTTACGCAATGCGGTGATTCCAGTGGTGGCCCTGGCCGCCGTGGAGCTTGGATTTATGCTCGGCGGCTCGGTGGTTATTGAGACCGTCTTTTCGCTGCGCGGGCTGGGGCAACTGGCCTGGAACGCGATTTCCCGCAATGACTACCCGGTGGTTCAGGCCATCGTCCTGATCATTGCCTTGTTCTATATCGTGCTGACGCTGCTTGCCGACATTCTCAACGCAGTGCTCGATCCACGATTACGTGCGCGCTAACGGAGAACACTATGGCACAACTACTTTCCCCACCTCTGGCGGCCACGCATCACCAGCCAGATACTGGGTTGTCAAGGCTGGTTCACAGCACGCGCAATAACCGTAGCTTAGCCATCGGCTTTTTGATCATCACTTCACTAGGGGTTGTGGCGCTTCTGGCCCCCTGGCTAGCCCCCCATGATCCCTACCTACAGAACACCGCGAACCGTATGGTGCCCCCTATTTGGCATGAAGCCGGAAACTGGACACACCCGTTAGGCACCGATCGCCTAGGCCGCGACTATCTAAGCCGCCTGATTTATGGCACCCGGATTTCACTCTTTATCGGGCTGGTGGTTGCGCTGATTTCAGGCCTGATTGGCACCACTATGGGCGTGTTGGCGGGCTACTTTGGCGGGCGCGTTGATGCGGTGGTCAGTTATCTCCTTACCACGCGCCTAGCCATGCCCGTGGTCTTAGTAGCGCTGGCGATGGCCTCGCTGATCGGCGGTTCAATGTTGACCGTCACGCTACTGCTAGGGCTGCTGCTATGGGACCGCTTTGCCGTCGTTGCCCGCTCTGCCACGCTGCAGTTGCGCGACGCAGAGTATGTGCAAGCCGCTCGCGCACTGGGCTGCCCGCTGCCCTATATTTTGCTGCGCGAGGTGCTCCCCAATATTGCCGGCGCCCTCATTGTGGTGGCCACCCTCGAAGTCGCCAACGCTATTTTGCTCGAAGCCACGCTGTCGTTTCTGGGCATGGGCGTGCAGCCACCCTCGCCCTCCTGGGGGCTGATGATTGCTGAAGGCAAAGCCTATATGTTCTTCCAGCCCTGGGTAATTACGATTCCCGGCAGCGCACTTTTTGTGCTGGTGCTGGCGATTAATTTGCTGGGGGATGGACTGCGCGACCTAAGCGCTCCGGGAGGCCGAGATGAGTGATCTTTGTTCAGCTGAGCGCTCAACAGCGCCAGCATCACCGCTGCTCAACGTTAAGCAGCTACGGGTTGACTTACCCGTAACCAAAGGCACGCTACACGCCGTGCGAGGCATAGACTTTCACGTTGAGCGCGGTGAAATGCTCTGCCTGGTAGGCGAGTCGGGCTGCGGCAAATCCATGACCTCACTGGCCCTAATGGGCCTGCTGCCACGCAAGGCGCAGGTTAACGCCGACTGTCTCGACTTTGACGGTGTTGATCTCCTTACCGTGTCCGAACGCGAGCGCAGCAACCTGCGCGGCGCGCGCATGGCAATGATTTTCCAAGAGCCAATGACCGCCCTCAACCCTGCTTATACGCTGGGTAATCAGCTCTGCGAAGCGCTGCGCCGCCACCAGCGGGTATCACGTAAAGCAGCCCAAGACCGCGCCCTCTACTTGCTCAAGCGGGTGGGCATCAGCGCCGCCGAAGAGCGTATGCGCCAATACCCTCACCAGCTTTCGGGCGGTCTACGCCAGCGGGTGATGATTGCCATGGCGCTAATGTGCGAACCCGACTTAATCATCGCCGATGAGCCCACCACGGCACTGGACGTCACTATTCAGGCGCAAATTCTGCACCTGCTGCGCGACCTGCAGCAGGAGTTTGGCACCGCCGTTATCTTTATCACCCACGACCTGGGCGTCGTTGCGCGCATCGCCGACCGAGTCGCCGTCATGTATGCCGGCGAGGTCATTGAAACAGCCCCAGCCCAGGCACTCTTTCAAGCCCCCAGCCACCCCTACACTCAAGGATTACTGCGCTGTATACCGACACCCGGCAAAACGCTGCCGGGCAGCCGCTTGCAGGCAATTCCGGGGGTGGTGCCCAACTTAGTAGAGAAGGTCGAGGGCTGCGCTTTTTGTAATCGCTGCGACCAGGCGGCTGAGCTTTGCCATACCACACCGCCCTTGCACAGCGTCGCAGAGGGACACGTATCACGCTGCCACTTTGCTCACCAACAGACAAACCCGGCAATAATAAACGCTCAGGAGGTTTCGCTATGAGCAGTGCCGCCACTGGTATTGACCCTATCGCCCTGGAGCTTTGCGCACTGTCCAAAACATTTACGCTGGGCGGCGGCATGCTGCATAAGAGCCGTACCTTAAAAGCGGTAAATGATGTATCGCTGCGCGTTCCCCGCGGCCAGGTGATGGGGCTGGTGGGCGAATCGGGCTGTGGTAAAAGTACCTTGGCCAAAATACTACTAGGGCTGACACCCCCTAGCGCGGGTGATGTACTGATTAATGGCAAAGCCATTGTTAACGCCAACCAAAAAGCACTGGCCCGCCATATCCAGCCAATTTTCCAAGATCCTTACTCTTCACTAAACCCCCGCCAACGGATTGACCAGATCGTCGGTTTACCGCTGCGTATTCATGCCATTGGCAACGCCAAAGAGCAGGCGGCCAAGGTGGATGAAATGCTCGAGCTGGTTGGGCTGCCTAAGCGCGCTGCTCAGCAATACCCAGGGCAAATGTCCGGTGGACAGCGCCAACGGGTGGCGATTGCCCGGGCGCTGATTATGCGCCCTGATCTCGTGATCTGTGACGAACCCACTTCCGCTCTGGATGTATCCGTACAGGCCCAGATCCTTAATCTATTGCTCGACCTGAAAGATGAGTTTGGCCTTACCTATCTATTTATTAGTCACGATCTCGCCGTGGTAGAGCATTTGGCGGATCGCCTTGCGGTGATGTACCTGGGTCAGATTGTCGAAGAAGGAACTCGCGAACAAATTTTCACGGCGCCGCGCCACCCTTATACCCAAGCGCTGCTGGCCTCCGCGCTGACGCCAGAGCCCAGCTTAGGCGTGCCTGATATCGGCCTGGGGGCAGGCCAACCCGACCCCACCCGACCTCCATCAGGATGCGCTTTTCATCCCCGATGCCCCATGGCCCAGCCCCGGTGCTCGCAGCAGTCGCCAAAGCTGACCGCTATTGCTCAAAGTAAAGCTCACGTCACCGCTGAGCGCAATCAGACTCGCGTCGCCTGCCATTTTGCCTAAACACTTTTAAAGAACGACTAATACTCAGAGGAATATGTATGTCGCGCCAACACGCCTTAGACAATGCCAGGGCCTATTTTGATAGTGGTAAATTTTATGCTCAGCTTGCCCCGCGCATTGCCATCCGCAGTGAAAGCCAGGAACCCAATCGGCTTGAGGAGTTGCACAGCTACCTGACTGAGCAAATTATTCCCGACATTGAGCAGCTCGGTTTTACCTGGGAAATTGTCGATAACCCGTTGGCCGGGTTCGGCCCATTTCTGCTCGCTGAGCGTCTTGAAGCGGAGGCCACGTTCAGCGTTTTAACCTATGGCCATGGTGATGTGATACGCGGCTATGATGACCAATGGGCCGATGGGCTATCACCCTGGCGTATCACCCAGCGGGGAGATCGCTGGTACGGTCGTGGCACCGCTGATAACAAAGGCCAGCACACGATTAATTTAGCCGCGCTCCGCTGTGTGCTGGAAGCCAGCGGCGGGCATCTGAGCTATAACGTTAAACTGGTGTTGGAGATGGGTGAAGAGACCGGATCACCGGGACTAAAAGAGGTCTGCCACCACTATCGCGAGCGTTTAGCAGCCGAGGTATTTATTGGTTCGGATGGTCCCCGCTTGAGCGCCGATGCGCCTACCCTGTTCTTAGGCTCACGGGGCTCATTTAATTTTGATCTCACCCTGCAGGCTCGTGAAGGAGCACATCACTCGGGCAACTGGGGCGGCGTCCTCAAAAATCCTGCCGTGCGGTTAACGAATGCAATCGCCACTCTGGTGGATGCCAATGGTGTGATCCAGATCGAAGGATTACGGCCAGCGCCGATACCAGGCGCTGTGCGCCACGCGCTTGCCTCACTTAAGGTGGGCGTCGGAGAAAATGCCCCTGCCATCGACACGGACTGGGGGGGAACCAGGGTTATCTCCCGCAGAGCGCCTGTTTGGCTGGAATGCCCTAGAAGTGCTCGCCATGAAGGCAGGCAACCCTGACGCCCCGGCCAATGCTATACCGCCCCACGCCTATGCCCATTGCCAGCTACGCTATGTCGTAGGCAGCGACCAAGATAATTTTCTTGACCATTTGCGCCGCCACCTGGATGAGCACGGCTATCGCGATATCGAGGTGAGCGCGGCGCGCATGTCGCAGATGCATGCCACCAGGCTTGAGCCTGAGGACCCATGGGTGGGCTGGGCGTTAACCTCAATGCAGCTGTCAACGAATAAAACTCCCACGCTGTTACCTAACCTGGGCGGCTCGTTACCCAACGATGTATTTGCCGAAACGCTGGGTTTACCGACTTTATGGATTCCCCACTCTTACCCCTCCTGTTCACAGCACGCCCCCGATGAGCATTTGCTTGCTAGCATTGCTTCAGAAGCGCTTGTATTAATGGCAGGACTCTTCTGGGACTTGAGTGTCCAGGGCGCTGAGATTAACAAGGAGCGAGCGTCATGCAAGACCCACTAATACAGCAAGCGTGTCACTGGCTAGAGGAGCAGCAACAGGCGATGATCGACTGCCTGGCAGCCCTGGTCAATATCGACTCCAATAGCTACGACAAAGCGGGTAACGATGAGGTGGCCGACCTGATTACCGAGTGGCTTGAGCAGGATGGCATCACCGTCATACGCCATCCGCGCCCTGAAACAGGCGATATTTTAGACGCACGGCTGGGGGGAACTGGCCAAGGCCATGTGCTCTTAATGGGCCACCGCGATACGGTTTTTCCCACCGGCACGGTGGCGAGCCGGGGCTATACCCAGCAAGACAACGTTGGCTTTGGCCCTGGCGTTGCCGATATGAAAAGCGGGCTAGTGATGAATTGCTTTGTGCTGCGCGCGTTAAGCCGCCTGCCCAACTGCCCACTGCCCGTTCGCGCCCTGTTTACCGCCGATGAGGAGATTGGCTCGCCAGATGGGCGGGCATTCATCGAAGCCACCGCCCAGGGGGCTCGTGCCGTTTTGAACGTCGAGCCTGGGCGAGTCAGCGGCAATGTGGTCACCGGCCGCAAAGGAGGTGCTGGTTTTTTGATCAACGTCACCGGCAAAGCCGCCCACTCCGGCGTGAGCCATGCCGATGGCGCCAGCGCCATCGAAACACTCGCCCGCAAGATCATCAAGCTGCATGCGTTGACCGATCACTCAGCAGGCATCACGACCAATGTGGGTACTATCACCGGTGGGGTATCGCGCAACACTGTCGCCCCTTGCGCATCTGCTCAGTTGGATATCCGATTTGTGACCACTACGCAGCGTGACCAGCTTTATCATGCTCTTCAGGCTATTGCTGACGAGCCCGAACTCCCCGGTACCATAGCCACCATCGAGCAGACATCGGAGTTCTATCCTCTGGAAGAGCGTATGAGCAGCGAACTGTTTGCTCTTTACCAGTCCGAGGCTAAAAACGTTGGCTTTGATGTTGATGGCGAATTTACCGGCGGCTGTTCCGATGCGGGCTGGACGGCCAGCTTGGGCATACCCACCCTGTGTGGTCTGGGCCCGGTTGGCGCAAAAATGCACACGGACGACGAGTACTGCTTACTGACAACATTAGTACCCCGCACGCAAGCTCTCACCGCTACGCTATTGGGTTTATAGGCTTGAATTTATACCCTTGATTGACAAGATTACTGAACGGTTCATTGCTAGGCGGGTGGCGAATTAACGGCTCGGCGGCTACCTTAAGTAAGCAACGCTGTTATCGCGTTTCCATGGATTAGGAAGGAGAAAATTCTATGCGCCATTTAACACCCCTTACTGCTATCGCGGCTGCGCTACTGCTTGCCACCTCGGCGGCCCAGGCCAATGAAACTCTTGATGTGGAGATGCATAAAGTCAGCGCCGACGGGAATGAAGAGTCCATTGGCTCCGTCTCCCTTGAGCATACGGAACACGGCTTACTGCTGACACCTTCACTGACGGATCTTGAGCCCGGTGTTTACGGCTTTCATGTTCACCAGAACGCCAGCTGTGAGCCTGCCGAGAATGACAGTGGCGAAATGACCGCCGCCCTCTCGGCGGGTGGTCACTACGACCCTGAAGAAACCGACACCCACCAAGGCCCTTACGGCGAAGGCCACTTGGGCGACCTGCCGGTGTTAACCGTCAATGATGAGGGTGAAGCCAATCTACCTGTACTAGCGCCCCGCCTCAGTATGGAAGATATGCCGGGCCGCAGCCTGATGATTCATGAAGGCGGTGACACCTACGAGGACGAGCCGCACCTTGGCGGCGGCGGCACGCGCATGGCCTGCGGCGTGGTGGAGTCTTAACGGCTGTACTGACATCACTGCTTACTTAGAGCAGCCAGAACGGGCAGCCGACGCGCTGTCCGTTTTTATAGGGCGACCACCAACTAAAGTCTAGCTGTGCTGTTCAGCCCTTATCTGTAAATTCGTCCCGGCTAAAAGAGTGCCTACTTTTGTGTGACTGGCACGCTCACCACTCTTGGTTAACCA
>AXCI01002323.1_pt1 | contig 10493 bp, 10 predicted proteins | sample 182571 | NCBI WGS metagenome assembly AXCI01 (sample SAMN02359225, study PRJNA218796) | groundwater metagenome | isolation source: Mt. Simon Sandstone pore water sample D5872 at 1.8km depth, Illinois-Basin... | place: USA: Decatur, Illinois | collected 2009-05 | reverse complement strand
TTTAAGAACAATTCAAAGGTAGGTGGCGTCAGGGCAACCCCCTCCTCCACGCCGAGCCGTTTTACCAAACCGCCCGCGGCAATATTGCGCACCACGCACTCCACCGGGATCATCTGCATCTTTTTGACCAGACTCTCCGTATTGGAGAGCTGCTTTTCAAAGTGGGTGGGGATACCCGCTTCCTGCAGACGCTCCATAATGAAGGCGTTAAAGATGTTATTGACCATTCCCTTGCGGGCCAGCGACTCCACTTTTTTACCGTCGAAAGCGCTGGTGTCGTCACGAAAATTGAGCACCAACAAATCCGGATCGTCGGTGGTATACACAGATTTCGCCTTACCGGCGTAGAGTTCTTGGCGCTTTTCCATGGGGGCTCCGTGAGGGATCAAGGATCGATAAATTAACGTAAATAGCCGGAGACACGCTCAAGCAGCTCGCGCTGATCGTCGGCGCTGAATGCCCGCTCGCTGGCATTGGCAGCACGCAGGATCGTCTGGTCGCCGTTAGACTGCAAGGCAAGGCGGATCTCTTGGGCCATTTTGCGCACGTCGGGACTGAATACGATCTGCAGCGGGTTACGATTGCGCTCGGTCTCGGTCATATATTCGACCATGAACTCGTGGCTGGCCGGATCAGCAGCCAGCAAATCACGCTGTCCTTCCTGGGTAAAATCCAGCTCAAGATAGTGATTCAATTCGGCCCACACGCGGTCGATTGGCTGGGGGATAACCACTTCCCACTCGTCGCCCTGCTGACGGAGTTGCAGCGTTTGCTCATCGGTGAGGCGCCGAGCCGTCCAGGAAGAGGAGACGCTGGCAGAGGCACTACGCGCGCTTAGGTGGCTCTCCAGCGCGTCAAGGCAGCTCGTCATGGTTTGTCCGCCGCGCTCACAGCGAACCTCGCTACTGCCAGCGCGCAGCGCGCTTTGCAGCTGTATTTCAGCTTGAGGCGTAACGATGACTCCCTGGGAGGCGCTGCTCTGCTGCACGTCCAACTGACGGCTGCGGACAAACTCCTCCAACTGCGGCCAAACCGTACCGGTATCGGCGGCCACGACTAGCCAGGTTTGATCGCCCACTTCGCGGCGCTCAACGTACTCAGGCTCTAATCCGCTTCCCATTGCCAGTGACTGCGGAGGACGAATTTCTGCCGCTTCGTCAAGCCGGGCACCTTGAGTGGCGGCTTGAGGAACCGGCAGCGCATCACGATAGCGTTGGGTATTGCGGGTCTCTGGCAGCACCAGAGGCGGCGCCGGAGTGGCATCGGTGTAGTCCAGGTTGCGGTCGTGGTAAAAACCATCCCGCGCGCAACCAGAGAGCACGACAGCCGCTGCAAGTGCCAGCGGAACCCATTTAAGCGCACGTATTTCAAGCACAGAGCTCATCAAGCCACCTTAAGTCAACAAATCAGGTACCCAGCTCAGCGGTAGCCGGGCTGGGTAGCAAAGGGTATTGCGCCGGGTTACTCCTCTACGACGCCCGCCAGCTGCAGCGCTTCGCTCACTGTGGCGTGGTACTTTTCCGACAGCCAGGTTAGCGGTAAGCGAATACCTGCGTCCGCGTACCCCATACGATTCAGCGCCCACTTCACGGGAATAGGATTCGACTCTATTCCCAGATTGGTGTGTAGCGGCATCAACCGCGTATTAATCTGGTGCGCCTTATCGGCATCCCCGGCGACAGCGGCCGTGCAGAGCTCATGCATCGCCCGGGGGGCAACGTTGGCGGTGACTGAGATATCGCCATGGCCGCCCATCAGCATAAAGTCACAGGCGGTCGCGTCATCACCGGAGTAGAGCATAAAGCCACTGCCTTTCAGCCGGGTGATTAGATCTTCCGCACGCTCCAGGTTCCCTGTGGCGTCTTTCAAACCGATAATATTATCGACTTCGGCCAGGCGTAACACGGTCTCGTTATAGATATCCGAGCAGGTGCGGCCAGGCACATTGTAAAGAATCACCGGCAGGTCGCTGGCCTCGGCAGTGGCCTTAAAGTGCTGAAACAGGCCTTCCTGGGTAGGCTTGTTATAGTAGGGAGCCACCGTCAGACAGTAATCAGCACCGACCTCTTTTGCGTAGCGGGTCAATTCCACCGCTTCAGTGGTGTTGTTCGAGCCGGTACCGGCAATGACAGGGATACGGCCATTAACCTCTTCAACCACGCTGCGGATAACGTCGAAGTGCTCCGCGAAGGACATGGTCGTCGGTTCGCCCGTGGTGCCAGCAGCCACAATGGCATCGGTGCCATTTTCAAGATGGAAGTTCACCAGGCGACGAAGCGCCTCCCAGTCGATGTCGCCATTGACTTTCATAGGCGTCGCCAGGGCGACAATGCTGCCTGTGATCATCCGTTTATTCCTCACCAGCCAAATTGTGATATCAACTATCTAGGTTTGTTAAGCGCTAAGTATTTTAGCTACTTCGCGAAAGCGAGCGCGATCCCGCTCTTTTGCCTCAAGCACTACACTGCACAGGAGCCAAATGGTACTCAGGCGATTCGAGCCTGTACAGCGTAAAGCGATGTGAGTTTGCCGTCACCCTGTTTTGAACTTTGACAACACCCCCTGGCTTACGTGTAATCATACTACCCACGTCGCCTATAACCCCCACATCAATAAGGATGCCTTATGTCTGTTGAAATTGGTCAACCCGTTACCGACTTCTCCGCCACCGCCACCGGTGATACCACCGTGACGCTGTCCGAACTGCGCGGCAAACAAGTGGTCATTTACTTCTATCCCAAAGCAAGCACCCCCGGATGCACCACCGAGGGCGGCGACTTTCGCGACCGCAAACCCGCCTTTGATGCTGCCAACACAATTATTCTCGGCGTCTCCCGGGATGGGCTACGCGCTCAAGAAAACTTTAAAGCCAAGCAGGATTTCAATTTTCGATCTCATCTCTGACAAGGATGAACATGTTTGCACGCTGTTTGACGTTATCAAGCTTAAGCAAATGTACGGTAAGGAGCACCTGGGTATCGACCGCAGCACTTTCCTGATTGATAAGGAGGGTAAGCTGGCCAACGAGTGGCGCGGGGTTAAAGTGCCTGGCCACGCTGAAGAAGTGCTTGCTGCGGCTGAAAAACTAAACGCTTCCAGCTAACTTTCACAAAGCGCCTTCCAGCTAACGCCATTACCCGTGCCGATCCACCACGGGTAATGGGCGAACCTCACTCGGCTTCCTGGGCCGCCGGAGCTTGCAGCCCTCGTCGGTGCTCCCGCCCTTGCATGCCCCGCGGCCAAGCGTAAATGAGCGCTTTCAGCAGCGTGGCCAGGGGAATGGCAAAGAAAATCCCCCAGAAGCCCCAAATTCCGCCGAAAAAAAGCACCGCCACAATAATAGAAACCGGGTGAATATTATTAGTTTCAGAGAACAGCACCGGTGCCAATACGTTGCCATCCAGCGCCTGGATCACGCCATAAGCCACCAGCACATAGACGAAATCTTCGCTAAGGCCAAAATAGAATCCCGCTACCGCGGCGACGGGCAGTGTAGCCACCGCAGCACCAATATAAGGCACCAACACCGACAGGCCGACCAACACCGCTAGCAGCGCTGTGTAGGGTAAGCCAAAGAAGGCAAAAGTAAAAAATGTCACGCTGCCCACGATAATGATTTCAATGAATTTACCACGGATATAGTTGGCGATTTGTACGTCCATCTCGCGCCAAATACGCGATAGCAGCGTCCGCTTTTGGGGCAGCAGCGAAAGCATAAAACCGACGAGCACGTCGCGATCCTTGAGCATAAAGAAGACCAAAATCGGCACCAGCACCAGGTAGATGATCAGTGACATGATATTACCCAGCGAGGCCAGTGAAAGCGTTAAGGCGCGCTGGCCTAGCTGACTAATTTCCCGGCTCGCCACGCCTATCCAGCTCTGCATCTGATCCGGCGTAATAATATTGGGATAGCGCGCCTGCAGCTCGTCCAACCAGCCCTGGCCACTGGCAAACATGCGCGGCGTCTCTTGCACCAGCCCGACGAGCTGATTCCAAATCAGCGGCATGAGAATAAAGGCCAGGGTTAACAGGACACTAATAAACGCTAAAAATACCAGGATGACCGCCAACAGATGTGGCAACCCACGTCGGGTCAGCACACTCACCACGCCTTGAAGCAGAAACGCAATCACCAGCGCGGTAAAAAAGGGCGCCAACATGCGACCAAACCAGATAATCGCAGCAAAGCCCGCCACCAGCACTACCAGCAGGATGAGCGCCTCTTCATCCGAGAAATAGCGCTCAACCCAGCTTTTCAGAATCGTGCGCAGGGTCATGAGTGTGCGTCCCCGGCTTTACGAATCCAGTACACGTACACATCCTCTTGCTGTTCACGGCCCTCTAACGTATGCGCACTCTGATCGGTAAACGATGCCATATCCCGCCACGACCCAGCATCCGTTGAACGTACTTCCAGCAGTTGACCTGCCGCCAATCCCGCCAAAGCCTGCTTAGCTTTTAGCAGTGGCAGCGGGCAATGCAGCCCACAAGCGTCAAGCACCGTGTCGGGATGAAAGACCCGGGTTTGCTCAGACATATACTCTCCCTCAAAATGACCTGCATAAACACGGCATTGTTACATAAACTGTCTTTTTAGCGATTGATTTCACCAGGCCATCGATTTAACGGCACTTCCCCGTCTTAATCAATGTCACACCCCTTTGCAATGTCGTACTGTGATAGCTGCGTTTAACCACTACCCACGAGGATGCCATGCCCACCTTTCGTACCGCTTACCCAAGCTGGATATGTGCGTTCGCCTGCGCCTGTGGCAGCCTGCTGTTTAGTCCGCCAAGCGCTGCTATCAACGATTACGGCTTGCCCAGTCTGGGCGCCGCCGCTACCTCCGTCAGCAACGAAGAGTTCCGCCTAGGGCGAGCGTGGCTGCGTCAGTTTCGTGCCCAGGCTCCCCAGTGGCAAGACCCCATTGTCAGTGATTACCTGGAAAGTCTGATCGCCCGACTGGCTCCCCATAGCCAGATTAACGGCCTGCGCACCATCACCGTTATGGTCGATAGCGAGTCGCTTAATGCCTTTGCGGTTCCCGGCGGCGTGGTGGGTATCAATTCAGGGCTGTTCGCCTTTGCCGAAGATGAAGGGGCCTTTGTCTCGGTGCTAGCTCACGAGCTTGGCCACCTCTCTCAGCGCCACTATGCCCGGGGCAGTGCCCGTGCGGCACAGACCCAACTGCCCGCTATGGCCGCCATGTTAGCCGGCATGTTGATAGCCGCCAGTGGCGGCGGCGACGCTGGCATGGCCGCCGCCATGGGTTCTCAGGCGGCGCTGATACAGGATCAGCTCAGCTACTCGCGCCTGTTTGAGCAGGAGGCTGATAACATAGGCCTCCAGGCGATGGCTGACGCGGGGTACGACCCGGATGCCATGGTACGCATGTTTGCCGCCATGCAACGCATGGCTCGCCTGCAAGGCGATACCCCCCCCGAGTTCCTGCTTACCCACCCGGTTACGGATAGTCGCTTAGCTGCCGCCCAGGATCGTAGCGCCCAGCTTAATGTCGCCGATGCCCATACCAGCGACACCCTTTACGACATGATGCGTGCCCGCGCACTGCTGAGCATTTATAACAACACACCACAGCAAGCTGCTTCGCGCCTTGCTCAGGAAGGTGCCGAACAAGCCGCTCATGACTACTTAGCGGCTCTGATCGATGCTCACAACGGCCAAGCCGAGAGCGCTCTGGGGCAGCTGGATAGGCTTGCTAACGAGCATCCCGACTTTGCCATGCTGCCCGCCTCCGCGGCTAGCGTCGCCCTGGAAGCTGGCCGCTACGAACAGGCCATTCAGCGCAGCCAGCAATTGTTACGCTTTATGCCCAACTACCTGCCTGCCCAACTGATATTGGCCGAAGCACAGCTCCAGCGCGACCCGAAGGCGGCCTATGACCTGCTGCGCGACATTACTTCCCAAAACCCAGAAAATCCGCAGGTTTTTAACCTGCTGGCCGAAGCCGCCGGGCGCAGTGGGCATGATAGCTGGGGGCATTTAGCACGTGCAGAGCATCTTCAGCTGACTGGCCGCGTTGATCGCGGCATTCGCCAGCTCTCTATCGCCCGGGATGCCGCTGAGCGAGAAAATGACCAGCAGGCGCTGGCAAGAATCGAACAGCGCCGCGAGGACTTTATTGAGTATCGCGAAGCCCTGGAAGATTTTAACTAAACCTATGTTCTAAACCTATGTCATTGCGAGGAGCGCAGCGACGCGGCAATCTTCACCAGGGGTGGCAGTAGCACCGAGATTGCTTCACTTCGTTCGCAATGACACTTCTACGCTTGCAATGACATTCGGTGAATCTTTTCTCGCTATGCGTTGAAGTTAAGCATGCGCTCAAGGGGTTTTAAGGCCTGCAGGCGCAATGCTTCATCCACCTGAATCTCGCCACTCCCCTCGCGCAATGCACCCGCCAGGTTATCCAGTGCGTTCATGGCCATCCAGGGGCAGTGGGCGCAGCTACGGCAGGTGGCCCCGTTGCCGGCCGTCGGCGCTTCAAACAGGGTCTTATTAGGCACCGCCTGCTGCATCTTGAAAAAGATGCCCCCGGTCAGTTGCCACGATCAGCTTGTCGTTGGGCAGCTCTTTCGCTGCCTTGATCAACTGAGAGGTGGAGCCTGCCACGTCCGCCAGCTTGACGACTGACTCAGGGGACTCGGGATGCACCAGCACCGCGGCATCCGGATAGATGCGCTTGAGGTCTTCAACGCCCTTGGCCTTGAACTCCTCATGGACGATACAGGCGCCGTCCCACATCAACATATCGGCGCCGGTTTTGTTCTGGATATAGCCGCCCAAATGCTTATCGGGCGCCCAGAGAATTTTCTCGCCTTTGGCCTGCAGGTGCTCAATCACCTCGACCGCAATCGATGAGGTCACCACCCAGTCAGCGCGCGCTTTCACCGCCGCGGAAGTGTTGGCGTACACCACGACGGTGCGCTCCGGATGCGCATCGCAAAATGCACTGAACTCGTCGACAGGACAGCCAATATCCAGCGAGCAGGTGGCTTCCAAGGTGGGCATGAGCACACGTTTTTCAGGCGAAAGGATTTTGGCGGTCTCGCCCATAAAACGCACACCGGCAACCACCAGCGTGGTGGCTTCGTGGCGAGCACCGAAGCGCGCCATCTCCAGCGAATCAGCGACACAGCCACCGGTCTCTTCGGCAAGCTGCTGGATCGCATCATCGGTGTAGTAGTGCGCCACCAATACGGCGTTGTGGGCGCTTAATAGTCGTTTAATTTCTTCGACCCGCGCTAGATCTTCCGCCGGAATACGGGCGGGGCAGTACGCAACGGGTAGCGGAGCACTGAGCTCGGCTTGAGTAGTCATAATAGTCATCGTGTCTACCACTGTGACGAACAGGGAATCCCCCTGTTAAACACTGGGTCGAGGCACAGGCAAGTAGTGTTTCACAGCCATGTTTACAACTATGTTTAAAGCTATGTTTACAGCTACGCTTACACCTATGTCGCTCGCGTGCGCGACGGGCCGCTGCGTCTCTCGCGATGGCCGGTCGACTGATTTTCTATTCTAGCCCATTGTGGTGGGAAATGGCTGCCCGCCGCAACCAGATTGTCAGGCAAAGGCGTTTTTCATCCGCATAGCAAAACGCCCCTGACAGCTAGGCTGCCAGGGGCGTTGAATTTGGTGGGTCGTGCAGGATTCGAACCTGCGACCAATTGATTAAAAGTCAACTGCTCTACCAACTGAGCTAACGACCCAAACTTGCTGTACTGATCACTGACCAGCCTTGCTGTGCTATTTACTTCAAACGTTCACTGCCGAGTTCAAACTGACTATATTCAACGTTTAAACTGACTTTATCCAAACTGATCAATCGCTTGAATGGTGGGTCGTGCAGGATTCGAACCTGCGACCAATTGATTAAAAGTCAACTGCTCTACCAACTGAGCTAACGACCCGCCTGAACGGATGCATATCCTACGCTTACACCCCTTTGATAGCAAGTGTTTTTTCGCCTTCACGCTACAATAATGAACCACTTGCGCACCTGCTAACGTCACTCAGTGCTGGCAGGCACGCTTATCCGTCTACCCCTAACCACTAAACATCAGGCGGTTTAAGCGGCTCTGCAGGCGCCCTTAGCGCGCCTTGCTTTTCGGTTTGCGCAGTGCCTGTACCGGTTTACGCTTGTGCTTATCGCGGTTCCAGCGATTCTTCTCATCCGGTGTCAGCGCCGGCACTTTACGGGTTTCTAGGTTAGCCAGGGTGGCTAAGTCATCCACCTCATCCTGGGTAAGTTCGACCCATTCGCCGGCTTTTGCCCGTTTATCGAGGAAGATGTTGCCGTAACGTACGCGTTTAAGACGACTCACCGTCAGCGCCTGGGATTCCCACAGACGACGCACTTCACGGTTACGCCCTTCCAGAATAACGACGTGGAACCAGGTATTAATACCTTCGCCACCAAACTCCTGAACATCGGTAAAACGCGCCGGGCCATCTTCAAGCATGACGCCATCGACCATGGCCAGGATATGCTCGCGCTTCACTTCCCCCATGACGCGTACCGCGTACTCGCGCTCTACCTGGGTAGAGGGGTGCATCAAGCGATTGGCCAGCTCGCCATCGGTGGTGAACAGCAACAAACCGCTGGTGTTGATATCCAGACGGCCAATCGCAATCCAGCGCTCGCCTTTCAGCCGCGGTAGGCGTTCAAAGACGGTACGCCGCCCTTCCGGGTCTTTGCGAGTGCACAGCTCGCCTTCCGGCTTGTTGTACATAATCACCCGGCGTGGCACTTCCTCTTCAGGGCGCAGCGACACCGGGCGGTCATCGAAACTGACTTTGTCCCGCGCCTCAACGCGGTCGCCCAGCTTGGCCACCTGGCTATTCACTTTAACGCGTCCGGCGGATATCGCCGTTTCCATCTCACGCCGTGAGCCAAGGCCTGCGCGGGCCAATACTTTTTGCAGCTTTTCGCTGGCAGGGGGCGTGGTGTTATTACTCTGACTCATGGTCGTCTGACCTCACATCGGTAGTCTGGGTGCGTTCGCGCTCATCGTGTTGGCGCTTGGCACGCGCCGCGAGCCGTGCCTGTAGATCAGCAAAGCTTAGCGGCTGGGTTAACGCCGTCTCGGCGTGCGTGTCGGCTATCTCAGCCGAGGTTATCTGTTCTTTCTGGGGTGGCGCATCCTGCACCGTTTTGAGCGTTTCGTCTAGTGCTTCGTCGTCTGAACCGGGCGTATGCTCCTCCCGAATCTCAGCCTCCTTTGTCATAGCGGTGTCTTCAGGTATGTCGCTCTCCTCCCAGCTTGCCAGGGTATGCATGGGTGGCAACGCATCGAGGGTTTTTAACCCAAAATCGTCTAAAAAGCTGCGCGTGGTGGCGTATACCGCTGGTCGGCCAGGCACATCGCGGTGACCCACTACTCGGATCCAGCCGCGCTCCGCCAGGGTGCGCATAATGGAACTACTCACGCTGACCCCGCGCACCTCCTCAATATCCCCACGCGTAACCGGCTGGCGATAAGCAATCAGGGCCAGCGTTTCCAATAACGCCCGTGAGTAACGCTGGGGGCGCTCGTCCCATAGGCGAGACACCCACTGGGAAAGTCGCGGACGAATGCGTAACTGATAACCCGAGACCGTTTCCAACAACTCCAAGGCGCCGTCGGTATGGCGCTGCTGTAAACGTTCAAGGACGTCGCGAAACTCCTTGCGCGTAGGGCATTCGCCCTCCAGAAAAAGCGTCTCTAGGCGCTCAAGAGGTAGCGGCTCACCCGCGGCAAGGAGCGCCGCTTCAATAATGTCATCTAACCCGGTAACGGCACGACTCATGGCGTCTCCTCGCCAGGTTCAAACGCGGACTCACCCTGGGCATCCTCTTCTAGCATGTCCGCATCAAAAGCGCTCTCCTCTTCGTCAGCAAGGGCGGCACGCCGGGCGCGCACGTGAATCGGCGACAGCGGCGCATTCTGGACAATTTCAATCATGGCCTCTTTGGCCAGCTCCAGAATCGCCATGAAGGTCACGACAACACCCGCGCGCCCCTCGTCTAAGCTAAACAGTGATTCAAAGGGGGTGTAGCGCTGATGGGCGTCATCGTGGCTTAGCTGCGCCATGATCTTGAGCATGCGCTCACGGGTAGAGAGCACCTCGCGGCTGATCTGGTGGGCCTGCACCAGCTCGGCGCGTTTGAGAACATCGGCGAGCGCGCCGAGCAGCTCATCCAATGCCACCTCAGGATGAATCACGCGGGACTCCAGTGGCGGTAAGCCCGCCTGCACGCTGAACCAGTCACGGCCCATGCGCGGTAGCGTATCCAGCGTCTCTGCAGCCTCTTTAAGGCGTTCATACTCTTGCAGGCGTCGGATAAGCTCAGCGCGGGGATCCTCCTCGTCTTCACCCTCAGCCTTCGGTGGGCGCGGCAGCAGAGTCCGCGACTTGATCTCAGCCAGCATGGCGGCCATCAGCAGATACTCACCGGCCAGCTCGATTTCCATGGCCTTCATCAG
>AXCI01004365.1_pt1 | contig 10573 bp, 11 predicted proteins | sample 182571 | NCBI WGS metagenome assembly AXCI01 (sample SAMN02359225, study PRJNA218796) | groundwater metagenome | isolation source: Mt. Simon Sandstone pore water sample D5872 at 1.8km depth, Illinois-Basin... | place: USA: Decatur, Illinois | collected 2009-05 | reverse complement strand
GATACAGCGCCGATTAAGCTGCCAGTGCAGCTACCTATTCAAACGATCAGCCTGTCGGCGGCGTCGGCCTAACGGCGGCGCGAGTCCAGCAGGCCTAACTTATTATTAAAGGCGATGACCTCGCCACCCAACTGCCCGGAGGGTATCACCATGGCAAGCGAAGAAATGGAACAGTTGGTTCGTCGCGAATACAAAGATGGCTTTGTAACCGATATTGAGAGCGACACCCTGCCACCTGGCCTGGATGAAAACACCATCGCCTTTATCTCTAAAAAGAAGGGCGAACCGGAGTGGATGCTTGAGTGGCGTCTGGATGCCTATCGTCAGTGGTTGAAGATGGAAGCCCCTTCCTGGGCGCATCTTGACTATCCGCCGATTGATTACCAATCGATCTCCTATTTCAGTGCGCCGAAACGGCCGGAAGACCGCCCGCAGAGCCTGGATGAAGTGGATCCCAAGCTGCTGGAAACCTATGAGAAGCTGGGTATCCCGCTGCACGAGCGTGCCGCGCTCGCAGGCGTTGCCGTTGATGCGGTGTTTGACTCCGTATCGGTCGCCACCACCTTCAAGAAGCAGCTTGGCGAAGCAGGGGTTATCTTCTGCTCCATCTCCGAAGCTATCCGCGACTACCCGGAGCTGATCAAACAGTACCTGGGCACCGTGGTTCCCGTGGCGGACAACTACTTTGCGGCGCTGAACTCAGCGGTGTTTACCGATGGCTCCTTTGTGTTTGTGCCTGAGGGCGTGACTTGCCCGATGGAGCTGTCGACCTACTTCCGCATTAACGCAGCCAACACTGGCCAGTTTGAGCGCACTCTGGTTATCTGCGAAAGCGGTGCCCAGGTCTCTTACCTGGAAGGCTGTACCGCCCCGATGCGCGACGAGAACCAGCTCCACGCCGCCGTGGTCGAGCTTGTCGCCTTAGACGATGCTTACATCAAGTACTCCACCGTGCAGAACTGGTACCCCGGTGACGAAAATGGCGTTGGCGGTATCTATAACTTTGTGACCAAACGTGGCGATTGCCGTGGCGACCGTTCACGGATCAGCTGGACCCAGGTAGAGACTGGCTCGGCGATCACCTGGAAGTACCCCTCCTGCGTACTGCGCGGCAAAGACAGTATCGGCGAGTTCTACTCCGTCGCTGTGACCAACGGGCGCCAGCAGGCCGATACCGGCACCAAGATGATCCATATCGGTGAAGGCACGCGTTCCTATATCGTGGCTAAAGGCATTTCGGCAGGCAGGAGTGACCAATCCTATCGCGGCTTGGTGAAAATCGGCCCACGGGCCAAGGGCGCACGTAACTTTACCCAGTGCGACTCCCTGTTGATTGGCGATAAGTGCGGCGCCCACACTTTCCCGTATCAGGAAATTGGCAACAGCACGGCGACTATCGAGCACGAAGCGACTACCTCGAAAATCGGTGAAGATCAGCTTTTCTACTGTCAGAGCCGCGGTATCTCGGAAGAGGACGCCGTCAGCATGATTGTGAATGGTTTCTGTAAGGACGTCTTCCAGGAGCTGCCCATGGAGTTCGCCGTTGAAGCCGAAGCGCTGCTCAACGTGACCCTGGAAGGCGCGGTGGGTTAATTGTTAGCCGGTTTGTTTATTTAATTTTATTAGTGTCGCCGTGGCGACTCGCCAGAATCAGAAGGTAATCAATATGTTGGAAGTGAAAGATTTACACGTCACCGTCGAAGGCAATGAAATCCTTAAAGGCCTCACCCTAACCATCAATGCGGGTGAAGTGCACGCCATTATGGGGCCGAACGGCGCGGGTAAATCGACGCTGTCGGCGGTTATTGCCGGCAAAGATGGCTACGAAGTCACCCAGGGCACGGTTACCTTTGAAGGCAAAGACGTGCTCGAGATGGAGATCGAAGAGCGCGCCCAGGCCGGCCTATTGTTGGGTTTTCAGTACCCGGTTGAGATTCCAGGGGTTAAAAACATTTACTTGCTGAAGTCGGCGCTTAACGCTCAGCGCGTCGCCCGCGGCGAAGGCGAAATGCCCGCCCCGGAGTTTATGAAGCTGGTCAAAGAGAAGCTGGGTTACATGAAAATGGACGCCAGTTTCCTCCAGCGTGCCGTTAACGAAGGCTTCTCCGGTGGCGAGAAAAAACGCAACGAGATCCTGCAAATGCTGGTGCTGCAGCCAAAGCTCGCCATGCTTGACGAGATCGATTCCGGCCTGGATATCGACGCCATGAAAGTGGTCGCCGATGGTGTTAACAGCCTGCGCTCCGCAGACCGCGCCATTCTACTGGTCACCCACTACCAGCGCCTGCTGGATTACATCGTACCGGACAAGGTGCACGTCCTGGTCGATGGCCGTATTGTCAAAACCGGTGATGCTGAGCTGGCCAAACAGCTGGAAGCCAACGGGTACGAAGGTATCGAGGAGTCTGTGGCATGAGCGATACGCAAACCTTTTTAGACACGCTGAAGGCGCGTAGCTCGAGCTACGCAGCGGAGCCGACCTGGATTGCCGCTCGCCGTCAGGCGGGGGCTGCACGTTTTGAAGCGCTGGGTTTCCCCACGCGTCGCGATGAAGAGTGGAAGTACACCGATGTGCGCTCAATCGCTCAGGGCAACTTTGCCCTCGCCGATAACGCTGAGTTCTCGCCGGCCACTGCCGCGGCGCTAACGCTACCGATTGACGCTTACCGGCTGACCTTCGTGGATGGCGTTTTCTCATCGGGGCTCTCAGACGTAGACTCACTGCCGTCAGGCGTGCAGGTGCTACCGCTGTCCAAGGCGCTCGCAGAGAACCACGAAGCCGTGGGCGGCCCGCTAGGACGCTTAACCGGGGTCGATTTTTCGCCGTTTGCTGCGCTCAACACGGCGTTTATGGAAGAGGGTGCGGTGGTTCGCATTGCGCCCGGAACGGTGGTTGAGAAGCCCATCCTGCTTCAGTTCCTGTCCCGCGCAGGTCAACCGGTGATGTGTCATCCGCGAGTGCTGGTAGAAGCGGGAAGCCGCAGCGAGGCCACCCTGATCGAGCACTACACCGGCGAAAGTGAAGCAGCTAACTTCACCAACGTGGTTGGCGAGCTGATGCTTGACCGGGGCGCAATACTGGCCCACTACAAGCTACAAGAAGCACCGTTGGGTGATATGCATGTGGCGAGCATCCACGTAGAGCAGGGGCGCGATACGCGCTATACCTCCTACAACCTGAGCCTGGGCGGTGCGCTGGTGCGTAACGACTTGATCAGCGACTTGAATGGCCAGGGCGCTGAAACCAACTTCCTGGGCCTGTTCTTTGGTCAGGGTCGCCAGCATGTCGACAACCACACCAAGGTCAACCACAATGCGCCGCTGACGTTCTCCAACGAGAACTACAAGGGCATTCTGGATGACCGCGCCCACGGGGTGTTTAACGGCAAGGTGTACGTCAAGCGCGATAGCCAGAAGATTGAAGGTTTTCAGAGTAACCAAAACCTACTGCTGTCGGACCGTGCCCACATTGATGCCAAGCCGGAGCTTGAGATCTACGCCGACGATGTCAAGTGCTCACACGGCACGACAACTGGTCAGCTAGATGAAGAGGCGATTTATGCGCTGCGTACCCGTGGTATTGATGAAGCGACTGCCCGTGGCTTGTTAACCCTCGCCTTTGCTGGCGAGGTGTTAGACAAAGTGAACTTGGACGCGATTGCTGAGCGCGTTGAATTAGCCGTAGCGGGTAAGTTGCCCGAGCGCTTTAACCTTGCAGGGCTTGTTGAAGCGGCGGCCGCACTTAACGAATAGCTCTTAAGACCTGGGATTAACGTCCCTGGTTTAACGAGCATTTTCAAGGGCTCATGAGGAGTGATTGATGCCAAATACCGTTATTGAGCAGGCGCCCGCGCAAGTGCAAGCCCCCTTTGATGTCGCCCGTCTGCGTCAGGATTTTCCAGTGCTTGCCCGTGAAGTGCACGGGAAGCCGCTAATCTACCTGGATAATGCGGCGACCAGCCAGACGCCTCGGCAGGTGATTGACGTCTTTAGCGATTACTACTCGCGCTATAACGCCAACATTCACCGTGGGCTACATACCCTCGCCGATGAAGCAACGGCGGCGTTTGAAGGCACACGTCACAAGGTGCGGGCATTTCTCAACGCGGAAGATGCGCGTCAGGTCATCTTTACCCGTGGCACCACCGAAGCCATCAACTTAGTCGTGCAGAGCTGGGGACGTAAACACCTTACGCCTGGCGATGAAGTGCTGATTTCGCTGCTGGAGCACCACTCCAACATTGTGCCTTGGCAGCTATTGGCCGCCGAGATTGGCTTTACCATCAAGGTGATTCCCGTTGAGGCCAACGGCGCGTTGGATATGGCCGCTTATCGCGAGCTGCTGAGTGAGCGCACCAAACTGGTGGCGGTCAATCATGTCTCTAATGCCCTGGGAACCATTAACCCAGTGCAAGAGATGGCAACCCTTGCCCATCAGCAGGGTGCGCTGATCTTGGTTGATGGCGCCCAGGCCGCGCCTCACCAGGTGGTTGATGTGCAGGCGATCGATGCCGACTTCTACGCCTTCTCTGGCCACAAAGTGTATGGGCCGACAGGCGTTGGCGTCCTCTACGGCAAGCAGGCGCTCCTTGAAGCAATGCCGCCCTGGCAGGGCGGTGGCGAGATGATCAGCACGGTCTCCTTTGAGGCGGGCACCACCTTTGCCGCTATTCCGCATAAGTTTGAAGCGGGGACGCCCGCTATTGCCGAGGTGATCGCCCTGGGGCGTGCCCTGGAGTGGATGGAGAGTGTCGGTATCGCTGCCATCGGTGCCTGGGAAGGCCAGCTGCTTGACCATGCGACGCAGGCAGTGGGTAAGATCGATGGACTGCGTATTTTAGGAACGGCGCCTAACAAAGCGGCGGTGCTCTCTTTCATCGTTGATGGAGCGCACTCCCAGGATATCGGCCTGCTGATTGATCAGCTCGGTGTGGCTATTCGTACCGGGCACCACTGCGCGCAGCCCTTGCTGCACCATTTCGGGGTCGATGCGACGTGCCGTGCGTCCTTTGCAGCGTATAATACCCTCGAAGAAGTGGATCGTTTTGTTGAAGCGCTTACTCGCGTGATTGGAATGGTACGTTAAGGCCGGTTCTTTAAGAATCGTCATTTAAGGACAGTTATGGATCTTGAGCAAGTTGCCAGTCTCGACCGAGGTCAACAGTTGCCGCTCCAGCGCGATGTGGCGGCCATTGCCATTCCGTTTGGTAGTACGGAAACGCTGGCCGAAGATAGCGTCGTCAGCGTAATGCAGGCAAAAGGCAGTACGGTGAGCGTCGGTTTTGAGGGGCGGCTCTACCTGATTGAGGGGAGCAACCTGGATGCGTTGGGACTTGAGCCGCTGCCTCGGCCTACGCTGCCGGAAACGGCGTCTGAAGAGGAGATAGAGCAGTTCGTGTGGGAGCAGCTGCGCACCTGCTTTGACCCGGAAATTCCGGTCAATATCGTTGATCTTGGGCTGGTCTACGGCTGCCGAATTGAGCGTCTTATTAGCGGTGAGCGGCTGGTAACCATACGCATGACGCTAACCGCGCCCGGCTGTGGAATGGGTGATGTGATCGCCGCAGATGCGCGAAACAAGATTCTGGGCGCGCCGCAAATTAGCAAGGTCTACACCGAGATTGTCTTCAGCCCTCCCTGGAGCCGTGACATGATGAGCGACGAGGCCAAGCTTGAACTCGGCATGTTCTAGCCTCTGCTGGGCAGCGGGACGCATAACGTGTTATTGACGTGGTCGAAGCGTTTTTTAATGTCGCTAGGCGCTCTGCTGCTGTTAGCGACATTGCTATTTATAGGCGGCAACTTTTGGCTGCTGGCAACCACCGCCGCTTACATCGAGCATCATCCGCAGCAGTGTCGATCATCAGAGGTGGGCATTGTCTTCGGCACCTCTCACTGGACGCGCAGCGGGGTGCGCAATCCGCACTTTCATGCGCGCATGCGTACCGCTGCGACTTTAATTGAGCACGCCCAGGTCGAGCATCTTTTGCTCTCCGGCGATAATCGTACTCAGGCGTATAACGAGCCCCGTGCCATGTGGCGTGAGCTGTATCGCCGTGGCGTGGCGGCTGAACAGTTGACCATGGACTTTGCCGGGTTTAGCACCTACGACACGCTAGCGCGGGCGCGGGATGTGTTTCAGCTTGATAAAGCCCTGCTGATCACCCAGAGCTGGCATCTTCCCCGGGCGGTATATATCGGGCGTGAGCTAGGCATCGATGTCACTGGCTGTGTGGCGGATGATCCCAGGGTGTCAGTGGGGTGGCGTCTAAGGTTGCGCGAGTGGACCGCGCGGGTGGCGACCCTTGGTGATCTCTATGTATGGGGGAGAGAGCCCTATTTTCTCGGCACGCCTGAGCCCATTGAATTACCCAGGCGGACACCCATTGACCTTATTCTGCCGTCGCTAAACGAGCGCTTTAGCTCGCCTTAGCCCTTGAGCATACGCTTAGTATTCAAGCGACGTATCACGTAGAAAGCCTCAAGAACATTAATGGTGAGTTTTGCGTTTTTGCAGCGCATAGAGCTCACGGATCAATTTACGGCACCCCTGCATGCACTCCTCCACGACCGGCTCGATAGGGTCGGGTAAGGGATGGGTATACAGCGATGAGAGCGCCTGCATTAATACCCGCTCTTGCTCGAGTAGCTCATTATGAGGACTTGGCTATCGTTGCCGACAAAGCTTTTTAAACGGCTCCACAGCCATAAAAAATCATCGCGCTCAACGTCCGCATCCCGGGGCAGCATTTTCAAATGCGCACGGGCAAGCTCCTGCAACTGGCGCATCTGTTTAAGCCGTGCGGTGTAGTGCGGCTTCAAGGCGTCGCGCAGTGAGGGGCGCAGACGTTCTATATTGTCTTGGAAATAATCAATGCTATCGGCCAGCGCTTCCAATACGCTGTCCATCGCCACTTGGCGATTATCGAGAAACATGAGCGTCTACCTCCTTCGGTGACGCAGATTGTGGGGGTGGCAGCGACGATTTGCCACCCCAAAAGCGGATTATTTTAATATTTTACCTTAGCCTTTAGGCTTGGGTGGCGCTTTACGGGCTGGCGTGGCGTTTCTTTCAATGTGTTCAATGATCATTCCTGCAATATCTTTGCCGGTGGCGCTCTCGATTCCCTGCAGACCCGGCGAAGAGTTAACCTCCATAATCACTGGGCCATGATTGGAACGCAGCAAGTCGACACCGGCAACGCGCAGGCCCATGGCCTTGGCGGCACGAATGGCTGTTGACCGCTCTTCAGGGGTAATCCGGATGACGCTGGCAGAGCCACCGCGGTGGAGATTCGAGCGAAATTCGCCATCGGCCGCCTGACGCTTCATTGAGGCGACGACCTTATCGCCGATCACGAAGCAGCGAATATCGGCGCCACGGGCCTCTTTAATATACTCCTGCACCATGATGTTGGCTTTCATGCCCATGAACGCCTGAATCACGGACTCTGCCGCTTGGTTCGTTTCCGCCAATACCACGCCGATCCCCTGGGTGCCTTCGAGCAGCTTGATGACCAGCGGCGCACCTTTGACCATGGTGATCAGGTCGGGGATGTCGTCCGGTGAGTGGGCGAAGCCGGTAATCGGCAGCCCCAGCCCTTTACGCGACAGCAGTTGCAGTGAGCGCAATTTATCCCTTGAGCGGGTAATGGAGACATTATCATTGATAACGTAGGTACCCATCATCTCAAACTGGCGTAACAGGGCGCAGCCGTAAAAAGTGACTGATGCGCCAATGCGCGGTATCACCGCATCGAAAGGCTCAATTTCTTGGCCTTTATAGTGAATCGAAGGGTGGTGCGACGTAATGCTCATATAGCAGCGCAGCGTGTCCACCACACGAGCGGTATGCCCCCGCTGCTCTGCGGCTTCAACCAGGCGGCGAGTAGAGTATAGATTACGGTTGCGCGATAGCAGAGCGATATGCATGTATGGAACTCCGAGTCTAAATAAAGGCGACAAATAAAAAGGTTAGGGTTCACCGTGCAAAAACGCTGCACCCGGTGCTATCAATAGACGGCGCATCGCGCGACGCCCTAATAGCATTGGGTGACGCATATTGCTGCGGTCGGTCAAGGTCAGTTCAACAGGGAAATTCAAATCGCCCATTTGCATAGGGGTACGTATGACATAGCGCCACTCGCTATGACCGTTTGAACTGGTGACTCGGCGTCGATCATGCAGGTGCAAATTGTAGCGGTGGGCAGGCGTTGTCGGTCCGCTACTGTGAGTGACGAAGCTTACCCATAGTTGACCATGTTCATCTTCATGTGTCTCTATCTCTTCTGCATGCAGGGCAGAGGTACGCGCACCAGTGTCCGCTTTACAGCATAGGTGAAGGCCTAGCTCAGGTAACGTCACCATCTCACGGCGGCCAATGACCGCCTTGGCCTGATAGGGTAATTCCTTCACAACCCCTCCTTGTAATTAAAAGTGACGATATCAAATCATGCCTTTTTTTGCGCCAGCATGATGCTCATACGGTGTTGAATAGGCGAGCCAGGGGACGCATCGCGCAGTGCCATCATGACCGGTAAACGTAGCCGTGGAATGAGCGCGAGATCACGCACGACGGCAGCAAAGTCGCTACGCGTGTCTTCTGCCAGGCGGTGCAGAAAAAGCGGTAGCCGCTGAGCATCCTCAAGATATCGCCAACCGCGCCCGGCAATGGCTGCCAGTACATCCGGTCCGCAGGCCGCACTGTCTTTGAGTATGGCCGTGTACCAATGGCCCACCTCGACTGCGTCAGTACTGCCAACCGCACGTAAACAGGCGCACAGCGTTTCCATGTCGCCGGTATGCGCGGCCGCTTCGCCCATTCGGTTCAGTGCAGCGACTAACGGCGTCGGCAGCGGCCGATGCTCTAAACAGTAGCACAAAGAGTGAATAACAGCGGTAGGCAGGGAGGGTAGCCGCATTGCCAACATGTCAGCGTCAGGCGATGCCATACGAACAACGTAATCGGCAATCCCCTGTAATCCTAATGCCTGCCAATCAATTGCCTGCTGGCCGCTCAGGTAAGCCTCTACCGGCTCAAAATGCTGGCTGGCAGGCAGCCCGCACGCATGGGTAGCGAGGGCATTGAGCATGGCCTGGAAGGTGACACTCGGTGTGAAGGCGAGGGGATTATCCTTCATTAAATGATCGACGTCCGCAGTTTCTTCACGGCCCACGTTAGAAACCGCGCGGCCCAGTGTTTCCAGCAGGCGGTTTAAAAACGCATCGCGCTGGGCGGGGGCAAGCATGCCCAGCTCATCCACTGGCAAGGCCAAGAACCAAATAGCCGATTCGGGCATATCGCCCAGGCGGAACACAATGGCCAAGCGGGCTTGGCCTTGCCACGGTTCAGGCCAGGCCATCTCGCCCCTTTCAAAGGCCGCGAGCGTCTCCCGCGGGCAGGGAGCCACGTGGCGCCCCATATGATAAAGGGAAGCCTCTCCACCGCTGCGGGTAAAAAACTCATCAAGTGTTTGAATCGGTTGCATGACATCCTTCCGCGTTGCAAGCCTGCACTCTACCTTGATGAAGTGACACTGTCAGCCGCAAAGCGGGATAAATAGCGCTTAAATAGCCTGCCTTTTATGACAGTGCGGTTAAAAATTAAACAACTGCGTGTAAGGCCCATGAGAGCAAGCGCTGCGACACCTTTCCATAGTTTATCCACAGGCTCATGCAGGTTTTCTGTGAGTCTAGGGATAACGGCTATTCAGCGAACATGGTGGCAAGGCGTCCGACGAGTGGGGATAATGGCCAGAGCGCCATCTTTTTCATTTTTTGAGGTAGTGACAAACGTCTTTATGAGTACTTATCAACCGCTGCAGACAGCGCTTCTAGAGCTTGAAGCATCGATGAAAGCCGCCGACCTATGGCGTATGCCAACACCGGAGGCAGCGGCGTTCGCCAGCCAGCAGCCATTTTGCATCGACACGATGTCGCTGCCTCAATGGATACGCTTTGTGTTTATTGCCCGCCTGAATGCTTTGATGGATGCCCGTGCCGCCATGCCCGCAAAGTGCGAGGTGGCCCCCGCCGTGGCGGCCTATTTGCAGCAGGAAAAAACACCTGCCCACCACCAACTACTGATTGTGCGAGCGGTAGAGAAGGTCGACCAGATAGTGACTGAAAGCACTTAAAGTGGCATGCCACTAAACGCACAAAGCCTGCCGTCAGGCAAGCTTTGTGGATAACATGCTGGAGGTTGTACAAGTGCTTAGAAGCGGTAACTGAGGCCCGCCATGACCACCAGCGGGTCGATCTCAACGGTACCCGCCGCCGCACCGTTAACGCTCGCATCGGTATCGATATCGATGTACCAAGCGGCAGCGTTCAGCGCCCAGTGGTCATCAATCAGTAGATCAACGCCTACCTGGCCCGCTGCACCCCATGAGTCATCCAAGTCTAAATCACCAATCGTAAGCGACTCATCTGAGAAGTGGGTGTAGTTAATACCGGCGCCCACATAGGGCTGTACGCGGGACTGGGTGCCGCCCAGCGGGTAGTACTGCAGCGTGAGGGTCGGCGGCAGGTGCTTGGTTGAGGCGATGTTATCGCCATTCAAATGAATGTCGTG
>AXCI01000097.1_pt1 | contig 10600 bp, 9 predicted proteins | sample 182571 | NCBI WGS metagenome assembly AXCI01 (sample SAMN02359225, study PRJNA218796) | groundwater metagenome | isolation source: Mt. Simon Sandstone pore water sample D5872 at 1.8km depth, Illinois-Basin... | place: USA: Decatur, Illinois | collected 2009-05 | reverse complement strand
GCCAATAAAAGCGCCGCTATGGCGTACATAGCGGCGCTTTCAAAGTGACACCACACCGTCCCGAGGCGAAAGGCGAGGTTCACGAACGGAGTGTTTCACGTGAAACACTTTCGAGCAAAACCATTTCTTACACGTCTAAATTTGCCACCAACGCGTTGGTCTCGATAAAGTCACGGCGTGGCTCGACATCATCACCCATTAGAGTGTTGAACATCATGTCAGCCCCCACGGCATCTTCGATTGTCACCCGTAGCATGCGGCGGCTATCGGGATCCATGGTGGTATCCCAGAGCTGATCAGGGTTCATTTCACCCAAGCCCTTATAACGCTGCACAGATAGCCCACGTTGGCCCTCCTGCATTAGCCATGCCAGCACTTCTGAGAAGTGAGAAACAGGCTTCTGCCGCTCACCACGGGCGATATAGGCACCCTCTTCCAAGAAACCATCCAGCGTCTCACCTAATTCCGCGATCCCGCGATAGTCGGCGCTTTCAAAGAAGTCGAGACCCCATGAGTACTCAGTGGTTACACCGTGAGCAACCAAGGAGACGGTCGGTAGGAATAGGCCGCGCTCGGCGTCTTCTTGAAGATGGAAGTGGTAACGGGGACCGCCTTCGTAGGCAACCATGTCATCCATTATTTTCTGGAGTTCATCAATCCAGTTCTGCATGGTCACACGATCTTTTAGGCTCTGTTCCCCTTTCAGCGCCGACGCATGAACGATTTGCTTGAGCACTTCGTGGGGATAAACCCGCGATAAACGGTCAATCCGCTTCATCACGTTGCGGTACTGGTTAACTAACCCTTCAAGCTGCGAACCTGAAATACCCGGTGCATTAGCGTTGACATGCAGGCCTGCCCCGTCCAAGGCCGTGGTGGTTAAATAATCCACCATCGCCTGCTCATCTTTCAGGTAAAGCTCCTGCTTGCCACGCTTAATTTTATAAAGGGGTGGTTGCGCGATGAAGATATGACCACGCTCAATCAATTCCGGCATCTGGCGGAAGAAGAACGTCAACAGCAGCGTACGAATGTGCGACCCGTCGACATCGGCATCGGTCATGATGATAACCGAGTGGTACCGCAGCTTATCGGGATTAAACTCTTCGCGACCAATACCACAGCCAAGCGCTGTGATCAGCGTGCCAACCTCCGCAGAGGAGAGCATTTTGTCGAAACGCGCTTTCTCGACGTTAAGAATTTTACCTTTGAGGGGCAGGATAGCCTGGGTCCGGCGGTCGCGGCCCTGTTTGGCACTGCCACCCGCCGAATCACCCTCCACCAAGTAGAGTTCTGACTGACTGGGGTCTTTTTCCTGGCAATCAGCAAGTTTACCCGGTAAGCCGGCAATATCCAGCGCGCCTTTGCGGCGGGTCATATCCCGCGCTTTGCGCGCCGCTTCACGAGCACGCGCGGCATCCAGCATCTTATTAACGATTGCCTTGGCTTCGTTAGGCTTTTCAACTAAGTACTCGGAAAAAAGACGGCTCATTTCCTGCTCGACCGCCGTCTTCACTTCGCTGGAGACTAGCTTATCCTTGGTTTGGGACGAAAACTTCGGATCCGGCACCTTGACTGAGATAATCGCGGTCAAGCCTTCACGGGCGTCGTCACCGGTGGTGTTGACCTTAGCTTTTTTAAGCAGGTTTTCCGCTTCAATATAGTTATTGAGCGTACGGGTAAGGCCTGCCCGAAAACCCGCCAAGTGAGCGCCGCCGTCTCGCTGAGGAATATTATTGGTGTAGCAGAAAATGTTTTCAGTGAAGGCTTCGCTCCACTGCATCGCCACCTCGACTTCAACGCCATCGTCGCGAACAGCGTTAAAGTGGAAGACGGGATTAATGACACTTTTATTGGTATTCAGGTGATCAACAAAAGCTTTCAGACCGCCTTCGTAGTGAAACAGCTCCTCTTTACCACTGCGCTCATCCAGCAAGCGGATAGCCACACCAGAGTTCAAGAAGGAGAGTTCGCGAAGGCGTTTGGCTAAAATATCAAAATGAAATTCGATATTACCAAAGGTTTCTGGCGATGGGCGGAAATGCACCCGCGTTCCACTCTTTTCAGTTTTGCCCACCACGCTTAACGGTGCCTGAGGCACGCCGTGATGATACATCTGCTCAAACACTTCACCCTGGCGCCAAATCGTCAAGCGAAGCTCTGCAGAAAGCGCATTAACCACTGAGACGCCAACGCCGTGTAGCCCACCCGATACTTTGTAGGAGTTATCGTCGAATTTCCCCCCTGCGTGCAGCACCGTCATAATAACTTCTGCAGCCGACACCCCCTCCCCTTCATGGAGTTCAGTGGGCACACCGCGACCATTATCACTAACGGTGACCGACTCATCCGGGTGGATGACAACGCGAATTTCGCTGCAATGTCCGGCCAACGCTTCGTCGATGGAGTTATCCACCAACTCGAAGACCATGTGGTGCAGCCCCGTACCGTCATCGGTGTCACCAATGTACATTCCTGGACGCTTACGCACTGCGTCCAGCCCCTTGAGCACCTTGATGCTTGATGAATCGTAAGCCTGCTCGCTCATTGACCACTCCGTCGTGAAGTCTGTCTCATTCCGTATCGCCTTACCCTATCTGGCTATCTCGATAACGTCACCGAGTTAGCAGCTGCGTAAGCTATGATGCGTTAGCTATCTTGCACTAACTGGCTTAGCCCCTGTTCGGCATGTTTCACGTGAAACATCTTGACCGAGGTAGTAGCGTGCCAGGCACCTCTTAACGCAGTAGGTTCAACGCTGGTAATAAATGCTTGGCACTGCATTTCCTCAAGTAATTCGCAGAACTGATGACGATTTCGCTCATCAAGTTCGGCTGGCAAATCATCAATAAGGTAAATACAGTGCCGCTGTGCCGTTCTTTCCAGAAACCGCCCTTGGGCGAGCTTTAAAGCACTCACCACTAACTTTTGCTGGCCTCTGGAAAGCACTTCTACAGCAGCTTGTTTGTTCACTTTAATACGCAAATCTGCACGCTGAGGTCCTTGTTGTGTAAACCCCATCTGTTGATCCGTATGTCGACTGTCGTGCAACACGGCGGCGAGGGAGCGCTCTTTATCCCATCCTCTGGCGTAATGAAGTGATAATCCTGGCAGAGGAATCAAAGCCTTGAGCGTCTCTTCAAAAACCGGCAAAAAGCCCCTGAACCATTCCCGACGCAGTGCATCCATCTGTTCGCCCCAGGTGGCGAGTTCCTGCTCCCAAACAACTATTTCTTGGAGCTGTATTCTACCACGCCTGAGCAGCGCATTCCGATGTTTCAACGCACGACGCGTTCGCTTCCAAATTGCTAAAAAGTCATGTTTCACGTGAAACACACCCCAATCAAGAAACTCACGGCGACCCGCAGGGGGACCCTTCCAGTAATCGAAAAGCATCTGGGTTAATTAATTGAAGCGGCATCACTTCAACGAGTTCCGCAAGGCGAGCGCTTTTATTCCCCTTTAAACGCAGCTCAAGCTCTCGCTGAGAGCGCAAACGGCGAACCCCCAGGGTCACTTCAGGCTCACCGTTTAACCGCCCGTACAGCGTCATGTAAGGCTCGTCTTGTTGAATGGCGTGCTTTAACTGACGAGTACGAAAAGAGCGTCCCATCCCCAGGATATGCACGCCTTCAAGAAGACTGGTTTTACCGCTGCCGTTGGCACCGCTAATAACGTTAATGCGCGAAGAGGGGTACATTTCGACAGGCTGCAAATTTCGCAACCCCAATAAGTTAAGCAGTGTCAGGCTCATCCAATCATCACCACTTAAAAGGAGGTCAAAATTCGGAGCATTGCTTTAAACGCGTAAGCGGCGTTCCTGCTACCAGAAACGCCGCAAACATAGCGTGGCTTGTCTATTAACTTAGCCAACCAAGAAGCGTTTATAAGCGCATGGGCATAACAACGTACAGCGCATCACCGCCACCGGGCTCTTCAAGCAGCGCGCTACTGTTAGGATCAGCCAGGGTGATCTGCACGCGCTCTTCATTAAGCACCGTTAGTACATCGACCAAGTAGCCGACGTTAAAGCCCACTTCCATGGCACCGCCGTTATACTCAACGGCAATATTCTCTTCGGCCTCTTCCTGCTCAGGATTATTGGCCATGACTTTCAGGTTGTTCTCCTCAAGATAGAGACGCACACCGCGATATTTTTCGTTTGAAAGGATCGCCGTACGGGAGAGCACCTGGCGCAGCTCAGCGCGCTCGGCAAGGAGTACTTTATCGCCATTGCGCGGTACCACACGCTCATAGTCAGGAAATTTACCGTCAATGAGCTTAGAGGTGAAGGTAAAGTCACCCGTGTGAGCCCGCACATGGGTTGACCCCAGGGTCAGGCTGACAGGTTCATCGCTATCGTCGAGCAAGCGCGACAATTCAAGAATGCCCTTACGGGGTACAATCAATTTTTGTGACTGGGCGACAGAAACGTCAATGGGCCGTGAGCACATCGCCAAACGGTGTCCGTCAGTGGCCACGGTGCGCAACAAATTGCTTTGGATTTCAAGCAGCATACCGTTGAGATAATAACGCACGTCCTGCTGTGCCATGGCAAACGAGGTTGCTTCAATAAGATGCTTTAGGGTACCGCGGGGCACGCTGATTTCCTGACTACTGTCCGCCTCGTCAATATTGGGGAATTCAGCAACGGGGAGGGTCGAGAGCGTAAACCGTGAGCGACCACTGCGAAGTATCGCCCGGCCCTCTTCAACGGCCAGTTGAATATCTGACTGATCGGGTAGTGATTTACAGATATCCATCAATTTACGTGCGGGTACAGTCGCAGAGCCCGTCTGATCGACTTGACTGGCCACGGTGCGACCAACGAGCTCGACTTCTAAATCAGTGCCGGTAAGCGAGACTTGGTCGCCCTCAACCTGAATCAGCACATTAGACAGTACTGGTAATGTTTGACGGCGCTCGACAACACCTGCCACCAGAGTCAGCGGACGTAATAGCGCCTCTCGGGAAATCGAAAATTTCATCAATACTCCGGTTCTATATCCTGAAAGACCTGCGCATTGCAGGCCCGTCGTCCCATGGGTGATTAACTGGTCAGCAGGCGCAGTAGATTCTTGTAATCCTCGCGAATATCCGCACTCTCTTCCTGCAATGATTTAACTTTTCGACAGGCGTGCAGCACCGTGGTGTGATCGCGGCCACCAAAGGCATCGCCAATCTCAGGTAAGCTGTGATTGGTCAGCTCTTTAGCCAGCGCCATCGCCACCTGACGAGGGCGGGCAACCGACCGTGAACGGCGCTTGGAAAGCAGATCCGCCACTTTAATCTTGTAATATTCGGCGACCGTACGCTGAATATTATCTACCCCTACCTGCTTATCCTGAAGCGCTAACAGATCTTTTAAAGACTCACGAATAAAGTCTTGGGTAATGGTTTTACCCATGAAGTGCGAATCAGCAATGACCTTTTTTAGCGCACCTTCCAATTCGCGCACGTTGGAACGAATTTTTTGCGCGATAAAGAAAGCCGCATCGTGAGGCAAATCGACCTTGGCCTGGTCGGCCTTTTTCATCAATATGGCCACACGGGTTTCAAGCTCCGGCGGCTCTATGGCGACCGTTAGCCCCCAGCCAAAGCGTGACTTCAGGCGCTCTTCTACCCCACTGATCTCTTTAGGATAGCGGTCAGAGGTCAAGATCATCTGCTGCCCCCCCTCCAACAACGCATTGAAGGTGTGAAAAAAACTCTTCCTGAGAACGCTCTTTTCCAGCAAAAAACTGAATATCATCAATAAGTAACGCGTCAACACTGCGGTAAAAACGCTTAAAATCGTTAATCGCATTAAGCTGTAAGGCTTTGACCATATCGGCGACAAACCGCTCTGAATGCAGATATACCACTCGGGCGTTTTCACGCCGAGTCGCCAGCGCATTACCCACCGCGTGCATCAGGTGCGTTTTACCAAGGCCTACACCGCCGTAAAGAAACAAAGGGTTATAAGCACCGCCAGGATTTTCTGACACCTGGCGAGAAGCCGCGCGGGCTAGTTGGTTCGACTTACCTTCGACGAAGGTATCAAACGTAAAGTTTGGATTTAAGCCGCTGCCATGCTTCAGGCTCCCCTCTACCTGCACCTGACGTTCGTTATTGCGTCGCCCAGGTGCTTCATCGCGCAGCCTATCTATTTCACGCTCATCGGCAATATCACCCCGCGGAGGAGTGTGCACAGCCGGCGCCGAAGGCCGTGACGGAGAGGCTGATACGGGATTGCCCAAGTCTCGATGTTGAGGTGCCTGGGTTGCCAAGCGACGGCTACCTACCGTCAAACTCACTTTCGGCGGTTTGGACGGCGAAAGCTCACGCATCAGTTCACTGATCCGCTTGGCGTACTTATCACTCACCCAATCGCGCACAAAGCGATTCGGCGCTAATAAGCGCAGCTCATTGGACTCTCCTTCTTCTGCCTGCAGTGGGCGTATCCAGGTATTGAACTGCTGTGAATTCAGCTCATCCTGCAGGTTGTCCAGGCACTGTTGCCAAAGCGTCAGTGACACTCATCTCACCATCGGTTGAAAACGGCCGACCATTGTAGCGCCCAAAGCTCCGGTTATCCACACAGGTTTAGGTCTCAATATTGGCCTGTGGACAACTTCGGGTAAGCCTTCGGGAAAAGCGTGTGGAGGGACGGGGATAACACTAAAAAATAGCCATTCCTCTACGCTTAGTCACACCTACTCAACACCTTATAGACGGTTTATACGGAACTTACACACAGATTTTTTATTAACATAGATTATTGATATACATATAATAAAAACGCTTATCCACAAATAGTATCCCCACTATTAATAACAACAGGTTTAGAACTACCTATTAGTAATAATAGCGACCTGGTTGTTTGCTGCTTTCACCCAATCAGACACGCTGGTTGAAGCGTCATAACGCTTTTCTGCAAGGAAAAATTGCACCGAGCAGAGGAAGTCTCTACAATTTCCGGTCTTGAATTGAATCTCCCCGGCTAGTTCCTCACTGGACCGGGCTTTTTGGAATTCATTTTCCGTCCTAAACCACGTGGGAATAACGAGTTATGAAACGCACTTTTCAACCTAGCGTTCTCAAGCGCAAGCGCGCGCATGGCTTCCGTGCTCGTATGGCAACCAAAAACGGTCGCGCCGTCCTCGCACGTCGCCGTGCCAAAGGCCGCAAGCGTCTGAGCGCCTGATCTCGGATTGCGTGTGCCGCAGCAAGGCTTTCCCCGGCAATTACGGTTACTAAATGCTGGGGATTTTAGTCACGTGTTTGATCAAGCCGATCTAAAAGTGCATGGCAAAGGGATGATGGCGTTAGTTCGCCTGAGTACTTTGGGACACCCCCGCCTTGGACTGATAGTCAGCAAAAAAAACGTCAAACGCGCCGTAGATCGCAACCGTTTCAAGCGTCTCGTTCGAGAATCCGTTCGTCTTCGTCAAGATCACTTACCTTCAGTGGATATAGTGGTGCTAGCCCGGCGCGGCGTTCAGGACATAGATAACGATACTTTGCATCGCCAGCTACACGGCATGTGGAAGCGACTGCAGCGTGACGCTCAGGCAGTGATCGCAACATCAACGCCAGAGCGTGACACGTGACCTTTGGTGCACACCTCGACGCTCGACCTCGGCCTGCCGTCTGGCAGGCTTTCGTGTGTCAAGGGTCGAGTAAATGACACTGCGCCATTAGCATGTTCACCACCCAGCGGGCAGAACCCTCATGGACGTAAAACGACTTTTATTACTGATTCCACTAGCCGTACTTGCGTACCTGTTAGTCGTCCAGTGGAATCAGGATTACGGGCAGCCGAATTACGATTCAGTGCCTGAAACGACGCAACGCAGTAACGCCGCTCCTACCAGCGATATTGAGGAGGGAGACGGTGGCTTAGCGGTACCCAGTACCTCTTCACCGCAAGACGCGGTTGGTGAAGGTATGCCTGACGATACCGCAAGCGACTCGTCGAGCCGCGACTTCATTGCCGTGACGACCGATGTGTTAGATGTTCGCATCGATCCACACGGTGGCGATATTGTTTATGCTGCATTACCGCAACATAAGCTTTCCCTGGATTCTGAGCGTAACTACGTACTGCTGTCTGATAACAGCAGTCGAAGCTATGTGGCGCGTTCAGGCCTTCAGCTTGACGGTCAAGCCAGCCGTATCGCATTCACGCCGGAAAATTCAGAGTATCGTTTAGGCGATAACGACGATGAGCTAAGCATTGATCTAACCGCCGACGTAAATGGCGTTGAGGTCATTAAGCGGCTTACTTTTGAGCGGGGAAGCTACGCGGTCAACGTTAATTATTATCTGGCCAACAATACAGATGCGCCGATCAGTGCACGCTTTATTGGCCAACTAGCACGGGATAACAGCCCAGACCCGTCAAGCGGTGTTTCCATGGGTATGAGCTCCTATTTGGGCGCTGCTTACTCAACGCCGGACGCGCGCTACGAAAAGATCGACTTTGAAGATATTCAGGGTAGCAACTTTGAAAATCGTGAAGCGCAAGGCGGCTGGATTGCCATTATCCAGCACTACTTCGTGTCGGCATGGGCACCACAGCAGGATCAGCAGAATCTTTACTACGTCACGACTGACTCAAGCAACCGTAATGTCGTGGCCTTTGCCGGCCCCACCAGCAGCGTTGCAGCAGAAGGCGAAGCCACTTTAGGTGCCACCCTTTATATGGGACCGAAAGTTCAGGACTATCTGGAGCAAGTGGCCCCCAACCTGCGCCTAACCGTTGATTACGGCTGGCTCTGGTTTATCGCTAACCCGCTTTTCTGGCTACTGGACAAGATCCACGATGTCGTCGGTAACTGGGGTTGGTCAATCGTTCTGCTGACCGTACTGGTTAAAACGGTGCTATTCCCTCTTTCAGCGAAAGCGTACAAATCCATGGCACGGATGCGTAAGCTGGGTCCTGAAATGCAGCGTTTAAAAGAGATGTATGGCGACGATCGGCAAAAAATGTCGCAAGAGATGATGAAGTTCTACCAGAAGGAGAAGATCAATCCGCTGGGGGGCTGTCTACCGATTGTGATTCAGATGCCCGTTTTCATCGCGCTCTACTGGATGCTGCTGGAATCCGTTGAACTGCGTCACGCGCCGTTTATCTTCTGGATTCAGGATCTGTCGGTGAAGGATCCCTACTTCATCCTGCCGATCCTGATGGGCATTTCGATGTTCGTTCAACAGATGTTGAACCCGACGCCTCCGGACCCCATGCAGGCGAAGATTATGAAGATGCTGCCCATCATCTTTACCTTCTTCTTCCTCTGGTTCCCAGCGGGTCTGGTCATCTATTGGGTGGTCAACAACATTATTTCGGTGGCGCAGCAGTACTATATTACGCGCAAAATCGAAAACGACCCGAACGTCGGAAAGGGCTTGAAGACTAAATAGCTTGCCAAGACATTCGACGCCTTCAGACCCCCGCCCCGAGCGGGGGTCTGGCGTTTTAATGGCGACAAATTCACACTGTACGCATCTACTCAAGAGGCGCGCCATGGCTGAACGACTTTATACTCAGGATACGATTACCGCGCTGGCCACTCCGCCCGGACGCGGCGGCGTTGGTATTATCCGTGTCTCAGGGCCCGCCTGCCGCGCAATCGCCGAGGCCATACTGGGCCACTGCCCACCACCTCGTTACGCCCACTATGGCCCCTTTCAGGGCGCTGAGAGCATTATCGATGAAGGGCTTGCCCTGCTGTTTAACGGCCCACACTCCTTTACCGGCGAGGATGTCCTGGAGTTACAGGGCCACGGCGGGCCTATCATCATGGACATGCTGCTGGAGCGCTGTGTTGCCTTAGGAGCCCGCCTGGCGCGTCCCGGCGAGTTTTCGGAACGCGCGTTTCTTAACGACAAGCTTGACCTGGCCCAGGCAGAAGCCATCGCCGACTTGATCGATGCCACTTCGCGCTCAGCGGCTGAAAATGCGGTACGCTCTCTACAGGGTGAGTTCTCAACGCGTGTTTCAGCCCTGGTTGAAAGGCTCATAGCGCTGCGCGTTTACGTGGAAGCGGCGATCGACTTTCCCGAGGAAGAGATCGATTTTCTTGCCGATGGCCATGTGGCCCAGCACCTGGGTAGCGTTCAGCAGGCGCTTAGCGAGGTACGCCAGGCGGCAGGCCAGGGAGCGCTGCTACGCGAAGGCATGAGCGTGGTCATCGCAGGGCGGCCCAACGCAGGTAAGTCAAGCCTGCTCAATGCCCTCACCGAACAAGACACGGCGATTGTGACGGATATCGCCGGCACGACCCGGGACGTACTTCGTGAACACATCCATATTGACGGTATGCCGCTGCATATTATCGATACGGCCGGATTACGCGATACGCCCGATGCGGTTGAAAAGATTGGCGTTGCCCGCGCCTGGGACGAAATAGAGAAAGCAGATAGGGTGCTGCTGCTCGTTGATGCCAGCACCACCTCCTCCACCGACCCTATGGCGATCTGGCCCGAGTTCGTCGCACGCCTGCCTGATCAAACGCGGTTAACCCTGGTGCGAAATAAAATTGATACCAGCGCCGAACCGGCGGGTCTTGATTTATCCACAGCCACACCGATAGTCAAACTATCGGCAAAAACCGGC
>AXCI01003006.1_pt1 | contig 10807 bp, 7 predicted proteins | sample 182571 | NCBI WGS metagenome assembly AXCI01 (sample SAMN02359225, study PRJNA218796) | groundwater metagenome | isolation source: Mt. Simon Sandstone pore water sample D5872 at 1.8km depth, Illinois-Basin... | place: USA: Decatur, Illinois | collected 2009-05 | reverse complement strand
TTTGCTCGCCATGACATGTGGGGGCTCGCAATGGAATCATAAGAGCCATTCGCTATAACCCTAGGACTATGTCATTGCGAGGAGCGTGCGACGACGCAATCTAGGTGGCGGGGGCATAGTCCTGAGATTGCTTCGCTCCGCTCGCCATGACATGTGGGGGTTTGCTCGCAATGACATTTGAGGGTTTGCTCGCCATGACATGTGATGGTTTTCTCACGATGGCATGTAAGGGTTTGTTTGCCATGGTATTTAATGCTTCGTTCGCCAGAACGAAAACGGCGCCCATGGGCGCCGTTGGGTTTATTGCTGGGTTGATCACTCCTCCAGATTAGCACCCGACTTCCACGACCAGTCGCGCCAGCGTAGATCAAACAGATCCTTGCGGCGATCTTTAAGGTTGGTGACCGAGCCTTCGGCACGCACCACCGTCAGGCGGGTCAAGTCCAAATCCGAGAAGAAAATCATCTCGGTGTTGGGCGTGGTTTCCGCTAGCACCGCATCGTGGGGGAAGGCGAAGTCAGAGGGTGAAAACACCGCCGATTGGGCGTACTGGATATCCAGGTTCTCAATCGAGGGCAGGTTGCCGACGCTGCCGCAGAGCACGACGTAGCACTCGTTCTCTATTGCCCGTGCCTGGGCACAATGACGCACCCGCAGGTAGCTGTTCTTGGTGTCGGTCCAGAAGGGCACAAACAGAATGTCCATATCCTGGTCAGCCAGCAGTCGGCCCAGTTCCGGGAACTCTACGTCGTAGCAGATCAGGATGCCCACGCGACCGGCATCGGTATCGAAAACCCGAAGTTCATCCCCGCCCTCAATCACCCAGTCACGGCGTTCTTGAGGCGTAATGTGCAGTTTGGCCTGGCGCTCAACGCTGCCGTCTCGGTGGAACAGGTAAGCGATGTTGTAGAGTCGGTCATCGTCACCCACTTCAATCATCGAGCCACCGACAATATTGATGTTGTAGGAGACCGCCATACGCGACATTTCAGTTTTAAAGCGTTCGGTGAACCCGGCCAGAAAGCGAATCGCGGCCATTTGATCCTGCTGGGCAGCGCGGTCCTGAAGGCCCATCAACGGGGTGGTGAACAACTCAGGGAATACCGCAAAGTCACTCTGGTAGTCGGAGAGCGCATCGACAAAGTACTCGATCTGCTGAAGCGCGGCTTCCGCCGAGGAGAATTCACGCATCTGCCACTGCACAGCACCTACCCGCACCTGGGTTGGCTTGTTTTCGAGCACGCTGGCCGCGGGCTCAAACAGAATGTTGTTCCACTCAAGCAAGGTGGCGTAACCGCGGGATTGTTCATCTTCCGGCAGGTATTTGCGCAGTAGGCGCTTAACCTGAAAGTCGTTGGCTTGCTGGAACGACAGGATCGGATCGTAGATCTCTTTGCGTGAGACTTTATCGATGTATTGAGCCGGGGTGAGTTCATCGGCGTGCTGGTGATACTCAGGAATGCGACCACCGGCAAGAATTGCCCGCAGGTTCATGGAGCGGCAGAGCTCTTTACGCGCTTCATAAAGCCGGCGGCCCAGGCGATAACCCCGGTAATCGGGGTGAATGAGCACATCCAGCCCGTACATGGCATCGCCATCCTCGTCGTTGAGGATGATCTCGCGATGGCCGATCAGGTCATCGTACTTATGCGGGTTGGAGAATTCGTCGTAATCCACCTGCACGGTGAGCGCGACGCCCACCAGCAGGCCATCATCCTCAATGGCGATTTGGCCGTCGGGGAATTCCTGAATCAATTTGTCGATGGTGCGCTTCGGCCATGCCCCGCCGATGTCGTGATAGACGGCGTCCATCAATGCCTTGAGCTGATCGTAGTCATCGCTCATTAGGTTGCGCAGATTAAGATGCAGTTCTTCCAGGGACATATCAGGGCTTCCCAGCGTCAGAAGTAAACGGCCATTCTATCATTGTTGGGCGTTACTCTGCTTATCGGAGGTTAAGTCACGTACTAACGGGCGGGTCAGGGTTTGTGCCATGATGACGCCCGCCAGAATCAGCAGGCCACCGGTAAAGTGGAATCCCGCGACGTGTTCCCCCAAAAAGGCCATCGCAATCAGTGCGCTGAACAGCGGCATTAGGTTGATAAATATACTTGATTGGTTGGCACCGATCTGACGCACCGCACGCATCCATAAAAAGGTGGTAATGATCGAAGCAGGAATCCCCGCGTAGACAATCAGGCCAATATTCTGGCTATCAACAGGCGTCATTGGCCCCATCAGATAAGGCGGTAACAAAAATAGCACCGCGAAACAGACTTGGGCATAAAGCATCACCCAGGGCGGTAAATTCATCGACCAGCGCTTAAGCATTACGCCATATAGCGCGTAGCAGGTGGCCGCTACGACCATCAGCGCATCACCTAGCGCGACCTGAAGCTGTAGCAACGAGAGCGGGTTGCCGCGCCCTAGCAGCACGGTGACGCCCACGAAAGCCAGCACGCCGCCCACGATACCGCCCACGGTCGGCGGCTCGCGTAGGATCAGCGCGCTAAGCAGCACCGTCAACAGCGGCACCATGGCAGCGAGAATACCCATATTGGTAGCGGTTGTGGTTTCGGCTGCTACATAAGCCAGCCCTTGCCATAGGCCCATGCCGAGCAGCCCCAACATCGCAAGCTTTGGCCACTGTCGGCGAATTTCAGCGCGGTGGCGTAGCGCTGCGGGGAGCACAAAGGGGGTCATCACCGCAAGGGCGAGCAGCCAGCGGAGAAAAGCAATGCTGCTTGGCGCGATGGCGCCTACGCTAAGCTGATTAATGGTCATATTGCCCGACCAGATAAGCACGGTGGCGAGCGGCGGCAAAAAATACATCAAGGGCATAGCAGCGGTTCCTTATCGTTAGCCGGGTAATGTGACGCGGATTTGTACGCTGGGCAAGCGATTGGGCAAAGATCCCGGGGCTATAGAGCGAAAGAGTGAAGGTCTAGGGTCTATACGTACTGCTTAGGATGTCATACGCTTGTTTGAATTTGTTTTACACTACCTCTAATAACATTAAGGAGAGCCGTGATGCGCCAAACGCCTGCGTACCCGAACCTGTTTCGTCCACTGACCATTGGCCATCTAACGCTGCCCAACCGTGTCTTAATGGGCTCAATGCACACCAATTTGGAAGAGGCACCCAATGGCTTTGCTCGCTTGGCTGCCTTTTATGCCGAGCGGGCGCGGGAAGGCGTTAGCCTTATTGTGACTGGTGGGATTGCCCCGAATGCCGAAGGCGCGGTTTTCCAGGGCGCCAACGCGCTGGTTGATGAGGCGCAGTTGCCAGAACACCGCCAGGTGGTCGACGCGGTGCACGCCGAGGGTGGCCATCTCTGCATGCAGATTCTCCACGCCGGGCGTTACGCCTACTCGCCGGAGCTTGTGGCTCCCTCGGCTATTCAGGCGCCGATCAATCCGTTTAAGCCGCGGGCTTTGAGCAGCGCTGATGTGGAGCAACAAATTGCGGACTACGTGCGCTGCGCCCGCTTGGCGCAGCAGGCGGGGTACGATGGTGTTGAGATCATGGGGTTCAGAAGGCTATCTGATTAATCAGTTTATCTGTCAGCGTACCAACCAGCGTGACGATGAGTGGGGCGGAGCCTTTGAAAACCGTATGCGCTTCCCCGTGGAGATTGTGCGCCGCGTGCGTGAAGCGGTGGGGGAACGTTTTGTGATCATCTTTCGCCTCTCGATGATTGATTTGGTGGAGGAGGGCAGCACCTGGGAAGAGGTCGTTACGCTGGGCCAGGCGGTAGAGGCCGCGGGCGCTAATGTCATCAATACCGGCATCGGCTGGCACGAAGCCCGGGTACCCACCATTGTGACCAGTGTGCCTCGCGCAGCCTTTACCGAAGTGACCAAGCGAATCAAATCAGCGCTATCGATTCCCTTGATTACCACCAACCGTATCAATATGCCCGAGGTCGCCGAGCGGGTGCTGGCAGCTGGCCATGCGGATATGGTCTCCATGGCGCGGCCTTTTCTGGCCGACCCCGCCTGGGTGCGTAAAGCTGAACAGGGCCTGGCGGAGGAGATCAATACCTGTATCGCCTGTAACCAGGCCTGTCTGGACCATACCTTTGCGGGCAAGCTGACCTCATGCCTGGTTAACCCCCGCGCCTGTCACGAAACCGAGATAAAAGTAGAACCTGCCCAAACGCCCAAACGCGTGGCCGTGGTGGGGGGCGGGCCGGCGGGGCTGGCAACGGCTGTCACCGCCGCTAGCCGCGGGCATAGCGTGGTTTTGTTTGAGCAGCGCAGTGAGCTGGGCGGGCAGTTTAACTACGCGCGTAAGATTCCAGGGAAAGAGGAGTTTAACGAAACCCTGCGCTACTACCGGATGATGCTGGAAAAATATGCGGTAGAGGTACGCCTGAATACCACCGCCACTGCAGAAGCCCTCGCGGATTTTGATGAGGTGGTGATGGCCACTGGGGTTCAACCGCGGGAGCTAAGTCTGCCCGGTTACGATCACAGCAAGGTGCTGAGCTACGCCGAAGCGATTGAGTCTCCTGAGCGCGTTGGGCGTAAAGTAGCGGTAATTGGCGCCGGGGGAATCGGTTTTGATGTCTCTGAGCTGCTGGCGCACCAGGGGCATCCGGCGTTGGATATCGCCGATTGGTGTGACGAGTGGGGGGTCGATTTGGCGGTAGGCGAACGGGGTGGTTTGAAAACGCCGACGACGCCCGTCGTCGCCCGCGAAATTGTTATGCTGCAGCGTAAAACGTCCAAGCCGGGCAAATATCTGGGTAAAACCACGGGCTGGGTTCACCGGGCATCGCTTAAGGCGCGCGGCGTCACTACGCTGACGGGTTGCGAATACCTTAAGATCGACGACGAGGGGCTACACATTCGCCGTGACGGCGTCGATCAAGTGCTAGACGTTGACAGCATTGTCGTGTGCGCCGGGCAGGAGTCGGTGCGTGATCTGCTGGCGCCGCTGGAGCGTGCAGGAACAGCGGTACATATTATTGGCGGCGCGGATGAAGCCAGCGAGCTGGACGCCAAGCGCGCGATTGAGCAGGGCACTCGATTGGCGGCGAGTTTGTGAAAACGTATGCGGAGAGGTTGATTAAGGAAGCGCTTAAAAGCGCGGATGACGTTAGCCCATAAATGGCGATAGACTAAATGACCTGTTACTCAGGGATTTCTTGGCTTGGTTATTAAGCGTAACTAGGCATTAAAGGCGAGGGTGGCACCCAGCCCACGCCGTAAGATCGCCAGATATAAGGATAATCGTCATGACCTCGGAGTGTAGCCCGCGTTTTTTAGCCAGTGATAACACCTCCGGTATCTGCCCGGAGGCGATGGAATATTTGCTAGAGGCTAACCGCTGCGATGATTTGGCTTACGGTAACGATCTCTGGACTGCTCGCGCCGCGGATCGCTTTCGCGAGATGTTTGACTACGACTGCGACGTCTTCTTCGTTTTCAATGGCACGGCTGCTAACTCACTAGCACTTTCGGCCATGGGACGCAGCTACCACAGCGTTATTTGCCACGAGCTGGCGCATATCGAAACCGACGAGTGCGGCGGTCCAGAGTTCTTCTCTAACGGCGCGAAGCTGCTGACCTCTCCTGGGGCTAATGGCAAGCTGACGCCCGAAGGCATTGAGGCGCTGGTCACCAAACGCAGCGATATTCACTACCCCAAACCGAAAGTGGTATCACTCACCCAAGCCACCGAGGTGGGCACTCTCTACTCCCGGGAAGAGCTCATGGCGATCCGCGCCATTGCCGACAAGCATGACCTGCGCCTGCACATGGACGGCGCCCGGTTTGCCAATGCCTGCGCCAGTCTAAACGCCTCACCAGCAGAATTGACGTGGCAGGTAGGCGTCGATGCTTTGTGCTTTTCAGGCACCAAAAACGGGTTGGCGTTTGGTGAGGCCATTCTCTTCTTTAACCGTGAACTGGCCGAAGATTTTTCCTACCGCTGCAAGCAGGCGGGGCAGTTAGCTTCCAAAATGCGCTTTGTCTCTGCCCCCTGGCTAGGGTTGCTGGAAAGCGGTGCCTGGTTAACGAATGCACAGCACGCCAACGCGATGGCGCGTTATTTATCCGAAGGCCTGCAGGCGTTGCCCGGTGTCTCTCTGATGTTTCCTACCCAAGCCAACAGCGTTTTCGTTGAATTACCGCTTCCGGCCATTGAAGCGTTGAAAGCCAAAGGCTGGACGTTCTATACCTTTATTGGCGCAGGCGGCGCGCGTTTTGTATGTGCCTGGAACACCACCGTTGAATTACTTGATGCGCTCTTGGCCGATATTCGCAGGGTCCTTGAGCATTAAGCGCGATTTCCCCATCGACTTTTAACGCCTGCCGGGCACCCGCCCACTCCTCCCGCCGCTGTCCCTGACAGCGGCGGGGCTGCATGTATGCTCCCCGTTGCCATTTTTAACGCAACTAATCGGCTGAATAATTCTCTTATCTATATCTTCACCGCTAGATCGTCTCAGCTATATCGTCACGGCTATATCGCCGCTGCGTTGAAGTGTTTAGTCATCACTTTTTGCTAATGCTGACTACGCTAAAAAAGCGACACCTCGTTTGGCGCACCGTTGTGGAATACTTGGCTTGGCGGTGACTGCCTGGGGATGGGCCACAGGAGAGTTCAATGAGCATCTTTGATCACGTTCAAGACCGATTTGCCCGCGTTCAGCAAGAGGACATTAGCCTTGAGGAGTATCTGGCGCTTTGTCGCCGTGACTCGAAGGTCTATGCCAGCGCCGCCGAGCGCATGCTGGAAGCCATAGGCGAGCCTGAAGTGATCGACACGGCGAAAGACCCGCGTCTATCACGTATTTTTTCTAACAAAGTGATTCGCCGCTACCCCGCCTTTGCCGAGTTTCACGGCATGGAGGAGGCCATTGAGCAAATCGTCTCCTACTTCCGTCATGCGGCCCAAGGGCTGGAAGAGCGCAAGCAGATACTTTATTTGCTTGGTCCTGTGGGCGGCGGTAAGTCGTCGCTGGCGGAGCGCCTTAAGCTGCTGATGGAGCGGATTCCGTTCTATGCCATTAAGGGCTCGCCGGTCTATGAGTCACCGCTTGGGCTGTTCTCCCCCGAAGAGGATGGTGAGCTTTTAGAGAAAGAGTACGGTATCCCCCAGCGTTACCTGCGTAGCGTAATGTCCCCCTGGGCGGCCAAGCGGCTGAAAGAGTACGGCGGCGATATCTCGCAATTCAGGGTCGTGCGTTTATACCCCTCGCGGCTTAACCAGATTGCCATTTCTAAAACCGAGCCGGGCGATGAGAACAACCAGGATATCTCCTCCCTCGTCGGTAAGGTCGATATCCGCCAGCTGGAGCTTTACTCCCAGGATGATCCGGATGCTTATAGCTTCTCCGGTGGTTTATGCCGTGCTAACCAGGGGCTGATGGAGTTTGTGGAGATGTTCAAAGCGCCGATCAAGGTGCTGCATCCACTGCTTACCGCGACGCAAGAGGGTAACTACAACCCCACTGAAGGCATGGGGGCAATTCCCTTTGACGGGGTGATTCTGGCCCACTCCAACGAGTCAGAGTGGCAGGCGTTTCGCAATAACCGCAATAACGAGGCGTTTCTTGACCGCGTCTACATCGTCAAGGTGCCTTACTGCCTGCGGGTCACCGAAGAGATCAAAATCTATCAAAAACTGCTCGAAGACTCCTCACTCAACGCGGCTCCGTGCGCGCCGGATACGCTGCGCATGCTGGCCCAGTTCTCGGTACTGTCGCGGCTGAAAGCGCCGGAAAACTCCAATATCTACTCCAAAATGCGCGTCTACGACGGTGAAAACCTCAAAGATACCGACCCCCGCGCCAAGTCGATCCAGGAGTACCGTGACGCGGCGGGTGTCGACGAAGGGATGCAGGGGCTCTCCACCCGCTTTGCGTTCAAAATTCTTTCCAAGGTGTTCAACTTTGACAGCACTGAAGTGGCTGCCAACCCGGTCCATCTGCTTTACGTCCTAGAGCAGGCGCTGGAGCGTGAACAGCTGCCCTCAGAAGCGTTTGAGCGCTACATAGGCTTTATCAAAGAGTTTATGGCGCCTCGCTATGTGGACTTCATTGGCAAAGAGATTCAAACCGCCTATCTCGAATCCTACAGCGAATATGGCCAAAACATCTTTGACCGCTATGTGACCTACGCCGATTTCTGGATTCAGGATCAGGAGTACCGGGATCACGAAACCGGCGAGCTGCTAAACCGCCAGTCCCTCAACGAGGAGCTTGAGAAAATCGAGAAGCCGGCGGGCATTTCGAACCCCAAAGATTTCCGTCATGAGGTGGTTAATTTTGTGCTGCGAGCGCGGGCGCAAAACAACGGCATGAACCCGAGCTGGCAGTCGTACGAAAAGCTAAAAGGCGTTATTGAACACAAAATGTTCGCCAACACCGAAGAGCTGCTGCCGGTCATTTCGTTCAATGCCAAGGCCTCTCGGTCGGATCAGAAAAAGCACGAGGATTTCGTGGCGCGAATGGTTGAGCGTGGCTACACCGAGAAACAGGTGCGCTTACTCTCTGAGTGGTATCTGCGCGTGCGGAAGTCCCAATAAGGGCGAGTCGCTAAAAAGTCGTTAAGCACAGCGATTAAGATGGGTGTTTAAGGAGGTCGCATGACCTACTTTATTGATCGAAGGCCGAACGCTAAACATAAAAGCGCGGTGAACCGGCAGCGCTTTCTTGAGCGGTACCGCAAGCATATCAAGCGTTCGGTTGAAGAGGCCGTTAACCGCCGCTCGATTACCGATATGGAGCGTGGAGAGAAAATCTCTATCCCTACGAAGGATATATCTGAACCGGTCTTTCAGCATGGCCCAGGCGGGGCGCGCAGCATCGTTTCACCCGGCAACAAGGAGTTTGTGGCCGGTGATAAAATTCGCCGTCCCGGCGGGCAGGGCGGCGGCAATGGTGCAGGAGAAGGCGGCGCTTCTAACCAGGGCGAGGGGAACGATGAATTTGCCTTTACGCTCACCCGTGAGGAGTTCCTTGAGTTTGTTTTTGATGGTTTAGAGTTGCCCCATTTGCAGCGTAAACCGCTCAAATCACTGGAAGAGGTTAAAATGGTGAGGGCGGGTCTGTCGAAAGATGGAGTGCCTTCCCGTATTAGCATTACCCGCTCAATGCGAGAAGCCTATGCCCGGCGTATTGCTATGCGAGCGCCAATTAAGCGGGCACTGAGAGAAGCCCAGGAGGCGCTTGACGCAGAGGAGCGTAAAGACTCCGTGCTGCGCAACCCAACGCGCATTAACGAACTGAAAGCCGAGATTGAACGTCTGGAAAAACGCATTGCAGGCGTGCCATTCATAGATACGTACGATCTACGCTACCACCAGCTAAGTGCGCAGCCCCAGCCCTCTAACCAAGCCGTGATGTTTTGTGTCATGGATGTCTCTGGCTCGATGACCCAAAACCATAAGGATATTGCTAAGCGCTTTTTTCTGCTGCTTTATCTGTTTTTGGAGAAACACTACGAGAAAGTTGAGCTGGTATTTGTGCGCCACCACACGGCTGCCCGAGAAGTGAGTGAGGAGGAGTTTTTCTACTCACGGGAAACCGGCGGTACGATTGTTTCCAGTGCGCTTAATCTGGTCAATAAGATCATTGAAAAGCGTTATCCGGCTGGTCAGTGGAATTTGTACGTGGCCCAGGCTTCCGATGGCGATAACTGGGACGATGACTCCAACATTTGCCGCGACTTACTGATCAAGCAGCTTATGCCGCAGCTGCAATACTATGCTTACGTTGAGATCACACCCCACGACCATCAGTCGCTTTGGCATGAGTATGAGAGTGTGGTTAAAGAGTTTCCCGAACGCTTCGCGATGCGGCAAATTGTCGAGGCGGGCGATATTTATCCGGTCTTTCGTGAGCTGTTTAAGCGCCGCTTAAGCCAGTCCCAGTGACCTTGTATACAGGTTAGTGACCGCGTAAAGAGGAGTGGGCTATGAGTGCGACCCGCAAGCGCAAGCCGATTGCCACCGGCTCCGATTGGAATTTCGCCATGCTGGAACGCTTCGATGCGGAGCTGGCAAGGCTTGCCGATGAGTACCGGCTAGATACTTATCCTAACCAGATCGAAGTGATCACTACCGAGCAGATGATGGATGCCTACGCCAGCGTGGGCATGCCGGTAGGCTACCATCACTGGTCGTTTGGTAAGCAGTTTTTAGCCGTCGAAGGGGCTTATAAGCGCGGCCAGATGGGCCTGGCCTACGAGCTGGTCATCAACTCTGATCCTTGTATCGCCTACCTGATGGAGGAGAATACGCTGATGATGCAGGTGCTGGTGATGGCCCACGCCTGCTATGGTCACAACTCCTTCTTTAAAGGTAATTACCTGTTTCGTACCTGGACGGATGCCTCCTCGATTGTCGATTATTTAGTGTTTGCGCGTAAATATATCGCCCAGTGCGAAGAGCGCCACGGTGTGCAGGCCGTTGAACAGTTGCTGGATGCTTGCCATGCGCTGCAAAACTACGGCGTTGATCGCTACAAGCGGCCTTCCCCAATTTCTGCTGAAGAGGAGGCGAAGCGTCAGGATGAGCGGGAAGCGTATCTGCAAACGCAGGTCAATATGCTCTGGCGCACCATTCCTGACCCCCCCACTGGACAATCGTCGTTGCCGGGCAGCCTGCACAGTGACGATGACCCGTTAGGTTTGCACAGCGGCGGGCTTTACCCTTCGGAGCCCCAGGAGAACCTGCTCTACTTTATCGAAAAAAATGCCCCACTGCTGGCGCCATGGCAGCGAGAAGTTGTGCGGATTGTGCGCAAGCTGGCGCAGTACTTTTACCCCCAGCGGCAAACCCAGGTGATGAATG
>AXCI01001983.1_pt1 | contig 10921 bp, 9 predicted proteins | sample 182571 | NCBI WGS metagenome assembly AXCI01 (sample SAMN02359225, study PRJNA218796) | groundwater metagenome | isolation source: Mt. Simon Sandstone pore water sample D5872 at 1.8km depth, Illinois-Basin... | place: USA: Decatur, Illinois | collected 2009-05 | reverse complement strand
CTCCCTCTTTAATCGTGAGATGGATGCTAGTAGGTAGCGGGACGCGTTCATAATATTCAGACTTACGGTTGGCGCGCTTTAAGCTGATTAATAACGCCCCCAACCCGCAAAAGCTCGCGCTGCCGCTCACTCAAACCATGATGTAGGCGAAGCATACCTTTACCCACTATTTTGGCATCGAGGGTGGGGCCCTCTGCTATTTGGGCGTGAACTTTTTCAATGATAACGCTATCACCCTGGGCTAATTGGTCAGCATCGCTTTCATTAATAAACGTCAAAGGCAGTGCGCCAAAGCAGATTAAATTTTGCCAATGAATGCGTGCAAAGCTTTTTGCCAATACAGCCTGTAAACCCAGGTATCGGGGCACCAGTGCTGCATTCTCTCGGCTTGAGCCTTGGCCGTAGTTATGGCCACCTACAATAATATGTCCACCCAAATTACGTGTTACATCCGCACGTTGAGCATACTTCGCATCGACGGCTTCAAAAGTAAAAGGCGCTGAGGCGTAAATGCTACTCCAGTAGGGCATTACGCGCTGTCCAGCAGGCATGATGTCATCGGTTGAGATGTTATCACCCGTGACGAGCAGCACGGGAACCTCCAAACAATCGGGTAGCGGCTGAAGCCGCGGCAGTGCAGGTGTATTATTGGTTTTTTGCAGCGGCGTTAAGCGGGCTTGTTCAATTGGCAGCGGCGGCGTAAAGACATCGCGATTAACCACCATAGCATCTGGTTCTTTAATACGCGGATAAGCCATCTGCATACTACGTGGGTCAGTAATTACCCCGGCCAAAGCCGACGCTGCGGCCGTTTCTGGGCTGCATAGAAATACACTGTCTTCTCGTGTACCGGAGCGGCCTGGGAAGTTGCGCGGTACCGTACGCAAACTGTTGCGCCCAACCGCAGGCGCCTGACCCATTCCGATACAGCCGTTGCAGCCCGCTTGGTGTAAGCGTGCACCGCTAGCCACTAACTCGCCTAAATAACCCTCTTGAATCAAGGTGGAAAGCACTTGGCGTGACGAGGGATTGATATCCAACGATACGCCGTCTGCTACTGAGCACCCCTTTACCATGCTGGACACGATGGCAAAGTCACGATAGCCAGGATTACCCGATGAACCAATATAGGCTTGATGCAAGGGCTGCCCGACTACGTCACTTACAGGCACCACTTTATCAGGGCTGGAAGGTAGCGAAATCAGTGGTACCAACTTGGATAAATCAATCACCTCTTCAACATCGTAGAGGCAGTCGGGATCTGCTCCTAACGGTTGCCACTCCCCTTCTCGGCCCCGAGCCGCCATGAAGCGCCGTGTAGTTTCATCACTCGGGAAAACGCTTGTCGTGGCACCCATTTCGGTGCCCATATTGGCGATCACCAGGCGATCCATTGTCGAGAGTTCATCGAGTCCTGGGCCGTAAAATTCAAGAATGCTATTTTTGCCACCCGACACGCCATGACGTCGGAGTAACTCCAAAACCACATCCTTAGCCGACACCCAGTCCGGTAAACGCCCCTCCAAACGAACGCCCCATACCCGAGGCATGGTGATATAGAGCGGTTCACCAGCCATCGCCATAGCGACTTCAATACCACCTGCACCAATGGCCAGCATACCTAGTGCACCCGCCGAGGTGGTATGGCTGTCGCAGCCAACCAGGGAGTCCCCAGGCACACCAAAATTTTCCATATGCACCTGATGACTAATGCCATTTCCAGGGCCTGAATACCAAACCCCAAAGCGTTCGCAGGCGCTCTTTAGAAAAAGATAGGTCTCTGCATTAAGGTTATCGGCTTGAACAAGTCCGTGATCGATATATTGTACGCTCGGCTGGGTATGCACTCTGTCAATACCCATCGCTTCAAGCTCAAGCATCACTAAAGTGCCAAGCACATCCTGCAAAAGCGCTTGATCGATGCGTAGTGCAATTTCACTGTCAGGAAGCATTTCTCCGCTGACCAAATGATCACTGATCAGCTTTTGAGCTAAGTTAAGAGGTGGGGCAAAGGAGGTTTGAGAAGTCATAGATGAAGTCCTGATGTTTTTATTATCATTAAAGAAAAAGGCAGCTCACCGATTTGTTAGTAAGATTTTTTAATTATTAATATTACTCACTAATTGAGCACTCCTTGCTGAACGGTGCGCTACTTGTGTTAGTTGTGGGCTGCTTTTGGCGCATTTGTGCGGTTCGTGCAGCTAATATATGCGCCCGCATAATAGCAGCCGCCCACTCACCATCGCGGTGTTGCAAGGCACGAATAATTTCTCGGTGGTGCTGCATACTCGCCAGTAGTTCCTCACGGGTGTAGTGGTGAAAACTGCGCCGAGAGACGGGTACTTGCACAATCGTTTCAAGTAATCGTTGGAGGCGAGGGCTATCCGCCGCTGCCACCAGTTCAGCATGAAACTGATTATTGAGCACGGCGATTTCATCCACTGCACGCACTCCATTCTGGTGGCACACCATATCCATTAGATCGGCATAACGACTCAATGTGGCGAGTTGAGCCTTACCAATACGCTTAGCCGCTCGTCTAACCACCTGGGGTTCTAACAACACGCGTAGCTCAAACACTTCTTCAACGTCCTGCTGCGTCCAACCCACCACACGAGCACCGTGATGGGGGATGGCTTCAACCCAGCCATCGGAAACCAAACGACGCAGCGCTTCGCGAATAGGGGTGCGACTGTAATCAAGCTCTTCGCCAATAGTCGCTTCACGGACATAGCTACCCGCAGCATAGCCACCATTGAGGATACGCTGCTTGATGATGTGGTAAACGCGGTCGGCGGCAGTCATAAAGAGACTCCAGAACGTTCCAGCGGCTAGGTGTATATCCTTTAGAGGCGACTTAAATGGGTTTTATCGATTAAGTTCGCCAAGCCTATTGTGTACGACTTGTTGCACAGATGGCCAATATAGGCCTACATTTATCAAAAATCGAGCCTAGTTGCATACAATAATTTGAACGCCTCCTAAGCGGAGGAATAGCCTTACTCTAAAAGCAGGAGTTCAATATGAAACTCGACCCCACGTCTTTACGGCTGTTTGTGCGGGTGGCAGAAATGGGCACCATCACCGGTGCGGCCGATGCTGAGTTCATTGCAACTTCTGCGGTTAGCAAGCGGTTAAGTGAGCTTGAAGCGCATTTCAGCACGCCTCTACTGCACCGTAACAACCGGGGCGTAGAGTTAACGCCAGCGGGTAATGCGCTGCTGCACTTATCCCGTGGGGTGCTGCACAACCTGGAAGACTTAGATCTTCAGATGCGCGACTACACTAGCGGTGAGCGCGGCATTATTCGCATCTTTGCGAACATGTCCGCCATCACCCAATACTTGCCCGGAGAGACACAGGCCTTTTTTGAAAAACACCCGGATATCGGCGTGCAGCTTGAAGAGAAAGTCAGCCCCGTGATAACGCGGGAAATTATGGCGAATGGGGCCGATATTGGCATTTGCGCTAAACTCCCCCATGGCTATGACCTAGCGGAATTGCCTTACCACACCGATGAGCTTGTACTAGTCACACCGTTAAACCACCCTCTCGCTAACCGCGACGCCATCGATTTTCGCGACAGTCTAGAACACGCTTATGTCGGCCTGCACTCCTCAAGCGCAATTAATCTTCAACTCTTAAAGGCCGCCAGCTTAGCCAATAGGCCGTTAAGGCTGCGTATTCAAGTCACTAGCTACGATGCGCTGTGCTTAATGGTTCAGGCAGGCTTAGGAATCGGAGTAGTTCCGAGAGGCGCCATTCGTCAATACGTGGGTGGGCTACAGGTACGCGTACTGCCTATCCGCGATAACTGGGCAAAACGACCACTGTGTATTTATGTCAGCAATATAGATCGTATCTCAATGGCGGCCAGACTTTTTGTTGACCATCTTATTGAATCTTCAACTAATTGCAGAAAATCAACGATGTTAACAAAATTTAATGGTGATACAGCATCATCAATCATTAAGCGCTAATTTACGTTTTGTGTTCTCATTTCGCGAAAGCAGGCTCATCAATCACTAATACCCAAATGCGCTCGTAACGGGTATCTATAGTATGGAGGTGGTTATGTAAAACCCCGCTTAATCACAACAACAAACCTTCCACGACAATAAAAGCATCTAAATGCTTGAGGTAATAACAATGAAAACCTTTGCTCTAAAATCACGTCTGCTTATCCCTGCTTCCATACTGGCACTCGGCACGATTACCAGCGCTACTGTCCAGGCCCAGGAAGACGCTTTGAACATAGGCGCTGTACCAACCGGGACTGGCTGGTTTTTTGGTATTTCAGAAGGTGCTCGGGTTATTAGTGCTAATACGCCTTACGAAATTACCGTACGCGAGACGGGCGGCACACGTGAAAATGCTATCCGCTTAGGGCGAGACGAGCTGGATCTTGCCTTTACCGAAGCCCTAGTCGGCTATGAGCAGTACAACGGCACGGGCCGCTTTGAAGACACACCTAACGAAAACGTGCGCTTAGTGTACTGGATTGCGCCTTCCACCATGCACTGGGCCGTGCGCCAGGATGCTGAGATCAATAGCTTTGAAGACCTTGCGGGTGAGCGCTTTAACCCCAGCAGCATTGGTGGCGGTGGCGAATACATTACCGAGCTAGTATTTGATATTTTGGGCGTCAAACCCGACTTCCAGCGTATGCGTATTGACGATGCAGCAGAAGGCGTCATTGATGGCCGCTTAGTGGGCTTCAGCTATAACGGTATTCCACCCATTCCTGCCTTCACTGAGGTTCACTCATCACGCCCATTGCAGCTATTATCGTTGACAGAAGAGCAGCTTGACACCGTTACCGCAGAGCTTCCCTTCTTGTCACCATCCATCATCCCCGCAGACACTTACCGTGGGATGGATGAAGCAACGTCCTTAGGAATCTATATGGGCGTGTCAGCCAATAGTACGCTTGATAACGATATAGTTTATGACATCACGCAAGCCTACTGGGAAAATCATGATCAGGTGTCGGCTTCTTTTGCCCCTGCAAAAGGCATGACCCCGCAAGACGTAATTGATAATGCCACTTTCCCGATCCACGCGGGTGCGTTGCGCTATTACCAAGAACTAGGTCTTGATATACCGGAAGACGTCATTCCTCCCGAAGCTCGCTAAAGCCTGCTTGCACCCGCAGACGGCAATCCGTCTGCGGGTGTGTCAATGCATCCCTCTTTAACACCTCTTTTTGACGCGCCTATAATCGTTGCCTCACAGCAAAATGGCGTGGGAGCCATCCGATGGACACCCCAGAAAGCAATAAAATTGTTGAAAAGTATTCAGAAGATTCGGGGAAGCGTCAGCTCACGGGTTTCTGGTTTTTGGTAATGCGACTAATCGCGGTGGCAATGGCGGTGTTTCATCTCTACGCCGCCATCACAGGGGCTGTAAATACTCAAAACGCCATTCACCTGCTATTCGCACTACCATTAATTTTCTTGGGCTACTCCTGCCGCGCAAAAGATAATCATCGAATACCTTGGTTCGATGTCATTCCGGTGGTGTTAGCAGTTGCGGTAAGCGGCTACTACATTATGCAGTTTGACCGCATAATCTATGGACTTGGTTATCTAATGCCCACCACTTTTGATCTGGTATTTGGCTTATTGGCCATTCTGCTTCTACTTGAAGCTTGCCGTCGTGCTATTGGTCTTGCGTTCCCTGTATTGGTACTTATCGCCCTCTCTTATGCCTACTTCGGCAACCAGTTGCCTGGCGTTTGGGGCCATGGAGGATTTGGCTGGGCAGACCTAGTGGCTACTTTCTATATGAGCCCGACGGGTATCTACGGCAGTTTAATGCGCACCTCTTCGACGGTGATCGTAATATTTATCATGTTTGGCGCACTGCTGGTCACCACAGGCGGTGGCGATACGTTCATGCGGCTGTCTAACTCGGTGACGGGGGGTATGGCCGGTGGCCCCGCTAAAGCGGCCACTCTGTGCAGCGCTCTATTTGGCAGTATCAGCGGCAGTACCGCTGCCAACGTCGCGACTACGGGCGTGTTCACGATTCCATTGATGAAGAAAAGTGGCTATAGCCCACGCTTTGCGGCAGCTACCGAGGCTTCTGCGTCCACAGGTGGACAAATTTTGCCGCCCATTATGGGTGCTGCCGCGTTTGTAATGGCCGACGTTATTTCGGTCAGCTATCTGGAGATCATTGGGGCCGCGCTTATTCCTGCACTGCTATTCTATCTCGCCATCTGGATGAGTGTTCATTTTGAAGCGAAGCGTCTGGGCCTCAACCCGATACCCAAAGATCAGCGTCCCACGCTTCGCGAAGGCCTGTTCAATATAGAGACGTTGCTGCTACCGATTATCGTCCTGATCACTATGCTGGTGCTGCGTTATACGCCAACGACTGCAGCAGTCGCCGCTTACTTTACCGCTCTTCTGATTTATCTATTCTCCTGGCGCAGTCCAGGCAGCTTTATGGATCGCTTGAAGTCGATCCCTGCTGCCTTGGAGGCAGGCGCCATGACCGCGGCGATGATCGCCGTTATCATCGGTAGCGTTGCGATTATTGCCTCGGTGATTAGTCTTACGGGGCTGGGCCTGAAAGTCTCATCCGTTATTCTTGTCGTCAGTGGCGGTGATGTATTAGTCACCCTACTGCTGGCAATGGTGGTCGCAATCATTTTAGGCATGGGCCTGCCGACAGTAGCGGCCTATATGCTGGCGGCGTCGGTGGTAGCCGCTGCGTTTATTGAAGCAGGCCTGCCTAGCCTTTCAGCGCACCTGTTTATCCTCTACTTTGCGATTCTTTCTGGTGTGACACCGCCGGTGGCGTTAGCAGCCTATATTGGCGGGGCGATTGCCGGTTCTCACTGGTTCAAAACCGCCCTTACGGCAACAAAAATCTCCCTTGGCGGCTTCTTGATTCCCTTTATGTTTATCTACCACCCTCCGCTGCTAGGCAATGGTACTCCGCTTGAAATTGCGCTCGCCGTGGCTTCTGGTGTAGTTGGCATAGTAGCGTTAGCAGCATCGACGATCGGTTTCTTCTTACGTCCGTGCAGTTGGCTGGAGCGCGGCTTATTGCTTGCAGCCGCTCTAATGCTGATTAACGGTGAGGTGATCACCGACGTAGTGGGCATTGCTCTTATCGCGGGCCTGTTTGCATGGCAATATCGCTTGAACAGTACTGATAAAACGAGCGCACCACTGCCCAACAAGGAACCAATTTAATGAAGATTGCCATTCCCGATGATTATCAGGACTGCGTGCGCCATTTAGACGCCTTCAACCAGCTAGAAGGCCATGACGTTACGGTGTATCACGATACCCTTACCGACCTGGACGCGCTAAGCGCGCGTTTTCAGGACGCCGAAGCATTAGTGCTGATTCGTGAACGTACGCCTATTACAGCCGCCCTTCTTGAGCGCTTGCCCAATCTGAAGGTTATTAGCCAAACCGGGGGCGGTGCGGCACATGTGGATATGGCGGCTTGTCGCCGCCATGGCGTTACCGTCATGGCAGGCACCGGCTCGCCGTACGCTGCGGCGGAATTAACCTGGGGGTTAGTGCTGGCGGCCATGCGCCATATCCCGGCAGAGGTTGAAAACTTAAAAACGGGCCGCTGGCAGCGCACATTGGGGACAGGCCTTAAAGGGCGCACCCTAGGCATTTTTGGCTACGGAAAAATCGGCAGTTTAGTGGCACGCTATGGTCAGGCGTTTGAAATGAACGTACTGGTATGGGGGCGTGAAGGCACCTGCCAGCGCGCTAGCGAGGCGGGAATTGACGTGGCTGAGAACCAAACAGACTTTTTCAGACGTGCGGATGTGCTTAGCCTGCACCTTCGTTTGAACGACGATACCCGCGGCATCGTCAGCGCTGAATCGCTCGCTCAAATGAAGCCCACATCGCTGCTGGTCAACACCAGCCGCTCTCAGTTGGTGGCCCCCGGGGCGCTGGAGAAAGCACTCAACGCCGGGCGGCCCGGTCAAGCGGCGGTAGACGTCTTCGATGAAGAGCCTGTGGTGAAAAGCTCACTGCTGGAACTGCCCAACTTAGTCGCTACACCGCATCTTGGCTATGTGGAAAAAGATAGCTATGAGCTCTACTTCGGCGATGCGTTTAGCAATCTGCTGGCCTATATCGATGGCCGGCCAGTCACCAATCTAGCCTGCTAACAGGGCGCGTTAATGAGTGCAGCGCTCTCTGCCTCTGCGTCAATTGTGCTAGCCTTAAGGGCTCACGAGTAACACAGGGGGCCATGAATGCTCACCATTTCTAGCAACGTTACCCTTGCTGATTGGGAGATTGATATCAGCCAGATTCGCGCCCAGGGTGCGGGCGGTCAGAACGTCAATAAAGTCGCCTCAGCGGTACACCTGCGCTTCGATATCCTGAGTTCTACGCTACCACCGCTTTATAAAGAGCGCTTGATGGCGCTATCGGATCAGCGTATCAGTAAAGAAGGCGTGGTGATCATCAAAGCGCAGAGTCATCGCAAGCTTGAGCTCAATAAAGAGGATGCCCTGGCACGTTTAAAAGAGCTTATTCAAAGCGCCACCAAACAGCAGAAAGTACGCCGCGCCACCAAGCCGACTAAAGGCTCCCAGCGCCGCCGCGTTGACCATAAAACCCGCAAAGGCAAAATTAAATCGCTGCGTGGTAAGGTGTCTGCTTCTTAACACGCAACCATGTCCCGAAGGGCTCACTCTATGCCGACCCGCTCCGCCGCTTATACCGTGCGCCCAGTGTCACCCTGCGTGCAAATCTGCCATATCGAACCCGCAATGTCGCTTTGCGAAGGCTGCGGCCGTACGTTGGATGAAATCGCCTGCTGGGGAAGCATGACCGAGGCTGAAAAAGCCCCGGTATGGGAACGTCTGGAGAGCGAAGGCTATGTTGCCAAGAATGCCTATGATTTTAAAGGCTAGGGTTTTAAAGGTGAGGGTTTTAAAGGCGAAGAATCTAACGGCGATGGTTCTGAAGGCATTGCCTCTGAAGGCATTGCTTCTGCAGACAAAGCTGTCGATTGATGTCGGTCACTCAATATATGGTGCAGCTCGCCGCAGGCTACCATTGGATCATCACAGTTGATCACAATGTCCGAGTGAGCCAGTACGTAGCTACGGCCTGTGATGGTGTTCTCCACCACCTGGTAAGCCCCCTCCTGATGGGTACCTATAAAGGTGCCGATAAAACCTGTTTCACGCAGTGAAACGGTTTCTAGCTTGTCACCTATCGTTAGCCGCCCTTCGTAGTTCATCAACGCCAACCGCGCCGAGGTGCCGGTACCCGTGGTGCTGCGACAAATAACGCCAGGGTGAACGTAGGTGGTCGAGCGCGAGCGCGTAAAGCCCTCGGCAATCTGCACTTCAGGGCCCATAAAGTGCAAAAAAGGCAGGGGGCCGACATCGCCCAGGGTGTAATGGGAGAATCCACGCTGCGCTTTAATCGCTTCAACGATTTTATAGGCGCACTCAGAAAGCGCACGCTCTTCATCAAGCGTCAGTTTAAAGCCCAGCTCGGTGGCATCGACCAAGGCGTAAAAACCTCCGCTATAGGCGATGGAGTAGGTGATTTCCCCGATACCCGGCACTTGGATTGTATCGCGATAGGTATCGATATAGCTGGGTAGGCCGCCGCACGTAACCGACTCCACCACGCCGTTATGTACCTTCGCTTCGATCTGCACCAACCCCGCCGGGGCTTCCAGCTTAAAGCGCTGGATGCCCTCCTGCTTGGGCACAATGCCGCTCTCCAGCACCGCGGTGGCGGTACACAGCGTATTAGAACCGGAATAAATGGGGTATCCCATCACTTCCATAATGATATAACCCGCCACCGCTTCAGGGTGGGTGGCTGGCACTAACAAATCGACCGACATTTCCGGAATACCGTAGGGCTCTTCAAGGAGTAGGCGGCGTAAACCGTCGGCATCGTCACGCAGGTACTCCATTTGTTCGCGCACCGTGGCGCCGGGCAGAGCATCGATACCCCCGGTGACAATACGGCTAACATCGCCACCGGCATGGGTATCCATTAGCTGGATGGTGTGAAGGTTATGCACTAGCGGCGCTCCTCGATGGCGGAAGAGGCATTGTCGAGCGCGAACGGCGCACCGTAGGCGGCCCACTGGGCGTCGGGAACAAGCACGATTTTACCCAAATAATTGCTGCCCCGTTTGACAAAGTAGCGCTCGGCGGCATGTAGATCAGAAAGCTTAAAAGCCGCATGGAGGACGGGCTTCAACTCGCCGCTGCAAATCCACGCCACCAGCTGTTCGGCCTCTTCTCGGGTACCGTGGGAAACGCCAAATATTTGTACTTGGTAAAGGTATATACGCGTCCACATCATTTCGCTGAGATTGCCACCGCTCGCACCGGCAATGGAGAGGCGTGGGTAGCTCTTACGCCCCTGCATATCGACAATCATGGTGTCGATAAACAGGTTGGTCATCTCGCCACCCACCAAGTCCATCACCGCATCAATAGGTTTGCCGCCCGTTGTTTCCAGCACGCGGTCGACAAACGTCGGCAGGTCGCCACGGTCAATCACCGCTTCTGCGCCGAGCGCTTTGAGCGCCTCGGCTTTATCCAGCTGGCTAACGGCATACGGGGTAGCGCCCACAATGCGGCAGAGCTGAAGCAATGCGGTGCCTACACCGCCGCTAGCACCAGTGACCAGCACACGCTCACCGGCACTCACCTTGGCCGCCGTCATCATGTGGTAAGCCGTTTGATACGAACACATGCCCATGGAAGCCAGTTCTGCATCCTGCAGTTCTGGGTTGGGCACATGATAAAACTGATCCGCAGGGACGGCGATATATTCGGCATACCCGCCATCGGCGCCATGGCCGTAGTAATCCGGGGTGAGATTAATATCGCGGCGTTCGTCAGCGTAGATATTAAAATCAAGCAGCCCACGCTGACCAATGCGCTCTG
>AXCI01001102.1_pt1 | contig 10959 bp, 9 predicted proteins | sample 182571 | NCBI WGS metagenome assembly AXCI01 (sample SAMN02359225, study PRJNA218796) | groundwater metagenome | isolation source: Mt. Simon Sandstone pore water sample D5872 at 1.8km depth, Illinois-Basin... | place: USA: Decatur, Illinois | collected 2009-05 | reverse complement strand
TAAACGGTGACACCAGAGGCAACGCTTGTTCAATGCACAACAGCTCGCAGGCAGAGTCATTCGCGGCCAGCAGTTGGTCGGCAAAAGGGTCAATAACCACCATCGCCAGCGGTGAGTATCCGCCCATCAGTTCACAGGCTGAGGCGTGGGTAAGGTCCTGCATCAACATTAGCGGCTACCTCATGGTCAAGATGATCCCTCGACTTAACCATTCAATTCCCACGCCACTTACGACATTTCGTTAATAAAACAACGAAATATCGTTATTTACGGTTTTTCGTGACCCATTAAACTCACCAAAGAAATCTTCAAAAATAGAAATTATATTTTTAAAAACAACAAGCTAACCATCAAACATAAAAGTTGGCATACAAATAGCAATAAACAATGGGTAGCGCCGCAGGCTTTGTCCATTTCGCACCAAGACGGCGCAGCCATCTGTTTTTTTGCTCCTGTGAGGTGAACGTCCATGAAAGACAATAACGACCACAGCAGTCTCGGAAACCCGTTCGATCACCGTCAATCACTTATTCATGGACGACACTGTGATTGCCACGACTGCCAGCCTTCGGCTAAATCGATCATCACACCGACGCAGGCGGGCCCCTCCTCAGCCCCCACCGATAGCGACGCCATGATGGATCGAATGGTGGAAAGCGCGCTGGTACGTGGCATGTTTGGCCATAGCGATATGCATCGTCGCCAATTTATGAAGCTCGTCGGCGGCGGAACGGCTGCCGCTGCGCTGGCCAGCCTGCTGCCGATGGATGCGATTAAAGCAGCGGTAAAGGAAGATTTAGGCCCACTGGAAAAAACCCAACTTAACGTGGGTTTTGTGCCGATTACCTGTGCAACGCCAATTATCATGGCGCATCCAATGGGCTTTTATCAGCGCTATGGGTTGGATGTGTCGGTCATCAAAACCGCTGGCTGGGCAGTGGCGCGGGATAAATCGCTTAACGGCGAGTACGACGCAGCCCACATGCTGACCCCAATGCCGCTGGCCATGACCTTAGGTGCAGGCTCTAATCCTGAGCCGTTCATCATGCCCGCCGTAGAGAACATCAACGGCCAGGCTATCGTGCTGCACAACGACCATGTCGACAAGCGCGACCCACAGCAGTGGAAAGGCTTCACCTTCGGGGTACCGTTTGAGTACTCCATGCATAACTTCCTGCTGCGCTACTACGTGGCGGAACACGGTCTTGACCCCGATCAGGATATTCAGATCCGCGTGATTCCGCCCCCGGAGATGGTCGCCAACCTGCGTGCGGGCAACATTGATGGCTTCCTGTCGCCCGACCCATTTAATCAGCGTGCAGTGTTCGAGCGCATCGGCTTTATTCACCTGCTCACCAAAGAGATTTGGGACGGTCACCCCTGCTGCGCATTTGCCACCAGCGCCCGCTTTGCCCGGGAAAATCCCAATACCTACGGCGCCCTGCTGCGGGCCATCATCGATGCTACCCAGTACTCCTCTGACCCTGCCAACCGCTCTGAGATTGCCGAGGCCATCGCCCCGACGAACTATCTCAATCAGCCCGTTACGGTCATCGAGCAGGTACTAACAGGGCGCTTCGCCGACGGGTTGGGCGGCGTGCAGAACGTGCCGGACCGTATCGACTTTGACCCCTTCCCATGGCACTCCATGGCGGTATGGATCCTGACTCAGATGAAGCGCTGGGGCTATATCGAAGGTAGCGTCGATTACCAGCAAATCGCCAGAGATGTCTATCTCGCCACCGATACGCAAACGGTGATGCGCGAGCTGGGATACGAAGCGCCCGAAGAGACTTCTCGCAACTACCAAATCATGGGCAAAACCTTCGATTACACCCAGCCCGAAGCCTACGTTGAAAGCTTTGCTATTCGCAGGAGCTAACCATGGATCGCACAACCACCGAGTGGAACGTTAGCCTCAACGTGCGCGCCAGCGTACTGGCCGTGCTGATTCTGCTCTTAGGCCTGGGGCTCTGGGAGGGCCTCAACCACGCACCTTCTTTGGGGGGAGGCGAACAACTTAGCGAGTACGAACAGTTGCTCGCGGGTGCCGAGGAGAGCGCGAAGGTCCCGCCGCCTTCAGAAATTCTGGTACGTGCCTGGGAGGAGCTTTCAGACCCCTTCTACGATGCTGGCCCTAACGATAAAGGCATTGGCATTCAGTTGGGCTACTCGCTCTACCGGGTACTCACCGGGTATCTGCTGGCCGCGGCGGTGGCCATTCCGATCGGCTTTTTGATCGGCATGTCTCCGCTGATGTACAAGGCGCTCAATCCTTTCATTCAAGTACTGCGCCCAATTTCACCCTTAGCGTGGATGCCGTTAGCGCTGTTTATTATTCGCGACTCAGAGGCCTCGGCAATCTTCGTGATTTTTATCTGCTCGATCTGGCCCATGCTACTTAACACGGCTTTTGGGGTAGCTGGGGTGAGAAAAGATTGGGTCAACGTTGCCCGCACTCACGAGCTGTCATCGCTGAAAACCGCCTTCAAGGTCATTCTACCCGCCGCAGCGCCCACCATCTTAACCGGCATGCGGATCTCTATCGGTATCGCCTGGCTGGTCATTGTGGCCGCTGAGATGCTCGTAGGTGGCACCGGCATCGGCTACTACGTGTGGAATGAGTGGAACAACCTAGACCTTACCAGCGTGATTTTCTCGATCTTGATGATCGGTGTTGTCGGCATGCTGCTCGATATGTCGCTGGCCTATGTGGCGCGCTTTGTGACCTATGCAGAATAAACACAAAGAACCGCTACAAAGAGCAACCGCGAGGAGTTAATGATGAGTCACGCATTTGTCGAAGTTCAGCAGGCAGCCAAGCGTTTTCCTGGCGCCAGCAAAAATGCACCGCCGCTAACGGTATTTGAAAACGTTAGCTTCCAGCTTCAAAAAGGCGAGTTCGTTTGCATTATCGGTCACTCAGGCTGTGGTAAATCAACCATCATGAATGCCCTGGCCGGGCTAGACCAATTCTCTGACGGCTCCATGGTGATGGAGGGCAAAGAGATCAATGGCCCTGGGCTTGAGCGCGGCGTGGTGTTTCAAAACTACAGCCTGCTGCCGTGGTTAACCGCCCTCGAGAACGTTCGCTTTGGCGTTCGTGCCCGGTGGAAGGCGTGGAGCGAGCGCCAGGTCACTGAGCACAGCATGGAGTACCTGGAGATGGTCGGCCTGAAAGAGGTCGTCAGCCGCAAACCTTCGCAGCTTTCTGGGGGTATGCGCCAGCGTGTCAGTATCGCTCGCGCCTTCGCCACTAAGCCTAAACTGCTGCTGCTGGATGAACCGTTCGGCGCGCTGGATGCCCTCACCCGTGGGGTAATTCAGGATGAGCTGGTCAAAATCTGGACCCACGATCAGCAGACTGTGTTCATGATTACCCACGATGTGGATGAAGCAATCCTGCTCGCTGACCGTATATTCTTGATGACCAACGGCCCCGAAGCACGTATCGCCGAAGCGGTTGAGATCGATCTGCCACGGCCGCGTAACCGTGCTGAGATCATCAAGCACCCTAACTTCTACAAAATCCGTAATTATTTGGTCGATTTTCTGGTTAATCGCTCCAGTGGGCTGCGCGTCCAGGAAAACGAACCCCAAGGCCTCTACTACCCCACGCCGGTAAATCCGGTGCACGTGGATTCAACAACCGAAGCACCTACCAACCTGCCAGAGACAGCGCCTGTCACTGAGCACGAAGAGAAGCTAGTGAAGTTTACACCCAAGGAGATTCGTCATGGATAAGCTCGAAATGCGTCATACCCTGCTCGCCGCCAAAGCGCGTAAAAAATGAGCTGGGACGATATTGGTAAAGCGGTGGGAATGTCACCGGTTTGGGTCGCCTCCGCCTGTTACGGCATGAACAGCGCCAGCAAAGACATTGCTCATCAGATTTGCGACACACTGGGGGTCGATAGTGATGTTGCTGAGGCGTTAGTAGCGTTTCCCACCAAAGCCTGGGATGAAGCGATCCCTCAGGACCCGTTCGTTTATCGCCTATACGAAGTGGTTGGCGTTTACGGCGAAACCCTGAAAGACGTGGTGCAGGAGAAGTTTGGCGACGGCATTATGAGCGCCATCGACTTCACCATGGAGGTCGACAAAATCGAAGACCCCAAGGGCGACCGCGTACTGCTAACCCTGAATGGCAAGTTCTTACCCTATAAATCTTGGTAACAGGTCACTGACAACGACACTCAAAAAGACACCGCCCCAGCCAATTAGCCGGGGCGGTGTTTTTTATGACGTTTTTTGAGCGATCAACCCAAGCGTTTATCAATCAGGCTCTCTAACTCAAGCTGGTCGTCGTGGAAACGGCGGATGCCTTCGGCCAGCTTGTCATTGGCCATGGCATCGTGATTATGGCCCCAGCGGAAGGCGCCTTCGCTTAGTGGCTCAGCGGGTTTGCCACTGCCTTCGCCAGAACCAATCTGTGCGGTGACACTGCCTTCGGTGGCATCCAGCTCTTCGAGTAACGCCGGTGAAATCGTTAGTCGTGGGCAGCCTGCCAAGGCAAGCACCTGCCCGGTGGTGCGGAAGCTAGCGCCCATTACCACGGTGTCGTAGCCGCCCTGGTTGGCACGTTCACAAACGCCCTGGACAAACTGAACGCCCGGATCACTCTCCGGCGTGTAGTCTTTTCCGGTCTCTTTTTTGTACCAGTCGGTTACACGACCCACGAAGGGCGAAATCAGAAACACACCCGCATCAAAGCACGCCTGAGCCTGGGCTTCGCTAAACAGTAGCGTCAGGTTGCACTGTATGCCCTCACGTTCGAGAACTTCAGCGGCACGAATACCTTCCCAGGTGGAGGCTAGCTTAATCAGCACACGGTCGCGTGAGACACCGCGGGCATCGTACAGCTCGATTAACTCGTGGGCCTTGGCAATGCTAGCTTTAGTATCAAACGACAAACGAGCAGCCACTTCGGTGGAAACACGCCCCGGCACGACCGCCGAAATCTCACTACCCATGGCCACTGCAAGTCGGTCTACGGCATGTTTGACCTGCTCTTCTCGGCTGCCAGCCGAGGCTTTAACGCTACTCAGCTCTTCGTCGATCAGCGCTTGATAACCGGACAGGCTAAACGCCTTGAGCAGCAGCGAGGGGTTGGTAGTGGCATCCTGTGGCTGATAACGACGAATAGCCTCAAGATCACCGGTATCGGCGACTACGAGCGAGTGTTGCTTCAACTGTTGCAGTTGGCTGGTCATAACCTCTCCTTATATGTGTCCTATCCTGACGCTTTATCAAGACGCTTAACTAAGCACCGCCGTGGCGCTGTTCAAGGGCGGCGCAATAGCGTGCATAAACAGGCTGATAAGCAGCCACACGGTCTGGATGCGGGTCGGCAAGCGACTGCGCATCCAGGTGAACTAAACGTTCGCACAACGCTTCCAGCGTTACGCCATCTGCGCGCTGGTCACACCACGCTGCCTGTATCGCGGCTCCCAGTGCGGCCGCGTCGGTAATCTCGGGGCAGATCACCTGAGTCCCGGTAATGTCAGCGACCATCTGCCGCCATACGGGGCTGTTGGCACCGCCGCCGATCAAGCGGATCTGACTAGCCCCGGCGGTTAAATCACCCAGCAATTCTAGCCCATAGCGTAGCCCGAAAGTGGCGCCCTCCACTACGGCCCGGCATAAATTAGCTTGGGTGGTGTTCAAGCTGGTCAAGCCAAGGAAATCCGCTGAGGCGTCGGGCAACATCGGCACACGCTCGCCATTGAAAAACGGCAGTACGGTCACGCCTTCGGCGCCGATGGGCGCACTGGCCACTTTCTCACCAAACGCGGCCAGGTCTAAGCCAAACAGTTCACGCACCCGGGTAGTGGCCGAGGTGACGTTCATGGTACAGATCAACGGCAGCCAGCCGCCGGTGCTGGAGCAGAAGTTGGCAACCATGGCGCTATCGCACTCTACAGGCGTCGCTGAATACGCGCAGACAGTGCCGGAGGTGCCCAGGCTCAGCGTGATCAGCCCTGGAGTAATATTGCCGGTGCCTATGGCGCCCAGCATGTTGTCGCCGCCGCCGGAAGAAACCACCACATGGTCACCCAACCCCAGCTCGCGCGCCACCGCCGGGCGCACAACGCCAACCGGCTCTTGGGCTTCTAGCACGCGGGGCAACACCCGCTGGGGGTCTAACTCAGGGGCTATTTCCTCAAATACCTGCAACTGCCAGCAGCGTTTGCGGGTATCGAAGTAGCCGGTACCCGAGGCATCGCCCGCTTCGGTGACCCGTTCGCCAGTGAGCCAGAAATTAAGGTAGTCGTGGGGTAGCAGCAGGCTTTCGATGCGGTGGTAGGCATTGGGATGCTGCTCCCGTAACCAAGCTACTTTGGAGGCGGTATAGCCGGTTTGCAGCACCAGGCCTAGCTTCTCCAAACAGCCAGCCTCGCCGCCCAGTCGGGCAACTAAATCGGCGTTCTGGGCGCTGGTCTCGGTATCGCACCACAGTTTGGCGGGGTACACCGGCGCACCATCTCCATCAAGTGCCACCATCCCGTGCTGCTGGCCGGAAACGCCAATGCCGCGCACTTGGCTAGCCGATACACCGGCTTTATCCAGCGCGGCAAGAAATGCTCCTTTTAAGGCAGCTAGCCACTCAGCGGGAGCCTGCTCCCGGCGGCCATTTTCACCCTCATCCAAGCGATGAGCGCGGCTTGCTTCGGCCAGAATCATGCCTCGCTCAACGTCTACCACCACTACCTTGGTACTCTGGGTACCGCAATCTACCCCGATATACATCACAACGTTCCTTTGGACGACGCCAGACCCTCTAGCGTAGCGCGTGCGCCGCGTTCGTGCAGCGAACTTAGAGTAGCTAAATAGGCTTCAACAAAACGTGGGCTGTCGATTAAATCACCAAACAGCTCGCGATTTTCGATAAAGGCCGTGGGTCGCGTGCGGTTTTCGGCCGCAATCGCCATCAGCGGCGCTTTCAGCCGGTCCACGATCTCAATCGACTCCCCTTGCTCGTCCACCCCTTCCGCGTAACGGGCCCAACTGGCCACCACGGCGGCACTCCGATAGATCTCACCGCCCTGGGCCAACTGCTGGCGAATCACCGGCACTAGCCATTTGGGAATACGGTCGGAGCTTTCGGCGCAGAGCCGTGCCAGGGTGTCTTTGATTTGCGGGTTAGCGAAGCGCTCAATCAGCGTTAAGCGGTAGGTTTCGAGATCAACACCCGGCACCGCCGCCAGGGTGGGCGTGCCCTCTTCGCGCATATAGCCCAATAAAAAATCGACGAATAGCGGATCCTGACACACTTCATGGGCGTAGCGATATCCGGCTAAATAGCCAAAATAGGTGAGCGCCTGATGGCTGGCGTTCAGAAGGCGCAATTTCATCAGTTCGTAGGGTTCGACATCTTCAACGACTTGAACGCCCACTTTATCAAAGGCTGGTCGGCCAAGGGGAAAGTGCTCTTCCAGCACCCACTGAGTGAACGGTTCACACACCACCGGCCAAGCGTCCTCTACGCCAAAGCGCTGGCTCAGCTCATCGATATCGGTAGGCGACGTTACCGGGGTAATCCGGTCCACCATGGCATTGGGGAATGCTACCTCGGCTTCCAGCCAGGCGCCTAACTCGGCATCCCGCGCCTGGGCATAGGCGCCAAACATACGCTTGGCCACGTCGCCGTTGCCTTGAATATTATCGCAGGACATCACGGTGAACGGTTCTATCCCCCGAGAGCGACGGCGGGCAAGCGCTTCCACCACGAGGCCAAAGCTAGTAGAGGGCTGAGTGGGGTTAGCAAGATCGGCGCGCACCTGAGGATTATCGAGATCGAACTCACCGCTCACCGGATGAAAATTGTAGCCGCCTTCGGTCACCGTCAGCGACACAATACGAATCGACGGTTCCGCCATCTGCTCAATTACCGCCTCGGTATTTTCCGGTGCAAACAGGTAATTCACCATACTGCCAATCACTCGCGGCTCGTACTGGCCATCAGGGTGTTTGACCACCAGGGTGTAGAGATAATCCTGCGCGACCAAGGCCTGCTGCATGCGTTTGTCGCCGGGCATTACGCCCACGCCGACAATCCCCCAATCCAACGCTTCGCCCTGGTTCATTAAGGTATCCAGGTACATGGCCTGATGGGCACGGTGAAAGCCGCCTACCCCGATATGCACAATACCCGGGGTGAGCGCATTGCGGTCATAGTGAGGCACGGCAACATCGGCGGTTAGGTTGCCCAGGTTGTGATTGTTAAGTCGGGTCATGGGAGCTCTCCAGCCAAGGCCTACTTGGCACGATGGGGATGATTGAAAGCGAAGGTGTCGTATGCGGATCAGGTTCAGGTGTTATGGCCACCTCAGCTCATCCAGTTGCCGCCATCGACATTAAGCGTTTGGGCAACCACGTAGTCGCTGTCCTGGCTGGCCAGAAAAACCGCTGCGCCGGTGTGATCTTCCGGTAGGCCCATACGACCGAATGGCACCGCTTCGCCTACCAGGCGTTTCTTTTCACCTAGCGGTCGGTTCTCGTAACGGGCAAACAGTGCGTCGACCTCTTCCCACATCGGCGTGTCCACCACGCCGGGGGCGATGCCATTGACGTTGATGCCGTGTTTGATTAGATCCAAACCGCTGGATTGGGTGAGGCTGATAACAGCCGCTTTACTGGCGCAGTAAACACTTACCAGGGCTTCGCCACGGCGGCCTGCCTGGGAGGCCATATTGATGATTTTGCCGCCCTGACCACGGACGACCATGGAACGGGCCACTGACTGCATGGTAAAAAACATGCCCTTGGTGTTGACCGCGAACTGTTTATCGAAGCTCGTCTCAGTGACCTCAAGCACCGGCGCCAAATCAAATACCGCGGCATTATTGACCAGAATATCGATGCCGCCGAAGCGCTGCGTCACCGCCTCTACCATGGCGTCAATCGAGGCTTGGTCGCAGACATTTAACTCTACCCCCATCACCTTTTCGGTGGCTGCCTGCTGCTCCAGGGTGGCTACAGCTTCATCAATGGCGGCACGGTCAATATCGGCTACCACCACGCTTGCGCCTTCGGCTAAATAGCGCTGGGCAATGGCTAAACCGATGCCACGAGCACCACCGGTAATCACGGCGATTTTATTATTGAGCTTCATCGAAATAACCTCGTTCTTTTGGGGCGCGGTGATAGCCTAAAAACGTTATGGCGTTGAGCGCTGAACCCGGGTTTGCCACTCATCTACCAAGGTTTCCAGCCCGTGCATGTGCTCTAAAATACGCCAGGCGCCTGCTTGGGTAAGGCGCGCGGCTTGGTCAGCATCCACATGGCTGGCACCGACAAACCCAATCACGCACATACCCGCGGCATGGGCGGCGGTCACGCCTGCCACGCTATCTTCAACCACTAGGCAGTCCCGTGGCACTTGGCCTAAGTGGGAAGCTGCCAACCGATAAAGGGCAGGGTCCGGCTTGGGATGAGCCACTTGATCAGCGGTAAAAATAGGCACCTCGCCCAGGGCATTGGCCAACCCCGTGCTGGCCAGTGACGCTAATACGCGGCTGCGCCGACTGTTGGAAACCACCGCTTTTTCCAGAGCGATGCTACGAATCGCCTTATCGGCACCCTCGATGGCTTTCAGCTCCCGCGCTAGACGCGCCTCTATGGCGGTATCCACCTGCTCGGTAGCATCCAGAGGCAGCGTATGGGCGCTTAAAGCCTCAAGATGGGCGAGAATCGCCGACGTGGTCATCCCCAAGGCCTGACCAAGTTCCTGTTCGATATCCAGGTCAGGCAGCCAGCGGGAGAGGTACTCTACAAGGGTGCCTTCAGCGAGCGCTTCGCTATCCACTAGCACGCCATCGCAATCAAAGATGAGTGTCCTCATGCAGGCTCCTCGGAAGGCGAGCCTGGGGCACGGTTATCGTGGCGGGTCAGCCCCGCCAGCGGATGCTGCTGCAAGCTCGTCAAGGCCAGCCCGCTGGCATCAAACAAGTGGGCACGCTCGGGGGCAAAGCCAAAACGCACCGTGTCGTTTACCCGGTAAGCCACATCGCCATCGGCCATGATCGTAATTAGCTCATCGTCCATCTGAACATAGAGCGAGGTTTGACCACCTAGGCGCTCCAACACCTTGATTTCACCACTCAACGGCCCCTGTTCATCAAGCACTAGGTGTTCAGGGCGAACACCCAGCTCAAGGGTCGCGTTAGCATCCAAGTGCGTACCATCAGCCGGTACGCTGCGCTCACCGCCTCCAGGCAGGCGAATACCCACTCCTTCAGGCGTTACACCGGTCAGTGTTACCGGTAGAAAATTCATTTTCGGTGAGCCAATAAAGCCGGCCACAAAGCGATTGCGCGGATGATGATATAGCGCCATGGGCGACCCCACCTGCTCCACCACGCCATCGTGGAGCACGACGATTTTATCCGCCATGGTCATCGCTTCGATCTGGTCGTGGGTGACGTAGATCATGGTGGCGTCCAGCTCATCGTGCAGGCGCGCCAGTTCGATACGCATCTGCACCCGCAGCGCGGCATCCAGGTTGGAGAGCGGCTCATCAAACAGGAATATGCTGGGGTTACGCACAATCGCCCGGCCAATCGCTACACGTTGGCGCTGACCGCCGGAGAGCGCTTTCGGCTTACGGTCTAACAGCGGTTCTAGCTGCAAAATCTTGGCCGCTTCCAGCACCTTGGCGCGCCGCTCCTCCTTGGGAACACCCGCCAGGCGCATGCTGAAGCCCATGTTGCCTTCCACCGTCATGTGGGGATAAAGCGCATAGCTCTGAAACACCATGGCCAGGCCGCGATCGGCCGGGCCAACATCATTGATCCGCTGACCATCAATGAGGATGTCGCCATCTGTGGCGCTTTCGAGCCCGGCAATCATGCGCATCAGGGTTGATTTACCGCAGCCCGAAGGACCGACGAAGACCACAAATTCACGGTCATTCACCTCCAGGTCGATGCCTTTGATCACTTCGGTATCGCCAAATTG
>AXCI01000235.1_pt1 | contig 10989 bp, 11 predicted proteins | sample 182571 | NCBI WGS metagenome assembly AXCI01 (sample SAMN02359225, study PRJNA218796) | groundwater metagenome | isolation source: Mt. Simon Sandstone pore water sample D5872 at 1.8km depth, Illinois-Basin... | place: USA: Decatur, Illinois | collected 2009-05 | reverse complement strand
CCTCTGTCAAGATTTATGTCGTGTGTCCATGAAATCCTGAAGCGTGGGAAGGGGAGTCAAATTCCACGGTTAGTCGTTAGGGCCAGTCCTACGTGGACGAGCCAGCTACTTCATTCTGGTCGATGCTGCCTTCTGGAAGTGTTGTTGGATCAAAGGCTGCCGACTGCATTGAGTGATAAGGCGACCTTAGAAGTGTCCCAGAACCCGCCGTCGGAAATGATAGGTGCTGATTTCATATGTCAATCTTGCCCGGTGGTGTAAGAGGAAGGGGGAAGCCCCCCTCCTACTAGGTGCGTGATCGAGCAGTCTAGAACTTAAACAATGCACCGATAGAAAACAGATCAATGTCATTGTCAATATCATACCACTCCCACTCACCGACAATACCGAGCCGGTCAGTGAACATATATTGACCGCCGAGGCCATACATGAGGTCAGTGCCATCGTCGTCAGTACCTGAAGCAGCACCGCCCCCTTTAACATCCCACATAATCGTGCCGAACTTGCCGAACACGCCGAACTGCTCGTTGAGCGGCAGAATGCCTTTCGCAGCGAGTGTCCAGCCGTCCGCTTGGGCGCTGACTGCCGAACCGCCTTCGTATCCACTGATCTCACCAAAATCTACCCAGGCGGCCTCAAAGGCGATATTCGAATTCATCTCCCAACCGCCGAAGATCTTCCAGCTGGTATCATTATCGTCGCAACTGGTGACACCATCACACGCATCAATGGTTGCCTGCCCGATGCCCGCTCCCCCATAGAAGCCATTGTCTGCGAGGGCATGTCCTGCCAGACCCAGCGTCAACAAAATGGTACTAATAATTTTTGTTTTGTTCATGACCTGCTCCTAGTAGGAACCCCGCAAGAACCATCCGGACAAACCTTTAATACCTGCTGTGTAACAGTATAGTGTAATTCGACTGGCCTTTCCTTCTAACTGAATCCGTGAGGCCGCCCCCTGGAATACTTCTAACCCACTGACCTGCATAGTAATATAGCGGATATCGCCATTAACCCAGACAGTACTATGTCCAACGTCAAATTCCGTTCCAGTCGCCTCACCCTCACCCTCACCAGCCATGCCGGCCTGTCGATCATTGGGCAGTGCTTTGACATCACCGGCGTCGACAAAAGGCCGCTTCCCCACCACTCTGGGCATACGCACCAGCGACCTGGTTAAGAGCTACCTGGGCCTACTGTGTCTGGCCATGATGGAGGGTTAGTTCCAGCAACCGCCCTAGCTATCACGCGTGCAACTCAAACCAGAGAAGGAATCCAAGCCCAACGTCTCTGATCAGCTATGACCATTGTGGGCACTGTTCAGCAAGCATGGAGACAGTCTGCGCGCGGTAGCCTGTGCTGCTGAGCTACTGTGGTTCGTCGAGGCTCCCTGTCTCCCATTACCTCTTAAAGCGCTAGAGGGCAAGGATCGGCGCAGGCTTGCTTAGGTGCTGGATAAGCTGAAGCTATACTTATAAGAATATGCACCTTTTCTGTACCTAGGCAAAGTCACGCAATTCCCATGCGAGAAATCCGTCCCTCCAGAAGCCTCTATAGGTTGATCATCACACCTAAGGAAACGACCAAATACAGCACAGCAGCTACCAGCCAAGAGGCGACGTCACCCACTGATTGAGTAGCGCTACACTTTAGAGTCCGATCCTTTGCGTAAGGAGATTGGACATGAAGAAGCGTTTCAGCGAAGAACAGATCATTGGGTTCCTGGGCGAAGCCGAAGCGGGGCTCCCCATTAAGGAGCTATGCCGTCGGCACGGTTTCTAAGAAGCCAGCTACTATCTATGGCGCAGCAAGTTTGGTGGCATGAGCGTACCCAATGCCAAGCGACTCAAAGAACTCGAAGACGAAAATGGACGCCTGAAAAAGCTGCTCGCGGAGTCGTTACTGGAAATGGAGGTCACTCGCGAGGCGCTGAGAAAAAGTGGTGAGTGCCCCGGCACGCCGAGACGTGGTGCGCTTTATGGTGTCAAGTGGTCTGAGTGAGCGCCGAGCGCTCCGTGTCATCCGTATGAGTGCCAGTGCATTGCGCTATCAATCGGCCCCTGACCGCAATGGGGCATTGCGTGAACGCATTATTGCCCTGGCCCATCGGCATCGTCGCTATGGCGCTGGCATGGTCTACCTGAAGCTGCGTCAAGCCGGTGAACAGGTCAATCATAAGCGCGTCGAGCGTCTCTACGCCGCGGCTCGGTTGCAGGTGAAGCGACGCAAGCGTAAGAAGGTGCCTACGTTTGAGCGCAAGCCACTTGGCCGCCCTGGTGCCGCCAACCAGGTCTGGTCGATGGATTTTGTGTTTGACCGTACGGCGGAAGGCCGCGTGATAAAGAACCTCACCGTTGTCGACGACGCCACCCATGAAGCCGTGGCTATCGTGCCTGAACGTACCATTGGTGGGTTGTCTTTAACACGGACACTTGACCATCTGGCTTTACAACGCGGGCTCCCTCACGCCATTCGTACGGATAATGGCAAGGAATTCTGTGGGTGGGCGATGCTGGCGTGGGCTCATCTACGTAGCGTTGCCCTGATTTTAATCGAGCCTGGAAAACCCAATCAAAACGCCTATATCGAATCATATAACGGACGCTTTCGAGATGAATGCCTGAATGAGCACTGATTCACCAGCCGGCATCACGCCAGGGCCATCATCGAAGCATGGCGAAGAGAACATAATGAGGAAAGACCGAAGCAAGTACTGGGCGGGTTAACCCCTTCCGCCTATGCCGAGCAACTGGCATTAAAACACAATAAAGTAACTTCAGACTCTAAGCCCGGGTGCTACTGAAGATGGGGTGACGTCGCCAACAGTGCCATATCTTGCATCGCTTAATATGAACCGGGAATAATTCGTACAAGCCCTGGGCTTATCGTTCATTATTTCCACGGTCGCACTGGCTATCGTGAAATATTTAATCGTGTATTACAGACAGCTTAGGCCTCAATAGCATAATGGTGGTATGGCTCCGAACCAGGCAGAGAAAAAGTACTGGGTTAACTATAAACCGGAAGCCAGTTTTACTTGACCACAACAGCCATACTGCTGAGCGATTGAAGTAATGCCATCAAAAAAATTAGTGAGATAGTGCTAGTTCGACGTGATGCTATTGCAGGCGTTAATGGCCGAGCATCCTCATCAGATTTGATCATTGCAGGCGAGCCTGCAAGAAGAGCCCGGAAAGATGGCAAGCACGGTGGCCCCTCGCCGGGCATTAAAAAATCGTCATAGCTTCAAGCGTATTCGTCACTCACCAAAAGCGCGCCGTGACGAAAAGGACTTTCGTAATACACAGGGCCTTCTGGTCTACCTATCGGCTTACTCACTGGGGCTGAACTTGTTTGAGGTTCAGTGGGGGCAGATAAAGCACGCGTAGCTGCCACTGCTGCGTGCCTATCTCTTTTTTGATCGCCTCTGTGATGAGGTATGCCCCTGTTCGGTGGCTATAGAACCGATCACGCGATTAATTTTGAATGAGTACTGATTATTCAAAACTAGACCATTAATCTTGAACAGAAAATATTTTCAGCGAAGAAATTTGACCGCAAAGTAACATTTGGTAATAAATAAAATCCAAGGTACTTTTCAACCCAACTTGACCGCAGAAACTGCAGCCAAGCCGGTTAATGCTTCAGATTTTCGTGACGAAAGTGCGGGCTTGGTATAAAGCCAAGCCACTTAAAGCAACGATTACGACTACCGCCAGAATATCGGCACCTGGAAATCCCCAGAACTCAGACATATCATTTCCTCATGCAGTTGAAGGATTCGCTAAAGCCACTCATCAGGCTAGTTCGGTGTCGAGCATGCGCTGTCTGCCAAAGGCACTGAGCCGGAACTTGAATATTACTCGCCCGACCCCGAAGTAGCCCTGATCGTCCAGTCTCTCTTCCACACTTTCGATAATGCCCGTGGAAAATAGATCCGTCAGCGTCACCCGGGTATTGCCTTTCCAGTAAGGCCCGGTAAGACCATACTCACTCATCAGGGCGCCTGTCAGTTCCCAGTCCCAGATGCCTTCATCGTGTCTAGCGTTGATTATCTGGAGTATTCGACCTTTCATGTGCAATTTTTTCATGCGCGGGTACCCCAGTTCTTTATTGAGCGGGCGAGCGGGCAGCCTCGGCAGCAGTGTTTTTCGAGACGGCGCGAACGACTTCAAGAACCTCGTCGTTCTCGGTATACATCACGAAGCCGCCAGTCACGAACAGCGCCAGCCCGGCCAGAAAGTTCCACTCTGGAAGTTCCAGGGTAAAGACAGCCAGAAAGATCACGGCGGAAAGGCCATATAGTGAAGCAATTGCCTGCCCTCGGCCCACACCGATGAGCGGAAAGGACTTGTACCAGGAAACATAACAGAAGGCGAAGGTGACCCCAGCCAGCATAAGCCAACCAATGGCGGCCCAGTTGAAGGTGGCGACGACCAACTCGACCACGGGCTGGTCGGTGAACAGGTAAATGGCCGGCAGAATTAGAGCGACCCAGTAGAGTACTTCGGCGGAAAAGCGCACGGTGATGCCCACATCCGGGTCGGCAACGTCCAGGCCTCGTCCCGCAATGGCTCCCTCAATGCCCCAACCCAGGGCTGCCATGGCACCGCCCACGTAGCCGAGCCAGCCGCTTTCACCGGTACCGGTGAGTTCACCTATAATGCCCGGCGCGTAGACCGTTACGCCACCCGCGAGAATGATGAAGATACCGACGGCCGCCCGCTTGGTAATTTTTTCCTGATACCAGAGGCGTGCCAGGGTAGCACCGATAATCGGATACATCAGCGCGGCGATAGCAGCGAAGGCCCCACCAATGTAACCGATGGCCAGATAGGATCCGAATATGGCCATGGGGCCACCAAAGATGGCACCGATAAAGAACCACTTGGAAATGTTGCGCATCTGCCGGATGGTGCGGCCGTATTCGCCCCATTTACCCAGCACCCCGTTCCAGACAAATAGGAAGAACAGCACTGCGATGGCATTGAACGTGGTAAGGACCGCCGCCGCCAGCAGAAACTCTGCGTTAGTGTCAAAGTTCAGGTTGACGTAAGGCGCTTCAAACCAGACCGCAGAACCGGGAATATACCAGGCGCCCCAAAGCACGGCGCACCAAAGGGCCCACATGAACCCCCATATGATACTGCTGGCGGTGAAGCGTGAACGAGCCTCAGCCAGGCTAGTATTCGTCATGAACGTTTCCTTTTAATAACCCAATATGGCGTGCGCGTTAGAGACAGTAACGCTGTGGTAGCGGGCGGCCTTGCTAATACACCGATTCCAGGGCCTGATGCTCGGTTTCCGGCTCTTCGCTGAGGAAGGTTTCCAGGGAGTCGTCCATTGCCTGCATCCACGGCGTGTGATGCACCGGCGCCAGGGTTCCAGTGAGCGTTGAGCGATAACTCTTGTCGCGATAGCCTAGAATATCTGCCTCTTTGTGGTGCTCCCATTTCTTGAAGATCTCTGCCACGGCCTCGACTTCAAACTTGGGGTAATCGGTAGGCTGCAATAAATCACGAATGTAGGCAGCCTGGAAGTCGATTGCCTGGAACGGATTTTCGACCTCTTGTTCTCGGCTGACCCAGCTTGCCCTGTCGGCGACCCTGACGGCTTCATCGGGCAGAGTGATTCGGTCCAGTATGACGTCACGCGCGTACCAGGCCTGGGCATCGAACATATTGAAGGTGAAGTACTGGTCCTGCATGCCCAGAAATACCAGCTTCGGGTTATTCTCCAGGAATATGCCCTTATACAGGCCTTCTGGATAGAGTCGGTTCTGGGTTTTCAGGGTCAGTTCGTCGGGCAGAAACGGAAAGTGGTGCTGGTACCCGGTGCACAGAATAATGGCATCCACATCCTGGCTGCTGCCGTCTTTGAAGTAGGCCGTCTTGCCGACCACCTTGGTGACGAGCGGCACTTCCTTGAAGGAGTCAGGCCAGTCGAAGCCCATAGGCTGGCTGCGGTAACTGAAGGTAACCGACTTCGCACCGTACTTGTGGCACTGAGTACCGATGTCCTCGGCGGAGTAGCTACTACCGATAAGGAGCAGGTCCTTGTCAGCGAATTCGCAGGCATCGCGAAAGTCATGAGCATGCATGACGCGACCCGGGAACTGGTTGAGTCCTTCAAAATAAGGTGCGTTAGGCGTTGAAAAGTGCCCGGTGGCCACCACCACATGATCGAACTCTTCAGTGCAGAGCACATCCTGCTTAAGGTCCCTTACCGTGACCGAAAACTTGCCGGTTTCCTTCGCATAGTCCACCCAGTGGACCGCCGTATTGAAACGGATGTACTGTCGCGCACCGCTCTTCTCGACACGCCCCATGATGTAGTCACGGAGCACCGCCCGGGGCGGGTAGGAGGGAATGGGTCGGCCGAAATGCTCCTCAAAGCTGTAATCCGCGAACTCCAGGCACTCCTTGGGTCCATTTGACCAGAGATAGCGATACATACTGCCATGCACTGGTTCACCGTAGGCATCCAGGCCGGTGCGCCAGGTGTAGTTCCATAAACCGCCTAAATCACTCTGTTTCTCATAACAGACAATCTCGGGAATGTCGGCGCCAGCAAGGCGTGCAGCTTCGAAGGCACGGAGTTGGGCAAGGCCGCTAGGGCCAGCCCCAAGAATGGCGATTCTAAAGCTCATAGTATTTTCCTGTTGATCGTCTGAACCAGCGTGAGTGTGGCTGGTTCGACGAAAAGATAGACGTGGCTGGGCACTGTTTCGTTAAGAGCAGCACCCGATAACCTCTTGCAAGAGGCCCACGCAAAAGCACACTCAATGCAGAATGAAATGCAGAATTCAATGCAGGCGTAAAAACCGGAGGCTTTGTTTGCCAAAAAATTCAGGCAATTCGCTTCCGAACGAAAGGTAAACATTCTAGCCGTATGGCTGTACTACAAAGTGTCGAAGCGTCACCCGCAAGGGTGTGAGCTTGAAGTTGTCGAAAAGCAGCACGTTGCTGTTATTGATGTGCTTCAGTAATTCAGAGAAAATAGTCTAACATAGAACCGATGGCCCTGCTGGCTGGTGGCAACTTTGCGGAGTTCTTCGGAAGAAAGTATACAGCGCGTTTTCAAGAAAAATTATGTATATTTAGCAAAATTAGAGCAATAACTATAATATCAACCCTCCTTCGCAACAGTGGATAAATGGGAATAAGCTCTAACGATAATACGTGGCTGATAATTCAGATGGGTGATGTTAGATTAAATTATTTTTCTTGGAAAATAATTAAAGCTGCCCTTAATGATTCGTAGCATAGACCATGACTCTTCGGGACCGTATACCTAGGAATAAGTAGTGGGTTATGACTAGCTTTACCTTTCAGTGGCATATTTTATGGTCAGGCCGTTTTCAGTGGGCTTTCTGGAGGCGGTCATCTAATTGCTTCCTGTTTTAATAATTTCTGAACCATTGATTGGCGTTTAGAGGCGCTTAACTATATCGGCGCGGTCGCCACCATGCGGCCCATTTTATTCCACCGTTCAACTGCACCGCATTCCGCATAGCGTCCCACGTTGTTAAAGTCATGCCGTACTGGGGCGGATTCAACAGTGGCCCGCTCCCCACCGCGAGTGAGATAGTCACCCGGCCCTTTAACGATTGCTGGTAGTGAGAAGAGTGGAAGGAAGTAAATGGGTATATTGACCCACAATGAGTCGTCGTTGAGTCTGTGAATTAATACTGGTGTGCAATGCACCTCTTTACAAGCGAGGCGCACACTTTTTTTAAATCTCAAGCGAGCTGCTGTCTCGAGCTTATATCTCCCTTAATGCAGCGACTACATGGGTTATGTTTTGTGATTTCTTATGAGTTACAAGCATTCAAGTCGTGTGCATTGCACATTAATTATCAGCAGTACCTATAAAAATGGAGACCACCTGACGAACTGTTATGGGTAGAGTTTAGCGACAGCTACGTTTTCACACAGCCTCGGTCGAAAGCGGGCACCAGCAAAGAATCTCATGGTAGTAATCGTCTGCATTCAGTTTTATTTAATCAGTACTGAATTGGCCATAAATGCTTAGCCTCACGCTAGCAGACTATGTTGACTGCCGTCATTAGACATTAGACATTAGACGCCAAGACTACTGTTTTCACCCTTGTCCCCGTCACGAAAGCCTGGCTGGTTGTGCGGGGTGGCTTAAGCGCCGTCAATTGAGTGTGCAAGGTATCGGTGTGCGAATTATGTCGCTTTATGCAAACTTAGCTGCCAGTAGCCTACGTCATGCCACTGATCAAACTTAAACCCTACCTTTTCAAAGTGGGCTACTTTTCGCATGCCCATTTTTTCATGCAGCGCGACACTGGCGGGATTGGGAAGCGTTATGCCGCCAATCACCGTATAAATCCCACACTCTTTGAGCTTGGAAAAGATCGTTTCATACAGTTCTGCGCCCAAGCCCCTGCCGCGCATCTGGTGGGCAAGGTAGACGCTGGCTTCGACTGAAAATCGGTAGGCACTTCTCTCCTTCCATTTAGTCGCGTAGGCATATCCCACCACGGCATTATCTTCCACTGCCACCATCCAGGGTAAGCCCGCCCCCTGAACACTCTCTATCCTGCGCTCGATATCGCTATTCGATACTGGCGTTTCTTCAAACGAAATAGCGGTATGTTCAATGTAGTCATTATAAATCTGCGCTATGGCTTCCGAATCGCCCTTTACAGCATCTCTGATCATGGTCAATTCCATTTATATTTTGACGAGTTACGTTGATCGAGCAGCGAAATGCAATCTCCGTTTGAGGGGTCGACTATGAAGATGATCGCCCTTCAACCGCCGCACCGCGTTGCCAGAAACTCGCCATTGCCGACGGGTACGGTGCAGGTGGTGAAATTGGGGTCTGTCGATACCAACGCTATAAAATCTGCCATTTCATCCGCATGGGAAGTGGCGTTATCCACGACAAGAAGCCCTCCCTTGCGTAAAACGCGCCGGATATTGGGCCACCACTGCACATAGTCAGCGCGTTTCGAGTCTAAAAAGACCAGATCAAAACAGGCATCGTCCAGGCGCTCAAGCAAACTACCCGCCTCCCCTGTATGCTGGGTGATAACATCAGCAAGGCCTGAGCGCTCAAAATTCCACGCGGCCATCTCAAGCTTGTATTCGGAAAGTTCAACCGTCGTAACGTGCCCACCAATCAACTTCGCCGCCTGGGCCAGCCACAAGGTGGAGTAGCCATTCGAGGTGCCAATTTCCAGAACCCGTTGCGCGTTGGTTGTTTGAACAAGTACCGATAGAAATTCCCCCGTATCCCGGGTGATATTCAACATTCGTCGTGAGCGTTCAGAAATGGCGGCATCGTTTTGCTGGCCAAAGTGCTCCAGTTCCGTTAGCAGTTTTTGCAGGGGGTCACTCACAGCTCTCTCCCGATACGAACAACATTACCAAGTAAATTTACCGGATTTTGCCTACCCGGGTCGCTTAGCCAGCAGCGCCCAGATACCCGCTGTAAAGAATAAGGTGCCACCAAACACGTTAAAGCGGCGCAACAAGCGGAGTATTGGAACGCCTGCATTGGGCAATGGAGACGCTGTTCACGGTTAATACCGTCGGCCCAGAAATCGCGAGTAGGCCACGGATGCGAGGGCAAAGGCAAACCAGCTTTCAATAGACAGGGGGCGCTTCCTGGCATGTGGTTAACGCTAAGTTAGCATAAGCTTTACAAGGGGTGGAGTATTCCACTAGTGCTTTAATACCGTTTTCTGTCATTCTGCTTTTTTGCCATCACCAAAATTAAAACGCTCATGATGCCCACCCACTGGATTATCGGCCCTGGCGCCATTGGTCGCTTGCTAGCGCACTCCCTTTCATCTTCGGCCACCACGCTAATCGGTCGCCGAGCGCTGCCTGAGCGACAAGTGCTCACTACACCCGAAGGTGAACGACGGGTGCAGCCGCTTACTATTCTCACAGCTCCCCACCTGGCTTCTGAAACCCATGAGCCGCCCACCTTCGTGCATATCACTACCAAAGCCATGGCCGCTGAGGAGGCGCTTGAAAGCCTTGCCAGCGCTATGCCATCCACCACGCCGCTAGTGCTGTGGCAGAACGGTTTTTTCGCGCAGCCGCGCATAACCCAGGCGTGGCCGGGGCCGGTGCTGTGCGCGACCACCACAGAAGGCGCTTACCTAACAGGAGATGATGGCGTGGTGCATGCGGGGCGTGGGCATACCTTTGTGGGCGATTTGCATAATCAGCACAGCGCGCTGGCGATAGAACTGGCGCAAACATTAACCCAGGCGGGGCTTGTCGCCACGGCGGTGGATGATATTCGCCAACGGTTGTGGCAGAAGTTGGCGGTTAATGCGGCGATCAACCCTCTGGTGGCACTGGCTGGGGTGCGGAATGGCGCGCTGCGCGGTGATGCTTATGCGGGCCATGTGGAATCGGTAGTGAAGGAAGTCGCGGCGATTATGCTGGCCGAGGGCATTGCGCCGCCCAACGATGGCAACTGTGAAAGTGCGTGGTTGGCGCTGGTCTGGCAGGTGGTGGAGAACACGGCAAACAATAAAGCGTCGATGCTGCAAGACGTGGAGGCCAAGCGCCCCACCGAGCGCGGGGCGATTTTAGTGCCGTTGATCGAGAGCGCGCGGCGACATGGATTGGCATGTAAGACGTTGCAGGCGCTCGATGATGAGATAGCGGTGTTGGAAGAGGGTTTTAATCGTTAAGTCACCGGAATCATCACGACTTTTTGAAAACTGGGCAGCTCTGTGAGCTGTTGGTACCAGCGTTCCAGGTGGGGGTGGGGTTGCCAGGTGAGGCTGCTATTGAGCAGGTTGTAAACGAAGGGCGCGATGGCGATGTCGCCCAATCCAAAGGCGTCACCGGAAAACCAAGCCTGCTCGGCCAGTGCGTCATCCATGATGACGAATAGCGCTTCGCACTCTTTCATCGCGGCGTCGATGGCGTGGTGATCGCGTTTTTCAGGGGCGGCTCTGATATAGCCTAGCAATATTTTGCGATGGGCTGG
>AXCI01000403.1_pt1 | contig 11089 bp, 15 predicted proteins | sample 182571 | NCBI WGS metagenome assembly AXCI01 (sample SAMN02359225, study PRJNA218796) | groundwater metagenome | isolation source: Mt. Simon Sandstone pore water sample D5872 at 1.8km depth, Illinois-Basin... | place: USA: Decatur, Illinois | collected 2009-05 | reverse complement strand
CAGTGGTAACGTGAAAAACCGGATATGCATGCTGAGCTACTGTTTAAAACAGCAAGCTGGGCAATGAGACGCACACAATTTAGCAAACGCTAGTCAGCATGATGTACATTACAAGTTACGCCTGACGACCATAGCACGCGTGAACCACCTGATCCCTTGCCGAACTCAGAAGTGAAACCGCTTAGCGCCGATGGTAGTGTGGGGTCTCCCCATGCGAGAGTAGGTCATCGTCAGGCACCTATACCAAAAATCCCCCAGGGCTCATGCCTTGGGGGATTTTTTTATGGTCGGACAAAGTGCTAATAGTGGCCGGGAGCTGACACGAGCTCACGCATGCACATAAAAATTAATCCATTAAAATAATGAAACATGTGTTTGAAGTTTATTGATAACAATCGATTGCGTATTTATCATGGTGTTGTTGCCACGCAGCATCTAGTATTATGGTGCACGTACCCAGAAGTAAAATCTCAGGAGGAGAAACGGTATGACGACGCAATTAGCCAAGAAGTTAGCAATCGCCCTGTTTATGGCCTTGATGGCAGGCGGACTTGTCGCTTGTGATGATCAAGGCCCTGCTGAAGAAGCGGGTGAAAATATTGATAATGCTGCAGAAGATGCCGGGGAGAGCATGGAAGAGCTCGGCGAAGATATGGAAGATGCCGCCGAGGACTAAGCCCAGTATTTGATTGAAGAGTTAACCGAAGCAGTCGCTAAAAAGCGGCTGCTTTATTGTTTGTATTATGACTATTATGGTTGGCCTGAATAACGATAAAAATTAAGGAGGCAACATGCAGCTACAGTGTGACAAAAGCTTACTGCTGATGGTCGATTTCCAGGCGCGATTACTACCGGTGATTGAAGGGGGGCAAGACGCCGTTAACGAAGCGGCTTGGTTAGGTGAAATGGCGTGCTTGCTTGAGGTGCCGGTCTGGCTAACAGAGCAGAACCCTGAGAAATTGGGCACTACTGCACCAATGTTACTGGCCGCTTTAGACGACTATAAACTGTGGCAGAAGCAGCATTTCGGCGTTATGGCAGAAACGGAATTTCGTGAGGCATTAAAAGCATCAGGAAAAACACAGATAGTACTGTGTGGAACAGAAGCGCATATCTGTGTTTTGCAAACGGGGTTGGGGTTGTTAGCGGCAGGCTATGAGCTTTACTGGCTTAGCGAAGCCTCTGCCAGCCGACGCCCGCAAGAGGCTGCAATAGCGCGTGAGCGTGCTTGCGCAAGCGGTGCTGTGGCGGTGACGGCTGATATGGTGGCTTATGAGTGGCTACACCGCTGTGACACAGCGCAGTTTAAAGAGGCGCACCAGCGATTTTTAAAGCCGCGTTCTTCACGCCCCGTACATTTTTCTAGATTGTATTTTCTAGCTTGTACCAGCCCCGCCGTTCGCTTTAGCGATCGGCTTCTTTGCGAGTGAAAACGAAGGTATCACCCTGAGACGCCGAGGCATCGAAGCGATAGCCAGCCACGTCGAACGCCTTGAGTTGATCTGGATCGTTAACCTGCTGCTGAATCATCCATGCGCTCATCAGCCCGCGCGCCTTTTTGGCATAGAAACTGATGATTTTAAAGGTACCGTTTTTCTCATCTTTAAACACCGGTGTAATAATTCGCGCATTAAGCTGCTTGGTGTCTACCGCTTTGAAGTACTCATTCGAGGCGAGGTTAACCAGCACGTTGGAGCCGCTTTCTGCAATGGCCTCATTGAGTGCGAGTGTTAGGGTGCGCTGCCAGTAAGCATAGAGATCTTTACCGGCACTGTTAGGCAGCTTAGTGCCCATCTCTAGCCGATACGGCTGAATTAAGTCCAGTGGCCGTAGCAAGCCATATAAGCCAGAAAGTATGCGCAGATGTGATTGCGCATAGCGGTTATCAGCCTCACTGAAGCTCTCGGCTTGTAAGCCGGTATAGACGTCACCCTGAAAAGCCTGTGCAGCGGGTTTGGCATTGCTCAGAGTGAAGGGCGGGCGCCACTCTTCAAAACGCGCCGCATTCAGGCCCGCTAATTTATCGCTGATCCCCATGAGTTCACTGATTTGCTGCGGCGAGTAGTCGCGCAGAATAGTGATAAGCGCCTGACTCTGTTTCAGAAAGTCAGGTTGGGTCACCTGCTCAGTGGTCGGTGGGGTTTCAAAATCCAGCGTTTTGGCGGGAGAGATAACACTCAGCATCGCATGCTCCTGGTCGTGCTCTAGTAAATAAAAGCGTTATATAAGTGAGCTCAGTATACCAAGCCTCGGCGAAGGCCGAGGCTATAGTGGTGATAGCTTAGTGAGAGTCGACGGTGCTTTTAACAGCAGCTCAAGGGCAGGGGTTCGGCATGCGGCGATGAATATCTTCGATTGCCTCTAGTACTTCGTTGTCCAGCTTGAGGCTCTCGCTGTCAAGATTGCTTTCCAACTGCTCCATGGTGGTCGCACCAATAATATTGCTGGTCAAGAAGCTGCGTGAGTTAACGAACGCCAGTGCCATTTGGGCAGGATCTAAGTCGTGCTGTTGGGCCAGTGATACATAGGCTTGAGTAGCCGCTTCTGCTTCCGACGAGGTGTAGCGCTTGAAACGCTCATAAAGCGTCAAGCGACCTTTCGGCGGCTGGGCACCCTTCAAATACTTGCCCGAAAGGACACCAAACCCTAATGGTGAATAGGCTAGCAGGCCGACATCTTCACGGTGGGCAATTTCCGCCAAGCCAACTTCAAAGGAGCGGTTGAGCAGGTTGTAGGGGTTTTGAATAGAGGCCACGCGTGGTAAGTCCAGCTGCTCTGCCAGCTGTAGCGAGCGCATGACGCCCCAGGGGGTGTCATTGGAGAGCCCTATAGCCCGCACCTTACCTGCATCGACCAGCTCTTTCAGCGCAGAGAGCGTTTCTTCTAACGGCGTCGCGTCTTCGTCTTCGCTGTGCACATAACCCAATTTGCCGAAGAAATTAGTTTGCCGGTCGGGCCAGTGCAGTTGGTAAAGATCTATATAGTCGGTATTTAACCGCTCTAGGCTTGTATCGATAGCTTGGTGAATATGCTGACGAGTAAGGCGCGGTCCTCCACGAATATGATCAAGCCCTGGGCCAGTGGCTTTGGTGGCAATGATCAGGTCGTCCCGAGCCCCACGCTGCTTTAACCAACTGCCAATATAGCGCTCTGTAAGGCCTTGAGTAGTGGCCATCGGGGGCACAGGGTACATTTCAGCGGTATCAATGAAATTGATACCAAATGCCACGGCTCGGTCAAGCTGCTCATGGGCTTCGGCTTCGCTATTTTGCTCGCCAAATGTCATCGTGCCTAAGCAGAGTCGGCTTACCTCTATGCCGGTTCTGCCAAGTGGGCGCGTTTGCATTTTTATCTCCTTGCTAAGGCGAAATTGCCACAAGATAAGCTGCCATTACCAGGATGGTTTGCGGCCTATGAAGGGCATGTTAGCGAGGCTCTTTGAAAGCAGCAAATTAATGGGGTTGAGTCGTCGCAAAGGCAGGCGTATGCTTGCCAGCCCATCGACCGGCTAAAGGCCGGTTTCTCGTGTGGTTGGCAGCTATTTTGTGACTGCTGGCCCAAGGTTCCAACAGATAGGCAGGGTGGTTTGCCATGCTGCAGGCATCAACGTTGTTTACTCGGCTAGAGTTTCGCCTAGCTGAAAGGTTGTTTCATAATCACTGGCTGCTGCCGCGTTCACCGCGCACCCAGCGTTTAACAATGCGCTTGTTTAAGCGCTGTGCGGAAGCGGGTCATCCTGACGCGCTCTCCGTATATGGCCACATGTTGTTTCATCGCAGTCAGACCCCGCAAGACAAGGCGCGTGGTGCGCGGTACGTTCTGGAAGCAGCGCATGCCGGGGATGTAAAGTCACAATACCAGGTGGCACAAATCCACGAGCACGGCTGTGCTCAGTACCCGCGTCGCGAAGACTACGCGGTCACCTGGTACGCACGTGCTGCCCAATCTGGGCACTACTTGGCTGCGGAGCGACTGGCCCGAGCCTATCGCTTGGGCGAGTTGGGTTTGGCGGTGGATAACGAGCGGGCCGCTTACTGGCAGCGACAGGCAGAACAGCAGACGCTAGATGACGTGGCCGTCGCATAGAGCGCTACCGCGTTTTGATTGAGTGAGGAAGGTTGTGTCCGAGACGCTACCCACAGTATTAGATATTGAAGCGTCCGGATTTGGGCGTGGCAGCTATCCCATCGAAGTTGGCATCGCCCGTGCTGATGGAAGCTGCTGTGCCTTTCTCATTCAACCGTTAGACGAGTGGACGCATTGGGACCCAAAAGCCGAACTGCTACACGGTATCTCGCGCGAGCGCCTCATTCAGGAAGGTTATCCGGTACGTCAGGTTGCCCATTGGTTAAATGATGAGCTGCGAGAGCTGGGCAAGGCTTACAGCGACAGCTGGGGTTACGACAATACGTGGCTTTCTCTGCTCTTCCATCACGCGGGGATGCTGCCGCGTTTTCGCCTTGAGGCATTAAGAATACTACTCAGCGAAGAGCAGCAGGCGTTATGGAGCGATACCAAAGAAGCAATGATTGCCGAGCGCGGCATTCACCGGCACCGGGCGGGTGAAGATGCACGTTTGCTGCAATTAACTTATCAGCATACCCTCAGGCTCACCGAGCGCATGAGCCGCTAACGCTATTCAGAATAGCGCTATAGCTGGGCTTCTACTATATCAAGCAGTTCACCGGGCGTCGCTGCATCGAGCAACATATCGCGGGTGGCGGACGCTAAAAAACCATGGCTGACAGTGCTGTCTAAAAATGTCAGCAGGGGCGAGTAAAACTCATCGATATTGAGCAGGCCCATGGGCTTTTCATGCAGCCCCAAATAGCCCCATGTCCAAATTTCAAACAGCTCTTCAAAGGTGCCTATCCCGCCGGGCAAGGCGATAAAAGCATCGGCGTTGGCCGCCATGGTGGCTTTGCGTTCGTGCATATTACGCACCCGAATCAGCTCGCTTAACCCCAAGTGTGCCTGTTCGCGCTCCACTAAGTGATCCGGCATCACGCCAATGGCTTCGCCGCCAGCCTCCAGCGCCGCGTTCGCTAACTCACCCATTAGACCGATGCGTGCGCCGCCATAAACCAGGGTATGGCCGCGTTCAGCAAGCGTGCGTCCTAGTTTATTAGTCGCCTGACGGAAAGCAGGGCTATTGCCTTCCCGAGAACCAAGGTAAACGCAGATTCGAGCCATTCGTTTATTCCCTATCGTTGAAATATGAACGTCGCTAAAACCGTAGCTAAAGAAAATGAAGCTAATGAGAGGGGCTTAGGGTAAAAGCGGTCTACCTGATGGTGCTCATCCATCCACTGCCCAATCACGTTATCGCCGCACAAGTGGTGAGCATACTGGGTGTGCAGGCAGCGTATCTGGTGCCAGTTACTAATACCGCCAATGCCTCGTTCGGTCATCACGTTGGTGTAACCCAACTTAGCGACTTCTTCGCGTTGAGCATCGCTCATATAGTCCCAGCGAGCGGAGACGTAGTCACGATGACTCTGTTGATAAGCTTCAAGAAATTCAGGTTCTTCCTGAAGGCGTTGTTCGAGCGCTTTAATAACGCCAACGGCTTCGATGCGGGAAATCTCAACTTTCAGCACATCGGAGCAGAGCCAATACAGGGTGGGGAAGGGTTTGCCATCGACAATGGGGGCCATGCGCAATACCAGCGGGGTTCCTTCACCATCGGTGGCGGCGACTGCTTCAATACCACGCGGAGCGCGGCCAAGCTGTTGAGCGATAATGGCAAGCTGACGTTCGTCAGGCGCCTGATTGGTGCGTATCACCATCGGGTTGGTCTCTCACAAATTTATTTGAGCGGCCAACGGCACGGAAAAAGCAGCGATTGAGCTGTTCAGGCGACGCGACATAGCACCACGTCCGCTCACAGTATTCAGCGGCTCGTGCCATTAGCACATCATAGAGGCGATTGAAGGGGGCATCATAATCGTAGGGGTCGGCCCCAAACAAGCGGATATGCGGATAGTCGGCGAAGCGTTCGACAAAATAGTTTTCCAGATCGGCCTCTACGGCACGGTGCTGGGCCACGTTGTCAGGGTCTATCCAGAGGTTGTAGCGGATGGCCATTACACAGGCTCCTGTTGCCCCGGCAGAGCGGGGCAGCGGTAATCAGGCGGGCTCAGGCGCGTCTTGCAGGTGCGACGTTAGTGCCTCGCGTAGGTCGCCCTCGATGGGCATGGCACATTTGGCATCATGGTCATACTGCACCATAACGGTGTGCCCAAGGTTTGTAAGTTTGCCGTGCTGACGCGCCTCTTGGGTTACCGTAAATGAACTATTGTCCAGACGCGTTAAATACGTACGTATTTCGATGTCGTGACCGTAAAACAGTTCAGCCCGGTAGTCGACCTCCATGCGCGCCATAATCAATCGCCACTTCTTAGGATTTAAGTCAGGCGTAAAGAGCTTGAATAGATCGTTACGAGCCAGCTCAAACCATGCAGGTAGGCGAGTATTATTAATATGCCCCAAGGCATCGGTGTCGTAAAACGCGGGCTCAATGGTGCGGGTGAACATGGCATGTCCTTGTAGTTATGAAGAGGGTTATGAAAGAAGTAGCTATAGGCATAACGGAGCTCTTCAGGATTAACCCTAGCAAGCGCTTGGTCAAGCTTCTGTTATACCAAACGTAGCCCTTGCTGATCACGCCAAGCCGCTTCTAGGGCCTCTTGTAGAGGGGCTTTTAAGTGCGCAGGAAGAGCAACATGAGCCGCTTGCAATGAATCAAATGAGCGATTGCGTAGCCAGCAATACGCCCAGGCACAGGCTTCAGACTCGCTATCCGGGGTAGGGCGGGCGGGCATTTGATTAAGTAGAAATACGGCAGTGCGCGGCGCCCATAGCGGCATCTCGCCGAGCTCATCCTGGCTCCACTGCTCAAGAGTCTCGCCGCTGGGTGTGGCGTCGGGGGTGCCTAATTTCGCAACCCGTGCCGTTTCGGCCAAAATGAGCGCTAGCTGGTCTAAATTCGCCTGCCCAAGCGAGCGCCATTGCCGCAGCAGCGCAGACAGCCCCGCCCGCATCTTGGTATAAAAGTCATCTTGCGGCATGCTCGGCACAACCCCTATTTAATGAGTGAGATGAGTAATGGTCTATGATTTTGCCACGCCTGTGGAACGACGCCACCCTGAAGGTGGTTGGGCATCGCAAAAATGGCACCGCTACGGCGACGACGTATTACCACTGTGGGTGGCTGATATGGATTTTCGCTCTCCGCCTGCGGTGATTGATGCCCTGCAGGCAAGGGTAGCTCACGGCGTGTATGGTTATGGCGAAGTGCCCGCTACGTTAACAGAAACCCTCTGCCAGTGGAGTGCTCACCACTATGACTGGCCTATACAGTCCGAGTGGCAGCAATGGCTCCCAGGCGTCGTGCCTGCCTTACATCTAGCCGCACTGGCGCTTACCGAGCCAGGCGACGGTGTATTGACGGTAGCTCCCATCTATCCGCCCTTCCTAGCGGTTGCCGAGCGTACTGGCCAAGCGATGTTGTCAGCGCCCACAGCGCCAGGGGAGTCTTGGCAGCTCGATATTGCCGCCCTGGAGGCAGCGATTACCCCCCAGACGCGATTGCTTCTGTGGTGTCAGCCCCACAACCCGACGGGGCGCGTATGGCGCCATGAGGAGCTTGCTGCACTCACTGAATTGGTCGAGCGTCATGATCTATGGGTGGTCTCAGATGAGGTTCACTGTGATCTGCTATTAGACGAAGGCGCGCGTCACCGACCGTTAGTGGCCGCGTTCCCTGCCTTGGCTAAGCGCACGATTACGCTTTGGGCGCCGTCTAAAACCTTTAATTTGGCGGGATTAACCAGCGCCTGTGCCGTGATTCCCGATCCTGAATTGCGCCAGCGTTTTGCGGCAGCGTCAAAAGGGCTGCTGCCCGATGGCAACGTGCTTGGCTTGGTCGCTGCAGAGGCAGCTTATCGTGATGGTGAGCCGTGGCGTCAGGCGTTATTAAACGTACTCCGCGAACACCGTGCAACGCTGGAGGCACGCGTAGCTAGCTGGCCCGGCGTTCATTGGAGTGCGCCAGAATCGACGTATCTAGCGTGGTTGGATATGCGCGAAGCAGGTTTGGGAGATGCGCCCTATAAACGTTATTGAAAGAGACTGGAGTGGCGCTTTCAGACGGGGCTGCCTTTGGCTGCCCCGGCTTTGTGCGGCTTAACTTAGGTACCACTGCCTCCCAATTGGAAGCGGCACTAGCTCGCATGGATAATTTGCTAAAACGGGGCTGAATAACCTTTAGTAAAGCATGGCAAAGAGTTTACGGCGGTAAGCAACTGTCAGCGGGTGATCGGCGCCGAGTGCGTCGAACACCTGTAACAGCGTTTTACGCGCCGCGTCATCGTTATAGGCGCGATCTTGCTTCATCAGTGCCAGCAACGCTTCTAAGCCTGCATCATACTGACCATCCGCCACCTGGCGCAGGGCGCGCTGGTACTGCGCTTCGCTATCTGTGCGATCACCCAGTGCGGCGATCTCTTCGGCTGAAAGTGCCTGCTCGCTAAATTCAATGCTGGCGCGTACGCCCCGCGCCGGTGCTGCGTCGCGCTCTTCCGGCGGCAGGTTGTCCAGCACTTGCCGCGCCTCATTGCCTTGGCCTTCGGCCACCAACACGCGAGCGAACGCTACCTGATAGGCATAGTGCTCTGGATACTGGCCCATCAGCGTTTGGTAAATCTCGCGCGCGCCCGCTGTATCGCCCGATTTCAGCGCTTCTTCAGCCTGCTCTTCGGGCGTGGGCGGGGCTTCGCCGGGTGCGGGAAAGTAGCGATTCAGCCACTCACGCACTTCTTTTTCCGGCAGGGCGCCTTGGAAGCCATCGACTAACCCGCCCTGGCTAATCAGCTTCACATCGGGCACAGAGCGTACGCCGAGTTGGCCGGCGATTTCAGCATTCGCTTCAATATCGAGCTTGGCGAGCAGAAAAGCGCCCGCGTACTCAACCACCAGCTTATCCAGCACTGCTAATAGCGTGCTGCTTCTACCTTCAGAAGGCGAGTAGCAGCCCATTAGCACCGGTACCTGCATGGAGGCTTCCAGCACCTGCTGAATATTGCCTGCGTTAAGCTCGATAATGACATCTTCGGGGCGCACCGCTGCTTGCTCATCGTTAGGCAGTGCAGCATCGGCATTTCCGGTATCTGCCGTAAGCGGCTTACCTGAACGGGGATCAATAATCGACATGGGTAGACTCGTCAGCTAAAAATGAGAAATAGTTCCCCATGATATGCAGGCGTAGCCTGGAGGATTCAAGGAATGAAGAGGAAATAAAACTTAATGCGGGGTGGTTTAAAGCTTCAACAAATGACCAAGAGAGAACCAGGGCGCGGGGAGCGCCCTGGTAGCGGTGCTTTTTCTGGTGCTGTTTCTATTAATGCTTAAGGAATAATACGTTCCGCACGAAGGCGGGCGAACAGGTCAAAAAATGCCGCGCGTGTTTCGCGGAAGTGGTCAAAGCCGAAATCACGCGACTTGGTAACATCGTTGACGCACTCAAGTTCGCGCCCAAGGTCCGCATCGGTGTGCCACCAGGAAGCCAGCTTGGTAACGTCGGCTTCAATCAGGCCATTTTGCTCGGCAATCTCCGCCCAGATGGGTGCGATATCTGCCATCTGTTCTTCTAAAGGCTGTGGTGTTTCCGGGCAGTCGGCCACTTCAAGCTCGAAAAACTCACCCATTTCACGCCACAGTCGACGCCAGCGGAAAACATCGCCATTGACCGTATTGAAGGCTTCATTATGTGCGCCTGGCGTCATGGCTGCCCACTCTAACTGCCGTGCCAGTACAAGCGCATCGGTTAGGTCGGTCAACGCGTTCCACTGCACCTGGGAGCCAGGGAAGACGAACGGCTTGCCCGTTGCCTTACAGATAGACGCGTAAACCGCCAGTGTCACGCCCATATTCATGGCGTTACCGCGGGCATAGCCAATCACCGTGTGCGGACGGTGTACGTTCCAGCTAAAGCCATCACGCTCGGCCGCTGCGAACATAATGTCTTCAAGGGTGTAGTAGAAGTTCTCGCCGGGTACGCGAGGCGCTGATTCACGAAACGGTGTCTCGGTCTTGCCGCTACCGTAGTTCTCGAAGGCGCCCAAGTACTGCTTGGTGCCTGTCACTAGCGAGACATGCGCCAAGCTTGCGCCCTGCAAAGCATCAAGCAAGTTGTGCATCATCGTGCCGTTGGCTTCGACATTCGCTTTCTCATTGTCGCGGCGTACCCAGGTGCAATAGAACACGTGGGTGATGGGTAGCTCAGCTAGTGCAGCAGCCGTGGCCTCGCGATCGAGTAAATCGGTAGCGACAGGAATCACGCCTGCTTGATCAGTGGGTCGGCGAGATAGGCCGTAAACGGTCCATCCACTAGCCGTGAGGTAGCTGGCCAGATTGCCGCCAGTAATGCCGGTAGCGCCGACGACGAGTGCTGTGCCTTTGCGCATCGTTAACTCCTTTATGCAGACAAGATATGTTAAACGGACAACGAAATCGTTTTATTGCCTAATGAAAGACAGTCTGGTCGCCGGAGATCATTGCTACAATCGGAAAAATCGCAAATCTTTATTGCACTAGGAGCAACTCGATATAACTCAATGCGCTACGAACCATTCACCGTTTCTGATCTGTGTACTGTCATCGATGTCCGCATTATAAAGATAACACCACGCTTCCCCATGCTGGGTCGCTAGCACGGCGCGGTCATATACGCCTTCATTAGGTGCGTCATGAAAGTAGTCCTCTAGTTCATCCAGTCGCTTTAATTGCTGAGCGTCGATGGCATAAATTTCGACCACTGTGCCGTTTGAGGCGGCTAATTTCGCACCTGGGTAAGGGCCAAGGTCGTATAGGGTAATAGCGTCCAAACGGTCATGACCGATGAGTGTCGCACCTTCAAGCCAATGGTGATTTCGCTGCCCCTTTTTCAGCGTGCCGTACACAGCGACTCTGGGGCAGCGCTGAATATCGCGTTGCAGGTAATTCATCGTGTCGCCTCCATAATCTACAGGCGCAAAAAAGCCGCTACCTTTCGGTAACGGCTTTCTCTATGTTTGGTAGCGGGGACCAG
>AXCI01000455.1_pt1 | contig 11189 bp, 10 predicted proteins | sample 182571 | NCBI WGS metagenome assembly AXCI01 (sample SAMN02359225, study PRJNA218796) | groundwater metagenome | isolation source: Mt. Simon Sandstone pore water sample D5872 at 1.8km depth, Illinois-Basin... | place: USA: Decatur, Illinois | collected 2009-05 | reverse complement strand
CGCGTATGGCTTCTATTACCGTGCTGATCTCTGGGCGCCACAGAATAGTGTCATAGGCTTCTCGTGGTACGAAGGCGAGTGATTTTTTCTGGCGTACCAGGGAAATAGTGGCTACATCGAGTGCTGCCGCTAAGTGCATAGGCCCGGAGTCTGGCGTCACGAGTAACTGCGCACGCCCTAGAACAGCGGCAAAGTGCCGGATAGGAAGCGGTGGGCATAAGCTACCATACAGCGATGACCTCAAATGCTGCTCAATAGGCGCTAGAAGCCTAAACTCCTCCGGGCCAAGAAATACGACATAGCGCATTTTACGGGCTTCCATGGAATCAATGAGCATTAACCAAAATTCCAACGGCCAACGTTTGTTTTGATGCCCACCAACGAAGATCGCAATAAAATTTGTATCTGATGATTGATGGCTATGAAGGCTTACTAGCTTTTGTATTTTCGTTATTGCCTGATAGCGTTCCTGCTCTGTTAACTGGAGCAATGGCCGGTTACGGCAAGCAACACCGAGCGGACGAGTCAAATTAACGATGGCATCGTAGGCATGTGATGACTTGCCTTCCGCCTCAATGTTGTACCAACGCTGGTGACCTTTACCTGACCCCATGCTGTACCGTGCCCCAATTAACCGGGTAACGATAAAGCCGCTCGTTGATCCTCCGCTCACTTGTACCGCCAAGTCATAGCGTTGTGCTCGTAAACGTCGTAATAGTGTCACACACTGCCAAGGTCGAAGAATGGCGGTTCTCGACAGTAAATAAAAATGATCAACAGGACGTTGCTGCAACAGTGGCCATGTTTTATCAGTCGCTAAATAATCTATGCGTGCGGAAGGAAAACGGTCACGAAAAGCATCGATGACAGGAGTGCTGATTAGCGCGTTGCCCAGACGAAAATTGGGGCGAATAATGAGGATTTTTTCTATTCCCACAAGGCTGTCAATGGTTTCTGTTGCAGGCGCTTTGACGATATACCGTATGCCTCCCAGTAAATATCGCTTCATTCTTTTTTCTAAAAAACGGGCCATTATTTTTAAATAATAGTTTGTTCTAATCAATGTTAGCAAGTGCATACTCTGGCGCTCTGTTCAGTTAATAAAAAATGACCTGCCCACGATAGCGACAGGGCAGATTCAAAATGACCGCCATTGAAGGCACTGCTTTGGCTTTGCCCATGGCGAAAGATGAAGCTTGAGCCTAAATAACTTAAAGAAGAGTTAAGCAGCGCAAGAGATTCGCAAAAATAGAGTGGTGGGCTTACTGGTTGGATTAGATGAGGTTGTTTTTTTTGGAAGTAAGATTCCGTATTTAAGAAAAGCTTAAGTTTTGGAGGCGACAATAGCGGTTTGTCGATTAAGGGGATCAGCATGCGCGCACTATTAATAGAAGATGACCCCTTGCTTGGGGATGGCATTAAAACGGCACTTGAGCGCGAGGGCTACACAGTCGATTGGTTTATGCTTGGCCGAGAGGCAATCAGCGCTATCGGCAGCGAGACCTTCAGTGTGATTATTTTGGATCTTGGACTGCCCGATATGGACGGTATCCAGGTACTGCATTTACTCCGACAGCAATCTACTCTGCCTATTCTGATTTTGACGGCCCGCGATGGGATGGAAGACCGTATTGGCGGCTTAGATGCGGGGGCGGATGACTATGTGCTCAAGCCTTTCAATTTGCAGGAGCTACTCGCCCGTTTGCGTGTCGTAATGCGACGCGCTGAGGGACGTGCCTCGCAAATATTGACGCTGGGAGCACTGAGTATTGATGAGGCCCGCCATGCGGTGAGTTGGCGAGGCAAAGACGTAAAGTTGGGTCGACGCGAGTATGCTTTATTGCTAGAGCTAGCTAGGCATCCGGACAGGGTGTTATCTCGCCCTCGTTTAGAAAATTTGCTTTACGGCTGGGGCGGCGAGGTAGAGTCCAATGCGGTGGAAGTTCACATTCATCATCTGCGTAAAAAGCTTGAAAAGCATCTGATTATTAACGTGCGCGGGATTGGCTACCGACTGGATAGCCAGGCGCAATGAGATCGATACGGCATTATCTGCTTCGCACGCTAGCCATTACCATGGTTGTCGCGGGGGGCGTTGCGGTTACTGCGGCTTACTTAATTACAGATCACGAGTTAGAAGAAATTCTCGATACACAGCTCAGTCTGCATAGCCGGATTGTGGCTGGCCAACTCGATCCAAACGCCACCATTGACGACTATGCTCGCCTGGCTTCACGCATGGGCCTTCCAGAACATCCGGCTCAGCTATATCGCGACGGTAACTCAGTGCCCGTGAGCAGTTCTGAATCAGGTCCCAAGCTTTATCACGAAGAAGAACTTAAATTAGTACTGGGTTTTTGGAATGCCGATAGCTCTCCCAGGCTGTTAGGGGCCAGTTGGAGTGATGCAGGCCCTTTCCCCGCGCCTTTAGGGGAGGGTTTTCGCTGGGAAAGTTACAATGGTCATCGCTGGCGGGTTTTCAGCATGTTCGATGTTGCTAGCGATACCTGGATTAGCATGGGGCTACGAGGTTCGTTTCATGATGAAGTAGTGGAGCGCATCACCTGGAACAATTTATTGCCGATGCTCTTGTTGCTGCCACTCCTCCTTTGGCTGATGAGTCGTATTATCCGGCGGGGTATCGCGCCTATTCAAGCGCTTTCCAGCCAGGTACAAGGCCGCTCCGCCCACGACCTGCGTCAAATCGATAACGCGGTTCCTCAAGAGCTTAATGGATTACGCCAATCGCTAAACGACTTTATCGCCCGGTTGAAAGAAACGTTAGAGCGCGAGCGGCGCTTCACTGCAGATGCGGCCCATGAATTACGCACGCCCTTGGCAGCGCTGAGAATCCACTTAGATAATGCGCAGGCAGGGGGAGAGCAATCATTACAAAAGGCTTATGTCGGGGTTGAGCGACTTCAGCGTGTGGTAGAGCAACTACTTATTTTGGCTCGATTGGATCAAGTTGCCACAACCTCACCGGCCACTATCGACCTTTATCCGATTATTGCTGAATTGTTAGCCGACCTGTGGCCACTCGCTGAAGAGCGAGATCAGCACTTGAGGCTAACAGGCTTAACTCGGCTGGAGGTTCGCGCCGACGAAGTCGAGGTGGGAATTCTCTTTCGTAACCTACTAGATAACGCCTTGCGCTATACGCCGGGAGGCGGCCAAGTGGAGGTAGAATTAGCGCTTTGGGAGGGGTTGCCTCAACTCACGGTGAGAGACACTGGCCCCGGGCTCCCCGAGGCACTTTTGGATAAAGTCACTGAGCGCTTTAGGCGAGCGTCTGGCCAGGGCACCACCGGCAGCGGATTAGGTTTATCGATTGTCTCGGAGTTGGCTCAGCGCCAAAACGCACGCCTTACGCTTAGTAATCGCACGCCCAACGGTCTAGCGGTCAGTGTGACCTGGGAGCAAAACCAACATCAAGATCGTTGATTAGTTTGCTGGGCTGGTCTTCGAACTTAACTGCGTTTCCACCGATATATGCACCAGAGAATCGCACTGTTGCTGAATGCGCTGTCGGTAAATGTCAGGTGATTCTGGGGTGCCCGAGACCAGGGCGACAATCGCTGCATGGATATTAGGGCCAATAGACCAAATGTGTAAGTCGGTGATATGAGTTTGCTCGTCTTCGATAGCCTTTTTAACCTGTGCTTCTAGTTCACTGCGCTGCTGATCAAGTAATACGCGGGCAGTATCCTTAAGCAAAAGCCATGACCATCGGGTGATCAGCACGGCGCCAACAATGCCCATGGCCGGATCCAGCCAGTTCCAGCCCATGTATTTACCTGATAGTAGGGCGGCAATCGCCAGCACTGACGTCAAGGCATCGGCAAGTACGTGAAAATAGGCCGCCCGGCGATTGTGATCGTGGCTGTGATGGTCATGGCCATCATGATCGTGTCCATGCCCCTCTCCACCTAATATCCAAGCCGAAAGACCATTGACTGCAAGCCCTATAATCGCCACAAAAATCGCCCCGTTAAAAGAAATCGCCACGGGATTGATAAAACGATCAATACTCTCGATGACCATGTACAGCGCGAATACGGCTAGCAAAATAGCCCCGGTGAAGCCACCTAGGGCGTTAACCTTGCCGGTGCCGAAAGAGAAGTGTGCGCTAGTGGCATGACGACGTGCATAAATATAGGCGAAAGCTGCAATGCCCAACGCCACCGCGTGCGACCCCATATGGAGACCATCGGCAAGTAAGGCCATTGAGCCATAGGCAATACCGGCGGTAATTTCCCACACCATCATGACAAGGGTGAGGCCAACCACCAACAGCGTGCGGGTCTCGCCGCTGCGTCGTTTATCCTGATCGAAAACGTGATCATGCTGCCAAGCACTAAGGTTATGGTGCATTGGAATACTCTCCATTGAGATAGCTATTAAATGAGATATCCATTAAAGGTAACGAGCAATAGCCTTGAAATCCTTGACATGCTCACGTTGTAAGGCTGTTAAAGGCCCGACTGCCGCTTCCATACAGTGGTCGATGTGATCCTGCACCAAGGTTTTTTTGGCTTGTTGAATGGCTTTCTCAACGGCGTGGAGTTGCTGGGCAATCTCTAAGCAGGGCCGCTCGTCTTCTATCATGTTGGTCACGCTTTGAAGGTGGCCGCGTGCTCGGTTTAGCCGCTTGATGATCTCTGGATGTGTTTGATGTGTATGCGATGTCATGATGTGTCCTCTTTATATTCCTATCCCCCTGGAGGGGATACTAGGTTATTCAGAGTTTTTTTACTATAGCCTGTGAATGACGGGCATCGATGATGGTGCATTGCAATGGATTATGCGCCCGATGTTGTTGCTATCAGAGTCGCTGTGAACGCTTGTCCATCGAAATTTACGTCAACGCCTGAGGTATTTAATGTTACTGCTGATGGTGATGCAGGGGCTTGTCGTGACTAGTATTAATCTCTCACTTGAACCGCTCCGGTCAAAAGGCCGGAGCGCCTCCCCCTTAGCGCATCTAGCTATTAACACCTGGGCTTGCTCTTAGTGTGTGCATTGATGCTTGTTAACGCATCAATAATACATCTGAACACTCATGCAATAGGCAGCCAGTAGCTCTCGTCGCCCATGGTAACCCGTACCCCGTCTCCTGAACTCTCTATGGCCTGCCACCGAAGTGCTTTTTTGGTCACTTTCTTGTCATGAAAGTATTCCATGGCAGTTACGATCCACCGCTCCCTCCACTCATCCCCTTGTTCAGCGCACTTAGCCATTTGCATCATGGTGCGAGCCAACATTTCTTTTCGCCGTTTTCTTGCCTGTTTCTCATCCACCCTAGGGGTCAGTGTGGTGGCATGCTGGCGATTTAAGAAATTGGTAAACCCCGTCACCGAGGCTGCTTGTCCGGGCACCGCACTCAAGTAACTGTCCACATCGCCCTGGTTAGGTAGCCGCTGTCCCTCTCGGTCAGTATTGAGTAACAATGCGGCTGCCGCGCTTAGTGCAAGTCGTGCGGAGGTGTGGGACGTTGTGCCCGCCTCTATACGGGTTTCCAATTGCAGCCAATAGGCTTGCAGCACTTGGTCTGATAGCGAAGCGGACGGCATAGAACTGAGACACGCTTGAATACGTCTTTTCTCTGAGTCGATCCGCTTTGCTTGGTGATCCGGCTCTACCCCTTGCTCTTCATGCAACCATCGCATGGGAAGTCTTACACGCCGCAACCCCTCCGCCCCAAAGTGATGGAGCAACTCCGAATAGCTCGGTATCCGTGACCATGCCTGGTCGATCTCAAGGAAGAACGAGAAGAAATGATTGATCTTGAGGGCAGCCTTATGCGGTCCCGTGGTACGAATTAGCCATTCACCAAATTCCCCAAATGCCTCACGTAACGCTTTGGTGGTGATACCGGCTTGGCCAATGATGATCCGCTTACGACATGTTCGCGTCCAATAGCAGGGCTCACAGGCATCACCTCGACCCGCTGGCATGGGATTACCACACGATGAGCAGGCAATTTCCCCTTGCTCATAACAGGCTTTGCACAACGCATCCCCGTTGGGTGCTACCACCAATAAACGATGTCGACGGCACGCAGAGCAGGTACCGTGGTCTGCTGTCGAACAGCGTGGACATAAGCGATGATCATGCCCCATACGCGCCACTCGGGTAAGACGTTGAGAGGGCTTCCCACACGCCTCGCAGGGCTCTGGTTCTTTGAAATAGGGAGCGCAGGCGCTACAGACAGGGCCATAGGGAGTGACCTTGCCGATGTTGTAGTCTGAACTGGCTTTTCCACATCGTGCACACGGTTTGTCTACGTCGCACTGACGACAGACGGCTTCTGGGTCATTCTTTGGCAGACGGGCTATCTCACCACATCGTGAGCACATCCGTCGCTTAAACACCCGGGCATAGCAGGTTGAGCAGTAACCATGGCCCTTATGGCGTCGCCACAATTTGGAGACTTCTCGACCACACTCATCACAGTCTACCGCTTGGAGTTGCTTCAAGAGGTTGGCTCCGCTTTCATTCTACGTTTTAAACGCGCCCATGAGGCTCTCACAGCGCGTTCCGACATGGGGCGACGAGCCGGTGGAACGCGGCGGCGATGCGGCCCATGAGGGTGGTGAGATAACCGTGATAGCAACGGCAACAATACAACGGGGGGCGACCTTCGGGGATCATGAAGCGCGCTCGTTTTGACATTGCACGCGACCAGTGCGCTGAACGTTTCTTCAACGCCTATACTGAGCAAACGCTCCACCGCCGCCAATAAGGCACTACGCTCGCTGACAGGCAGCAGCTCAAACGCCAGCCCAGACACAGGCATTCGGCTATCCGTAACCGAAATACCCAATGATAGAAGCGCATCGGCGAGGGGGGACGCAGGCCGCCGACTTGCACGCCGTACAACGCCAAGAAAAAAGGCCACCATAGAAAACCAATCGGCGAGCGCGATAGAGGCGTTCCCAAATGCCGCCTTACCCTCTTGTAAAACACGTTCAGCGATCACTTGGAAAGTGAACGCTTCAGGTAAAGGCGACGTGCATACTGCCTTTCTAAAATCGTCATGACACCGGCTGCACTGAGCTAAATGTTGATCTTCCACTGACAGGCGATGGGGCTCTATAGGAGCCTTACATGCTGGGCACTCATCTATTAGCTGCACCCCATGCAAGCGGCACCCAGTGTGCCAAGCGAATCGCCAGTGCCGGCGCAAGTAGGGGGTTGAGTCCTCTGCTAAGCACAACGTGCATACCTGTTGTCCTCCATGGCGGGCTCGATTTCGGCTGCCGAGTGCTAACAACCAGGGCCAAGTCCGCGTTTCCGGTAATGAGTAACCGGCCACTTTCTCACAATCGTCCCGCATCCCAGCCTTCTGAAACTCAGCGGAAGAGACCCCGATGCATTGACTAATGGGCGCATTCTTACGAGGGGAATTTCCCTATCAATATCCCTTATCCATATACGCCATGTTGGCCAAATAGCCCCAGTGAGCGACAAAGGATCACATCCCTGTCTCAACGCCGCCCGTACCAGCCATGAAGAAAGGGATTCCTCAGGCAACAGAGGCACACTCAGCGCCCAGGGCATCACAGCATCACTTCCCTAATGCCACGGGTTGGTCGCACCCACGATTTACTCTGAATAATTTTCTCATCGATACGCTCAGCCCCGGACAGAATAGCGGCATTGGCACACTCAATCAGCAGCCGGTGAAGGTCACCAAAATTACCGCCAGAGATCGCGTGAAGCTGGGTAGCCAATTTTGGCTCATGTAACTGGGAGGGGTGTTTGAGCGGCAGGATCTTCTCAAAGCCAGCGAGCAGCTTCTGAAACTCCTGATTGAGCTCCCACTTGGGTAACGCGACCACATCAAAGCGACTCGCATGCTGCGGGTCTGAATGCAGCACCCGCACGGCATCCTGCGTGCCCACGCCAACGATGGGAATCATTAACTCATTGCACAGGAGCTTAATGGCATTCATCGTTTCTCGCTGCTTGACGGCACCACCGGTTAGCAGTGAGTGAAACTCATCAATGATCAGCAGGCGCGTATGGCAAGCACGCAGTTGATGAATCACCTGGTAGCGCAGCTTGGGAACCGGATCAGTAGGTCGATAGGGAGCCCAGAAACTCTCTAGTACCGCGATATACAGACTTTTCTCATCGGCACTCGGTGGGGCCTGAGTGACGACAACCGGCTTCACCGGCTCTACGTCTTCATTAACGTAGCCTTCACCATACTGCTTATGAAAACGCTGAACGATGGTGGTCTTCCCGTTATTAGAGTCACCCACGATCAAAAGATTGGGCATACGAGGACGACTGGGCTTCTCCATCAACCCGCGCATAACCTCAATAACACGGTTGGCCAATGGATAGCCCAACCATCGCGGTTGATCCATAAACTCCATCCGCTCTTTAGCGGACAGCCCCAAGACGTGACGGAGGTCAGGATGAAGGTGTGTGCTCATGCTATGTCCCAGTTCACATCGATATCACCCGTTAAAAGACCGTTTCCTTGAGCGGGTGACTCTTGAGGGGCCGCGGTTGAGGGCGCATTTAACAGAGGATCTGCAGGCGTCACCTTCTTCTCATGCTCTTTGCGACGTTGCGCCTGGCGGCGGCTTCGCTTGGTGCGCGCCTGCGACTCCTCCACATGGGTTCGCAGCTCACTAATAGCGCGTAGAATTTCAGACTCATTCACCGAGTTCCTGCCTTCCTGGCGAAGGCGTGCCTTAGCTTGGGCATACTCCCAAACACTCATCGAGGGGAGGGCAAGATTGGCAAAGGGAATGCGAAAATAGTGCCCGAGGCCCGGGTCTTTGAACCAAATAACGCTAATGTCGCGAGGATCGCGCCGGAATGCAAAGGTTCGTTTCTTGTCTGGCGTGTCTGGATCTTTGGCATTGATCCACGGCCTTAGCGCCTCATCGTAATAGTTCATGCCATCGATGGTCACACCAAAGGTCTGGATCGTGCGCTGAAAGCTGGGCAAAAAGTCGAGCAATACCGAGAGCCTATCAGCAGGCCTGGGGGCTAATCCAACCCCCTGCACGTCAGCATTGCCAAACACACCGATTTCCCACTTCTTCATCGGGGACATGCCAATTCCAGAATGAAGGCGCTGGTGGTAAACCTTGCAAATCAACGTCACCAGCCACTCTTCAAACTCACTTTTCGTCATGGCCGCGTGTTTCTCTGGATCGTACCCCTCTTTCTCTTTAATGGAGGAGAAAGTCGTCCCAGGCAGGTTATGGATTTCTTTGAGAAGAGAGCCCAGCACCCGCTCAATATGGCCACCATAACGAGGCTGCTTAACAGGCCGAAACTCAAGGTTGATCCCATAGGCTAGGCATGAGCGCCTAAACGTTTCAGAGCGAAAATCTGGGCCGTTATCGACATGAATCGTGGCGGGTGTGCCCCATACCGGCCACTCAGCCTCCACGTTATGCAGCAGCAACCACTCATCTTTCGGAAGCATGGATTGCGCCACACACATGCCTACGGATGTTTCAGAGGGTGGATCAAACGATAAGTAGTACCCCGTGACCATGCGAGTACACACGTCCATGGCCAACGTAATCCATGGACGGCCAATCGGTTTGCGATACACGTCATCGACCAAAATAATATCGGCAGGCGTGTGGTCAATCTGCATAACGGCTAACGGATAGTCCGCATTGGGAAACTTCCCGGCAGCCGGCTGAAACTTATTAATCGCTTTTTCTCTAAAGCCATGGCCACGCAACCGATCACGCTCTGGGATGTCACGCAGACGAGCACGAACGGTACCAGGGCTCGGCGGATCAATGCGCCGCTCATGGCAACGCCGCATGACCTCCTGTACCGCCTTTTGTGCTGAGGGACGCTGCAGCGTCAAATAAACCTCTTTGATAACTTCCTGAATCACCGCCTCTGCATGCGCGGGTATACGCGACTTCCCCTTCTTCCACCCTGGCTTTTGAGGAATCAATGCGAGCACCGAGCCCGTCGCTTTATACCGCTTCAACCAACGGTAGATCGTAGCCGTATCAACCCCCGTTTGTTTCGCACGCTCCTCCGCTGCATCTCGCCCAACCGTATGGCGATCCACCAAGGGCTTAATGATGGAAAAGCGATGCTCGGCCTCCCGCCAATCGGCATCCCCAATCTCGGACATATCCAGCTCAGGGGGTACAGACCCGCTATTGAGAGGCACTAGTTCTTTGATGCGAAGCGGGCAACTACGCCCAGACTCAACGGCAATACCAATGACTGTCTCAAAATCGAGCACCTGGGAAATTCGGTAAACGGTGCCATCTTTCTGAACCTGCTCACCCACCATGATCTGCAAGTGTTGGCGTGTTTGGGCGACGCCGCTATTGGGTTCAGTTGTGTTGCCACGATGATTATTCATGATCGGGTACCCATACCTCCGATAGAGGACTGAAGGATTGAGCCATATCGCAATCTAGCTGCCGGGTCGCCAGCAGATGCCATAAATGCGCAATCCCCTCTGCCCGGTAAATATCGCCCATGAAGTGCCGAGAAAGCAGGTAATCCAAGGTCGCCACCCCCATCTCCCTCACCGTATTGAGCACTGCCTGGCTTTCGACAGAGGGAAACACCATCCGCTTGTAGCGCGCTAGGAAGGTAATGTTGTCCAAGGTCTTATCACGAATGCGGCTTTCATCATGAATGCGAAACGCCCAGCCCTCATTGTTGGCATGCCGCATAGCCGCCTTCCATTTAGGTGACCATTCACGCCAATGTTCTAGCCACTTTTCCCGTGGTTTGACCTCTACCAGGAGAGGTTTCGGGTAGGCCTTGTAATGACGGTTACCGAGTCGGTAATAAACCAAATAATCCGGCGTGTAGGTGTAACGCCTACCGGTCACTGGATGATGAAACGGGATCTCGCACGGCTGGGATATCACACCAAGAACGCTCACATCAAAGTCAGCCTTGATGAGGAAATCACGTTCGAGCGTCGACTCGAACGCAATAGACTCCTCCCCGCGAAAGGCATAGTAGCCAGACACACTTCGTCGGGTAGGGCCGATTTTACGAACGGATGTAGGCAGTGGCATGAGCAGTCGCACCAAATGTTGAATAAAACGTGACCTGTCGCAGTAATTGCTATTAATTCTGTCGCATTCAATCCTGCACAGACTACCATAATAGCCCAATATTACGCGCTGAACGTCGCATTAATTGCTGAAAATGACAACGAA
>AXCI01003237.1_pt1 | contig 11224 bp, 9 predicted proteins | sample 182571 | NCBI WGS metagenome assembly AXCI01 (sample SAMN02359225, study PRJNA218796) | groundwater metagenome | isolation source: Mt. Simon Sandstone pore water sample D5872 at 1.8km depth, Illinois-Basin... | place: USA: Decatur, Illinois | collected 2009-05 | reverse complement strand
CTCAGCGCTAATCTGCTCGCCGTCGGTGGTGTCGATCAGGGCATCGTTCGGGTTTTGATCAGCAAAAACTTTCAGTTGCGACATCGTAAGCTCTCCTAAAGCGCAATTTCATCAAAGCGAGTAACGCACCTATGGGTGTTGCCAGGCTGGGTGCCTTCACGTACCAACTGCAGGGTCTGCATGCCTGCTCGTTGAGCGGCGTCCAACTCTTCGACTACATCCGATAAGAACAGCACCGCATCTACAGGTAGGTCAAGCTCGGCGACAATACGCAGATAAGCGGCAGCCTCACGCTTATGACCTACATGAGTGTCGAAGTAGCCGTCAAAAAGGGGGGTTAGATCACCCGCATCGCTATAGCCAAACAGCAGCTTCTGCGCCTGCACAGAGCCCGACGAATAGACGTAGAGCGCTTTGCCGGCAGCTTTCCACTGGCGCAAAGCGGGCGTCACATCGCTATAGAGGTGACCTTTAAAGTCGCCGCGCCGGTAGCCATCGGCCCAGACCATGCCCTGTAGTGCTTTCAACGAGGTGACTTTCTGGTCAGTCTCGATCCAGTGCAGCAACTGCGCAGTGACAGTCTCCAGCGTGGCATCAGGGTCGTTCATTTCGCTGCGCACGGCGTCGATCTGTTCAGCAACGGCGGGGGTGTCTGCATTTGCCTGTAGAAAGTCGGGCAGCTTGGCCTGGGCGTAGGGAAACAGCACTTATGGACGAAGTTATGTCCGTGGTGGTGCCTTCAATATCGGTCACAATGGCGCGAACAGTTGAATTACTCATTTAAGGCTACTCTTTTAAGTCTGCTCATTTAAGACCAGCGACTCTCTTCAAGGACACAGGCAAGTAAAAACTCAATCGCTTCCAGATGGCGTCGACAGCTGGCGATGCTATCGCCCACGGCATAAATACCGTGCCCAGCGACCAAAAAGCCCCAGGGCATCGGCCAGCCGCTGCGTACGTGTTCAGCCAGTTCTTGCATATCCTGGGCGTTGGGCACCACCGGTAGCCGGATGGTCGCCTCGTGGGTCACGTTGCCCGCCAAGGCTTTCTGCATCTCAAAGCCGCTGAGATCAATGCCCTCCGGGAAGCGTCGCGAGAGCACCGTGCTGGCCATCGTGTGGGTATGCAACACGCAGTTAATCGACGCGTCCAAACGATAGAGCGCGGCATGCAGACCACTTTCGGCGCTGGGCTTACCATCGCCGGATACCACCTTGCCGTCCTGGTCACATAGCAACAGATCATCGGCCTGAATGCGGGTTTTATCCCGGCCCGAGGCGGTGACAAGGTAGCCCGCCTCGGTGCGGGCGGAAAAGTTGCCGCCGGTGGCGGGTGTCCAGCCTTGCTGCGCCGCCCAAGAAATAGCGGCCAGCAGTTCAGTTTGTAGCGTCATCATAGGATCAGCGTCGCCTCTTCTGGTGGCGGCCATTCTATATGATAAGCTTCGCGCCTGATAAGTCGTGTAGCTGTTCCGTTCAAGTGCTTAAGGAGTCCATCGATGCCTCAACTTCAGTCACGCAGTTTGCGGGTCTATGCCGACCGTCTTGAGTATTTGGATCAAACGCAGCTGCCTCAGGCGGAGCAGTGGGTAAGCTGTGATTCGCCAGAAGCGTGGCAGGTGGCAGTGAAAAGCTTAGCGATTCGCGGAGCGCCGCTGATTGGTTTGAGCGCCGCCTTTGTGCTGGCCCAATACGCCGCCCGCCATCCTGCAAGCGATTGGCAGTCGTTAAGCGATCGCTTACGCGCCACGCGCCCCACGGCCGTCAACCTCATGTACTGCCTGGACGCCCTGGAAGCCTGCTTTGCCCAAGGCGCTAATGCCCTGGCCGAGCGCGCCGCTGGGCTATTTGCAGAGGATCGCGAACTGTGTCAACGCATGGCCGAGCGGGGGGCGGAGCTTATTCAGCCGGGCGATCGCGTGCTGACCCACTGCAACACCGGGGCGCTAGCCACCGCAGGGGTGGGCACGGCGATTGGCGCGCTGGCGGCCGCTAACCAGCGCGGCGTTGAGCTACATGTGTACGTAGGTGAAACGCGCCCATTGCTGCAGGGCGGCCGCTTAACCGCCTGGGAAATGGCCGACCTGGGCATTCCCTATCAGCTGATTACCGACAGCATGGCGGCAAGCCTGATGGCAATGGGCAAGGTCGATAAAGTGATGGTGGGCGCCGACCGGATTTGCGCCAACGGTGACTTCGCCAACAAAGTGGGCACTTATATGTTGGCGGTGATCGCTCATTACCATCAGGTGCCGTTCTATGTCGTGGCTCCCTACACCACGGTTGACCCTACCTGTGCCACCGGCGCCGACATTCCTATTGAACAGCGCGACCCCAGCCGAGGTTCGCGGCGCCGCAGGCGCGTTTGGCGAGGTAGTGTGGGCGCCCAGCGATGCCCCGGTCTGGAACCCGGCGTTTGATGTCACTCCCGCCAAACTCGTGACGGCCTGGGTGTTGGATACCGGCGTGTTCGATGCCGCAGGCATTGCACGGGGCGAGCATTGTGGCTCCCCGACTCGCTATTTAGGTGCCGCCATGGACGCCCGCACGCAGTGCAAAATAGGGTAATCAATTTGCCCCTCCAGCGCTTCGAAGACCACTTTCAGCCCTTGCTCTGGGTATTGCGCAAAGGCGGTGCGGATCTCCTCTAGGATCGCGGGATCCAGCTCGACCACCTCTTCCAGCGCCAGCTCGCCGCTTTGGATCGCCTCACTCAGGTGGCGGTAGACAGTATTGGCGGCCAGGCCGCGCTGCTCGGCGACGTCCACTGGCGTTAATCCTTGGCGAAGCAGTGTGGCGGACTCCAGTGCACTGCTGCCCACGGGCGGCGCCTCTTGTTGGGTTTCCGGGTGTGCCAGGATGACGGCTAGAAAGCCCTCGCCGTAATCCGCCAGCTTGCGCGCGCCAATGCCTGAAATAGCGCCCAGCGCCTCCATGCTCTGCGGTCTCTGCGCGACCAGATCGGCCAAGGTAGCGTCGTGGAAGATGACATAGGCGGGCACGCCCTGGGCTTCGGCAAGCGCCTTGCGGTGCTGGCGCAGGGCCTCCCACAGCGCGCCGTGAGCCAGGGTCGTTGAGCCCGCTTTGCTGCCACGTCGAGTGGCCTTGGCTTGGCTGGGTTTGCGTAGAGTGAGGTTCTGTTCGCCGCGCAGCACCGGCTTGGCGTTGGCAGTGAGCTTGATGCCGCCGTGCCCCTCCATGTCCACGCTTAAATAGCCGCTGGCAATCAGCTGGCGAAACAGCGCCTTCCATTCGCTGGCCGAGAGATCTTTACCAATGCCGAAGGTGCTGAGGCGGTCGTGACCAAAGCGGGTGATGCGTTCGTTGCTTTTGCCTAGCAGCACATCCACCAGGTAGGTCACGCCGAAGCGCTGTTCGGTGCGGTAGACGCAGGAGAGCGCCTTTTGCGCTGCCACGGTAGCCTCCCAGGTTTCGGGTGGGGTCAGGCAGTTGTCGCAGTTGCCGCAGGGGGCGTCCAGGTGATCACCAAAGTAGTGAAGTAGCGCCTGGCGACGGCAGCTGATGATCTCGCAAAGCCCCAGCATGGCGTCGAGCTTCTGCTGCTCGATACGCTTTTGCTGGTCGGCGGCGCTGGAGTCCTGCTGCATCTGGCGCAGGGTGATGACGTCCTGAAGGCCGTAGGCCATCCAGGCATCGGCATGCAGCCCATCGCGCCCGGCGCGGCCGGTCTCCTGGTAATAGGCTTCGATGCTCTTGGGCAGATTGAGGTGGGCGACAAAGCGCACGTCGGGCTTGTCGATGCCCATGCCGAAAGCAATGGTGGCGACGATCACCACGCCATCTTCACGCAGAAAGCGAGTCTGGTGCTGCTGGCGCTGCTCCGCGGGCAGGCCTGCGTGGTAGGGCAGTGCGGTGAGCCCCTGACGCGCGAGCCAGAGAGCGGTCTCCTCCACCTTGCGCCGGGAGAGGCAGTAGACGATTCCCGCCTCGCCGTCGTGGTGGTCGCGAATAAAGCGCAGCAATTGCTCCTTGGCGTTGCCCTGATTTTCGGCGATGTGGTAGCGGATGTTAGGTCGGTCAAAGCCGCTGTTGTAAAGCGCCGCCTCCTGGAGCTGCAGGTGCTCCATGATATCGCCGCGGGTAGGTACGTCGGCCGTCGCGGTGAGGGCGATGCGCGGCACCTGGGGAAAGCGCTGATGCAGTTGGGAGAGCTGGCGATATTCGGGGCGAAAATCGTGGCCCCACTGGGAGACGCAGTGGGCTTCATCAATGGCGAACAGCGCAATCCGGGTCTGCTCCAGCAGCATCTGCATACGCGGCGTGGCCAGCCGCTCGGGGGCGATATATAAAAGATCCAGCTCCCCCGCCCGCAGGCGATTCTCTACCTCGACCGCCTCGTGGTAGTCGAGGCTGGAGTTGAGATAGTCCGCCCTAACCCCGTTCTGCTTAAGGGCCGCCACCTGGTCCTGCATCAGCGCGATCAGCGGCGAGATTACAATCGCGGTGCCCTCGCGCAGCAGTGCCGGGATCTGATAGCACAGCGACTTGCCACCGCCGGTAGGCATTAGCACCAGCGCATCGCCACCGGCGATCACATGCTCAATGATGGTCTGCTGCGGGCCGCGAAAGCTGTCGTAGCCAAATACCTCCTGCAGTACCTTGAGGGTCGCCGGGTCGCCGTGCATCACTGCTCTCCTTATCGCGTGCTTGAGGGAGAATTGTCGCACGAAAACTCACGAGATTTTGCCTAACGAATCCCGGCGCGCAGAAATGACTGCACAAACTGGCGCTTGGAAAAGCAAAAAGGCCACCAGCAGCGGCGCGATGCTCAGCAGTGTGGCAGCGCTGACGGTGGCCCAGTTGACGCCGGTTTCCGGTGCCGAGAAGACGCCTAGACCCACCGTGAGTGGACGGCTCTCTACGGAATTGGTCACCACTAGCGGCCACAGGAAATTATTCCAATGGTGGCTGATCGAGACCAGCCCGTAAGCCAAATAGGTGGGCTTAGCCAGCGGCACGTAAACCTTCCATAAAATTTCCAGCCAGTTACAGCCCTCTATACGCGCGGCGTCTTCAAGCTCCCGGGGAATGGTTTTGAAGGTTTGGCGAAGTAAAAAGATGCCAAAGGCGCTGGCCACATAGGGCAAACCAATCCCGGTGATGGTGTCGATCAATCCGAGCCCGCTGGCGATGCGGTAGTTCTCGACAATCAGCACTTCGGGAAACACGAACAGCTGGATCAGCACCAGCATAAACAGCACGTTTTTACCGGGTATCGGGAAGCGCGCAAAGGCAAAGGCGGCCAGGGTACACACCACAAACTGCGCCACTACCACGCCCGTTACCAGGGCAAAGGTATTCAGGTAGTAGCGTCCAAAGGGCGCCTGTGCCCAGGCGTGGGTGAAGTTTTCCAGTGTGAGCGGGGCGAAAAGCTCGAAATTCACCATAAATTCACTGGGGTGGAAGGCAGCCCAGAAGGCGTACAACAGGGGGAAAATCCAAATAACCGCGAGCAGCCACGCGGCCAGCGTTTCCAGTGCTGGAAAAGAGAACAAGCGGTAGCGGGGCGCATAGGTCGTGGTGGTATTCATTGATAGTGCGTCCTGCGGTCTAAAATCGTGAACTTCAGCGTGGCCACTACCGCGAGCACCAGCAGGATAACTACCGTAATGGTGGCGGCCGTGGTGCGGTCAAAAAACGAAAACGCGTTCTCGTAGACGTAGTAGAGCAGCAGGTTGGTCGCGTTGTTGGGCCCGCCCTTGGTCAAAATAAACAGGTGATCGACAACTCTTACCGCATTGATCAAGGCATTAATCAGCACAAAGAGCGTCGTGGGCATGAGCAGGGGGAACGTCACTCGCCAGAAAAAGCTCCAGCGGCTGGTCCCTTCAAGGTCTGAAGCCTCTTTGAGTTCAGGCGCAATGCCCTGCAGCGCGGCAAGATAGAAGATCATAAAGAAGCCGGCCTCTTTCCACACCGACATCACAATGACGGAGCCCAGGGCCACGCTTGGATCGCCCAGCCAGTTAACGCCGGAAAATCCCAGCGCGCCGAGCAGTTTGTTGAACAGGCCGATTTGTGGCGCGTAGAAAAACATCCAGATATTGGCCGCGGCGATCATGGGGAGAATGGTCGGCGTAAAGTAGGCCATGCGCACAAAGCCGCGCCCGCGCAGCTTCCCATTGACAAATAGCGCCATGCACAAGGCGAGGGCGATAGAGGTAGGAATGGTGCCGAGGGCGTAAATTAAGTTGTTACGCGCTACTTTCCAAAACGTCGGGTCATCGAACAGCACCTGATAGTTTTCAAGCCCCACGAACTCAGTGGGCGCGCCGCGAAAGCCAGGTAAAAACAGGCTGTTGATCAACGTGGCGATGGTGGGCAAGTAAGCGAAGGTGGCCAGCAGTAGGGCGGCGGGCAGCAGCAGAAGCGCGCCGTAGAGCTGCATTTTGCGGTGGTCGGTGAGAGACATGGCTAAGTACCGCACGTTGGAAAAGCCGGGGCATGCCCCGGCGAACAGTGGGATGTATAACGCTTAGCGAGCGTAGCGGCGCAGCACACCCTCGGCTTCTTGCTGCGCTTGGCTAAGCGCTTCTTGGGGTGTCATTTGACCGGTTAACGCGGCTTGCACGGCGTTATCCAGGGCGCGACGTACGCGGCCGCCTTGGTAAGTAGAGAGCTCAGCAGTGCCGTGTTCAAGCTGGTCGCGAGCCACCGCCGCAGGGGCGAACTCTTCCACATAGCGTTGCAGCGCGTCGGTTTCATAAGCGGCAGGGCTGACGCCCATATAGCCGGTTTCAATGGACCAGGCTGCAGCGCGCTCGGGGTCGGTCATCCAGCGGATAAAGGTCATCGCCGCGCGCTGCTCCTCTTCCGTCGCGTCTTCAAAGATGTAGAAATTGCCGCCGCCGGTGGGGCTGCCGCGCTGGGTTTTCATCGGTAGCATGGCAACGCCGAAGTCGAAATCAGCTTCGCTGCGCACGGCGGTCAGGTTGCCCGTGGTGTGCCACATCATCGCGGTGGACTGCTCGATGAAGTTCTGGCGCAGCGTGCCCCACTCGATGGTGCCATCAGGCATGGCGTCGTGTTCTGAGGCAAGTGAGACCCAATACTCAAGCGCTTCGATGGCGGCGGAGTCGTCAAAGTAGACCTCAGTGCCATCTTCGCTCATCAAGCGATGGCCGTTTTGAAACGCGAAGGCCTGGAACATCCAGTAGGGGTACCCAGTCGACGGCACCATCACGCCCCACTGCTCGCCATCGGAGGCTTCGCGCACGGTGGCGGCCATGTCGGCCATCTCTTGCCAGTTTTCAGGGGGCGTTTCGGGATCCAGGCCGGCGGCTTCAAAGGCGTCTTTGTTCCAGAACATCACGATGGTGGAGCGCTGGAAGGGGATGCCGTAGGTTTTGCCATCCAACTGACCGTTTTCCATCAGGCCGGGGTAAAAGCTATCCAGCCATTCGCGCTCCTCATCGGTTTCGACAAGGTCATCGAAGGCCACGATGGCGTTCTGCTCAAGTAGCTCGTACAGGTCGATGGAGAACATCACCGACAGCTGTGGCGTGTCGCCTGCTTCCATTGCCGACATGGCGCGTACACGGGTGTCGTCATAGTTGCCGGCGTAGATTGCTTCTACCGCGATATCCGGGTGTTCGCTCTCAAACTCCGCCACCAAATTATCCACCACATCGGTAAGCGTACCGCCCACCGACACTGGGTAGTACATGGTGAGTTCAGTTGGATCGTTGGCAACGGCATGCCCTGCAGTCAGCAGGCCAGCAGTCAACGCCGAAAGGGCAAAAGGAAGGTGTGCACGCATGGGTAACTCCTTAACGTTGGGGGTGGAGCTTGGGGGCGCTAACGTCAGCTTGAGAGTCTTCGGGTGGAGAGCGTTCCGCTGCCATGGCGGCAGGCGGTATTAATGCATAAGCACTCAGATCATCACGCCGCAGGCCATCTTCACCGAATAGGTGCGCGGCGGCCGTGGGCCAACCAAGTCGGCACTGCTGCCCCGCAATCGCGTGCTTACCACTCAACCGAGCCCGTAAGGTATGGTGGCCAATGGCCAAGTGGGCGATCGTATCGGCACCCAAATATTCATCGCTCAGCACAGTGGCGGGTACGCCTGCCGCTTCAGCGGGGCGTAGCTCGATATCTTCCGGTCGGATACCTAAATATCCGCCAGCGGCGTCCAGGGGGGCTATGGGCGTGTTGGGTTCACCTTCGATAACGGCGCCATTTTCACCGCCTACCAGCGGCAGCAGATTCATGGCGGGGCTACCGATAAAGCTTGCTGCAAAGGTACTGGCGGGGCGGTTATAGAGTTCGTCCGGTGTGCCATCCTGCACGATCCTGCCGTGCTGCATCAGAATGACGCGATCACCCATGCTCATGGCTTCGACCTGGTCGTGGGTGACATAGATCACCGTCATATCCAGACGGCTCTGCAGCGCTTTGATCTCCCGGCGCATATCGCTGCGCAGCCGGGCGTCCAGGTTGGAAAGCGGCTCGTCCATCAGGCAGATCGGATGTTCGGAGATAATCGAGCGGGCCAGGGCGACTCGCTGGCGCTGTCCGCCGGAGAGCTGAGCGGGTTTACGGGGTAGGTAATCGGTAAGATCGACCAGTTCGGCGACCTTGGCGAGCCGTTCGCGCTGCTCGGCTTTGGGCACCTTACGGCTGCGCAGGCCAAACACGATGTTGTCGGCCACGCTTAAATGCGGAAACAGGGCGTAGGACTGAAACACCATGCTCAGCCCGCGATCGCCGGGGGGCTAGGCGGGTGACGTCGCGCTCACCAATATAAATATGCCCGTCGCTGGCCTCTTCCAGGCCCGCGATCATGCGCAGCGTGGTGGATTTGCCGCAGCCCGAAGGCCCCAGCAGAATAACAAATTGCCCGGGTGTTACGTCGAAGGAGATGTCATCGACGGCGGCGGTCGCGTCCCAACGTTTGGTGACGCGATCCAGGCGGATACGCGATTGGTTTGACATAGCACACACATCACCGGCTGTTGGTTGTTATTGGTTCAGCTTGTGTTGAAGGTGTTGCACTATCATGACACTTATATAACAACCCGGTGTCAAGCGAAAAGTTTACTTGGTGACTTTAATGCCATAGCGCTGCAGCCTGCGCACCACGCTGGATTGGCTGATGCCCAGCCGCTCGGCGATAGCGTAGGTACTGGGGTGGGTGGTGCACAGCGTCTCAAGCGTTTCTCGCTCCAGCCGCGCGAGATATTGCTTGAGGGTTTCCTGGGGTGCGAGGTCTGTTTGCGTGTGTTCAGGTGAGGTACTTGGCAAGCTTGCGTGGTGCTGATCAGCGTATGGGTGGGCGGCAGGCACTTCGATCTGGTCGGTGGGGCTTGAAAGCCACGCCCTCTCTAGCCAGTTCTCCAGCTCGCGGACGTTACCCGGCCATTCGCCGCCCATCAGCGTCGACCAAACGCGGGTGTCGAGGATTTTCTGCCGTCCATAGCGCTGGTTGAGCCGATTCAAACACGCTTCGACCAGGTCGGGGATATCCTCGCGGCGGTCACGAAGAGGGGGCAGGGTGACTGGAATCACATTTAGGCGATAATAAAGGTCTAATCTAAACCGCCCGGCCTGTACCTGCTTGCCTAGATCTTGGTTGGTCGCCACCACTAAACGGAAATCCACCCGGCGAGAGTGGGTGTCTCCCAGGCGGGACAAGCTGCCATCTTGAATCACTTTGAGCAGTTTGGTTTGCATTAACAGCGGCAGCTCGCCTATTTCATCCAAAAACAGCGTGCCGCCCTCGGCTTGCTCTAACAGCCCGGCTTTGCCCTGGCGAGCGGCACCGCTGAAAGCGCCGGGCTGATAGCCGAACATCTCCGACTCAAACAGATTTTCAGGAATCGCTGCGCAGTTAACGTCAATAAAGGGACCGTCACAGCGCTGGCTCCAGCGGTGTAGCTGTTTGGCAAAGGCGGTTTTACCCACGCCGGACTCACCCAGCATTAGTACATTGGCGTCCGAAGGGGCGACCCGCTTGAGCAGCAGTGCAATTTCGCGCATCACGCTGCTGCGCGCCTTCAGGTTATCCAGGGCGTCATCTAGCGCTTGCTCTTCCGCGTCCGGTGCTGCCTGGCTGCGCTTTAGGTGTTCGCTAAAGCGTTTTTGCAGCAGGGCATACTCGTCTTGCAGCAATTGAAGGTCGGTTAAGTCCCGGGAGCGGCTGATAATACGCTCCAGCTTGCCATCGACGAACACGGGGTAGGCTTCGGCAATCACTCGGCGGCCTGTGCCGGTGATCTGCATCAGTTGGGCAGGCCGGCGGGTGCGCATCACTTCCATGGTGATGGAGGGTTTGAGCACGCCTGCCGCTTGCAGTTGCTGGACACTGCTGGAGAGCAGCTCCTCTCTGGATACCCCGTAAACCGCTTCAGCACCTGGACTAATATCGACTATTTGCCCCTCCCCACTGACGATAAAGAAGTGGTCGTTTGCGGTCTCCACAATGGTTCGCAGCACGCGCTTGTCTAGTTCACTCATCGCAACCGTCGCCTCTAAGTGATTCATTTATGAATTTTTGATTCATAAATGAATTGAAAAAGCCTTGGGATGATTCATTTTTGCATCGCTAGGCCACTAATCCCACCACTTTATAGGCCTCTACGACTTGGCATGGTCTGTGCAGTGTTTTTAGAAGCGTAGTAAAAAGAGCCAGACAAATACCTACAGCGTGCTCACCGCCAAACACTATAAGGAGATGTGTATGTCAGCGTTCAACCAGCCTCTGGGCGGCAACACCATGCCGCGCTTTGCGGGCCCTGCCACCATGATGCGCCTGCCTACCCAAGAGACCGCCGAGGGATTAGACGCTGCGTTCATTGGCATTCCCATGGATATCGGCACTTCCAACCGCCCCGGCACGCGCCTGGGGCCGCGCCAGATTCGCGACGAGTCGCGCATGCTGCGCCCCTACAACATGGCGACCCGCGCCGCGCCGTTTGAAAGTCTGCAGGTGGCGGACATTGGTGATGTGCCCATCAACACTTTTCATCTGCCCAAAAGCGTTGACATCATTACTGCTTTTTATGACGGGGTGCTGGCGCATAACTGCATTCCTCTGACCTTGGGGGGTGAGCACACACTGACCTTACCGATTCTACGCGCCATGGCCAAAAAGCACGGCCCGGTGGGGTTGATTCATATCGACGCCCACGCCGATGTTAACGAACACATGTTCGGCGAGCCGATTGCCCACGGCACGCCATTTCGGCGCGCCCAGGAGGAGGGCC
>AXCI01004037.1_pt1 | contig 11481 bp, 11 predicted proteins | sample 182571 | NCBI WGS metagenome assembly AXCI01 (sample SAMN02359225, study PRJNA218796) | groundwater metagenome | isolation source: Mt. Simon Sandstone pore water sample D5872 at 1.8km depth, Illinois-Basin... | place: USA: Decatur, Illinois | collected 2009-05 | reverse complement strand
TTGCCGGGGTTGATGCGCAGGCAGTCCACGCCGAGTTCGGCGACGCGTAGGGCTATTTTGTAATCAAAATGGATATCGGCAACAAGGGGGACGTTGACGAGTTTTTTGATCTGACCAAACGTTTCGGCGGCGTCCATATCGGGTACTGAAACGCGCACGATATCCGCACCGGCTTTTTCCAACTGCTGGATCTGGGCCACGGTCGCGGCGACATCCAGCGTGTTGGTGTTGGTCATGCTTTGAACGGCAATGGGCGCATCACCGCCCACGGCCACGTTACCGACCTGAATTTGGCGGGAAACACGGCGTTTTATCGGAGAAGGGGCGTGCATAGGACGGGTCACTCTCCCAGGGTGAATCGGGCAACATTATTGGCGCCTGCGCGAGCGGGAAGATCAACTTCCTCGCCCTGGTAGCGCAGCTCAACGCCGGTGGCATTGCCAACGGTTAAGCGAAATGGTGGCTCGCCTTCGACGGTTGTCGAGGTGCCGGGCGTTTGTAAACCAACGAAGACGCGCTGGTTGGTGGCATCAAAAATTTCCGTCCACGACTGCTCGTTAAATGTCAGCTCGAGGACGTTGGCATTGTCGGGTTGTTCGGCAGCAGCGGTTTGCTCGCTATCGGCGCCATTCTGCTCGGTACTGCTCTCTTCACTAGTCGTCTCTGCAGTCGTGTTGAGCTCATCAGTTTCATTGGCAGGACTATTGTCGCTATCCTGCAGTGGCTCATCTAGCCCAGCAGTGGCGTCAGCGCCATCTTGCGCATTGGGGGCCTGATCTTGCGAAAGTGTCGGCGTAACGCGAGCAGCATCGCTCTGCAGCGACGCGCTTTCGTCGCCACTGGTGAAGCTTGAATCAGGGCTCTCTTCTGCGTCAGTTGGTTCACCTGTAGGCTCTGCAGAGCCGGGAGCGGTCTCTTCCGTGGAAGTGGAGCCAAAGCCTGGAGGCTCGTTGCCACCCCGGCTCTGCCACCACATGACGGTAACGGCGACCAGGCCCACAATCACTAGCAGGGTAACCAGCTTAAACAGCCAGGCGCCAACCCGGGAGGGCGGCCTTGCCGTAGAGACCGGGGAGACTTTGCGTTCGGTGTCAGTACCGCCACTGCCGGCGTGATAAGCCTCCAGCACCAGCCGGTCATCCATGCCCAGGTATTTGGCGTAAGAGCGAGGTAGCCGCGGCGATAAGCGGCGACCGGAATCTCTTGATAGTCATCTCGCTCAAGGCCTCCCACTACGGCGGGCCGCAGGTTGAGGGCTCGGGCCGCGTCGGCGAGCGGAATGCCGAGCTGCTCGCGCTGGCGAGCGAGCAGCTCGCCAGGCGAGGCATTGGTGCGAGGGCTTTCTATAACGTCTTCTTGTGACTGTGTATCGCTCATGGCTGAGCATCCTTCATTAAATAAGCGGTGATCAGGGCGTCAATCAGTCAGTCGTTGCCAAGCAGGCGCTGGTATTCGGCGGCCACATCATGCTCGCCCTGCGCTTGGGCGATATCGATCGCCATTCTTAACGCTGCTTGGTCGGGCTCGGCGAGCTGTAAATAGGTTTGCAGCGGTGCCCATGCTTGAGAGTAATCGCCCTGCGAATATTCGAGTTCAGCTAACATTAAATAACCGCGCGTATTACGCGGATCGATACTTTGCGCACGCTCCAATCGAGCGCGTGCTTTATCAAACTCTTCCAGTGCCAGATAGCACTGGCCTAAATTAGTAAATAGTTGAGCCCGGTTGGCGTACTGAGCATCTTCTGACGCGGTTTCTAACTGTTGACAGGCCGCATCATACTGACCTTGCCCGTACAAAAACGCCGCATAGTTATTGCGGGCGCGGGTAAAGTCAGGTTCGGCGTTAACCGCCTGTTGAAAATAGTCATTGGCAAGCGCACTTTCCCCCTGGCGTTGGTACACCAGTGCGAGTGCTTGCAGAGCTTCGGCATGGCGTGGAGCGATTTCAAGCGCCCTATCCAGTGCATTAAGGGCGCGGGGAAGATTGTTGCGTTCCAAATAGGCAACGCCAAGCTGGGTGTAGGCGTCTGCCGCCGCTGGGTTGTCTTGCGGTGTCAATGTATTGGACGTGGCACAGCCGGCTAGCCACAGGCTGCCGATAAGGACGGCTAGCATGGGCACCCGAGATGGGTGTAGGCGGCTGCAGTGAGCGATCATGTAAATCCTCTTGTGGCGAACGTCCAACTAACCTGTTGCTATATAAAACCGTGACCATCAAAGCGCCGTGCTAAGCGGAAGTCAAGACAAGCCCGGCTTGTGGCGCGCAAAGTTAGTCAGCATCAAGCTGTACTGACTGAATGTAGCGTGCGCTGCGTTTGGTACGGTCTTTGACACGGCCCACGAGCTGCCCACAGGCGGCGTCTATATCCTCACCGCGCGTGGTTCTAACCGTCGCGTTGTAGCCTTGATCGTACAGCCACTGCTGGAAACGCATGACTTGGTTACGCGATGGCTTCTCGTAGCCTGAATTGGGAAACGGGTTAAACGGAATCAGGTTGATCTTACACGGAAGCTCTTTAAGCAGTGCGGCAAGCTGTTCGGCGTGCTCCTGCTGATCGTTAATATCTTTGATCAGCGTGTACTCGATAGTCACCTGACGATTATCCGGGCACTTGGCAAGGTAGCGATGGCAAGCGTCCAGCAGCGCACGAATATTATATTTGCGATTGATGGGTACTAGCTCGTTGCGCAGCTCGTCGGTAGAGGCATGCAGCGAAATCGCTAGGCTCACGTCCATTTCATCGCCGAGCTTGTCGATCATCGGCACCACGCCTGAGGTCGACAGCGTCACGCGACGCTTGGACAAACCATAGCCGTTATCGTCAAGCATCAGCTTCATGGCGGGCACAACGTTGTCGAAGTTGAGCAGGGGCTCGCCCATACCCATCATCACGACGTTGGTCACCGGCCGGTTTGCTGTGTCTCGACGCGGGCCAACGCTGCGCTGTGCCACCCACACCTGGCCGATAATCTCAGCGGCGGTTAAATTGCGCTGAAACCCCTGCTTACCAGTGGAGCAGAAGCTGCAGTCCAGCGAGCAGCCGACCTGGGAAGAAACGCATAGCGTGCGGCGTTTGCCGTTTTCCGCCGGGATCAACACTGTTTCTACGTAGCTGCCATCTTCCACCTCAAGTACCCACTTACGCGTACCGTCGCTGGAGGTGCCTTCGTAGATAACCGCTGGGCCACGTATTTCAGCTACCCGCGCCAGTTTTTCACGCAGCGGTTTGGAGAGATTCGTCATGGCCGCAAAATCATCGCTGCCTTCTTGGTGAATCCACTTCATCAACTGCGCAGCACGGAACTTCTTTTCGCCGATGGACAAAAAGAAGTCTTCCATCTGCTCACGGGACATACCCAGTAAATTGTGACGCTCAGGCGCCGCTTTAGCAGCAGGCGTGCTGGTAGCGTCTGAGCTATTGGCGTCAGTCGGTAGGACGGGCGTATGTTGGGCTACAGTGGTGGTCATGGCGGTCAGCGTTATAGAAAGGGGCGGGGGACTAGCCCCCGCGAAATGGCCGGCAACTGACGTCGAGACAGCGGCGCTACCAGAGGGCTTAGCGCGGGCAGATCTCGTCGTTGCCAAAGAAGTAACTAATTTCGCGCTCAGCGCTTTCCGAAGAATCAGAACCATGGACAGCGTTAGCGTCGATTGTTTCCGCAAAATCGGCGCGAATAGTGCCGGGTGCTGCTTCTTTCGGGTTCGTTGCGCCCATCAGGTCACGGTTTTTAGCAATGGCGCCTTCGCCTTCAAGCACTTGAACAACCACCGGGCCAGAGGTCATGAAGCCCACCAGGTCTTTAAAGAAGGGGCGCTCTTTGTGCTCAGCGTAGAAGCCGCCAGCCTTCTCTTCAGAGAGATGGACCATCTTGGCGGCAACAACGTTCAGGCCCGCTTTTTCAAAGCGAGCAATGATTTCACCGATGGCATTTTTAGCAACGGCATCAGGCTTGATAATTGAAAGAGTGCGTTCAGTAGCCATGTTAATGGTCTCCATAAATAGGGGCTAAGCAAAATTGCCGCCCCAGAAAGCCGGGGCGGCCCAGAAAGTAGTTCGGCACTTAGCGTTCAAGCCGCTAGCGTTAACAAGCGTTTGCCACTAGGCGTAGCTTGGTGTTGGGTACCTAAGGAGCGATTATAACGCTTAAGCCAGGGGATGAATACCGGTGATGAAATCTGTCCGAACAAAACTTAGACAGTAAAGCTTTCGCCACAGCCGCACTCATCTTTAACGTTGGGATTGTTGAAGCGGAAAAAGCGGTTCAGCCCTTCGCTGACATAATCCACTTCGCTACCGTTTAGCATCTCCACCGCATCGGGGGCGACATAGACGCTGGCCCCATGGGCTTCAAAGTGCACTTCTTCGTTGCTAACGGTGTCGGCAAAATCGAGCACATAGCTATAGCCGGAACAGCCGCTTGGCTTGACCGAGACGCGCAGGCCAAGGCCCTGTCCGCGCTCGTCGAGCACGTGGCGAATCTGTTGTGCGGCAGCCGGAGTAATATTGAGTGTTGCCATGAGGCGTCCTCCTTAAAAATAGACAGCTAGTCAGCCGCTTGACGGGGCGGTGTACGTAGACCGCGCACCGCTAAGTGTATGAGCGTTAGCGCATGATCAATGTCGGCTTCGGTGGTAAAACGCCCGAAGCTAAAGCGTAGCGACGAGAGCGCCAATGAGCGTGGCGTGCCAACGCCGAGCAGCACATAGGAGGGGTCGACGCTGGCCGAGTTGCACGCCGAACCGGTAGAGACCGCTACATCGCGGAGTGCCATCAGCAGCGACTCGCCGTCGACACCTTCAAACGCCAGGTTGAGAATGTTGGGCACGGCGAGCTTCTCGGTCTTATCCAGCGGCGTGTTGGAGTAGATACCCTCAATGCCTTCAAGGCCGCTAAGAAAGCGCTGCTGCAAGTGCGTAATATGGGCGTTATCGGCATCGTACAGCTGCTTCATTAGCGCAAAGGCTTCACCCATGCCGGCAATTTGATGCGTTGGTAGTGTGCCTGAGCGCATGCCGCGCTCGTGCCCACCGCCATGAATAAGTGCCTCGACGCGAATGTCGGGGTGACGCCTTACATAAAGTGCGCCGACGCCTTTAGGGCCGTAGGTTTTGTGGCCTGACAGCGACATTAGATCAATCTGCTGGGCCACGACGTCTAAGGGTATGCGGCCTACTGCCTGGGCGGCATCGGTATGAAAGGCAGAACCAAACTCATGGGCTACGGCTGCCAGAGCCGCAATATCGTTGATGCTGCCCAGTTCGTTGTTAACCGCCATCAATGAGACCAGAACGGTGTCGTCGCGCATCGCAGCGCGAAGCTGGTCAGGTGCAATACAGCCATCTCGGCCCGGCGTTAACCAAGTGACCTCAAAACCCTCTTTCTCCAGCGCATGGGCGGTATCCACTACCGCCTTGTGCTCGATGGTCGAGGTCACCAAGTGTAGGCCACGCTCGCGGTTCGCGCGCATGAAGCCCGTCAGCGCCAGGTTGTCGGCTTCGGTGGCGCCACTGGTCCAGACGATCTCTCGCGGGTCGGCGCCAATGGCATCGGCCACCTGACGGCGCGCCTGCTCGATCACCTGCTCTGCCTGCCAGCCCAGCATATGACTGCGTGACGCCGGGTTGGCGAACAGTTGATCAACCGTCAGGTAGCGCTGCATAACCTCAACCACGCGGGCATCCGCCGGCGCGGTGGCGGCGTAATCCAGGTAAATGGGCAGCGTGGGTGTGGTCATCGTTATGTTCCAGCCGTATATGGATCAAAATGCTTGGTTAAGAAACCTTGTGTCACGGCGCCGAAGCGAGGATGCCCGCCTCGGCACGCTGTTTCTGCCGTGAGGCAATCCGTATGACATCAGGACGTAGCATCAGTTGCGCCAGCGTCATTTCGTCAAGAAAGTGGCGAATCTGAACGGATAGCTCGCACCATAAGTGGTGCGTCAAGCACGTATCGCCCTGCTGGCAATCGGAAAGCCCCTGGCAGCGGGTGGCATCAACGCTTTCGTTCACCGCGTCAATCACCTTTGAAACGCTAATCTCGTCTGCGGGCTGCGAAAGCAGGTAGCCGCCGCCTGGGCCACGCACGCTATTGACCAGGCCCGCACGGCGCAGGCGAGCAAAAAGCTGCTCTAAGTAAGAGAGCGATATCTCTTGGCGCTGGGAGATATCGCTTAGGCTGGTCGGGCCGTTGTGGGCATGCAAGGCTAAATCGAGCATGGCGGTAACGGCGTAACGGCCTTTGGTGGTCAAGCGCATGGCAAGCCTCTCGACGCTGAATGCTCAGCGCACTAACGGCAAATGTGCTGCCATTATGGGAAAGCCCGAGTGCTTTGGTCAACCATTACGCGGGGGCAGCGTCTCTTGCTCGGCTGATGGCGGTACCGCTGAGCGGTTGCCAACGCCGGTGCAGCCGGTGTCATGCTCTTCCAGGATGTCGGCAAAATCTTCATCGCGCAGCGCCGGTAGCTGGCCGTCGCGGTAGTTGTCATCTAGCTTGCGCAGGGTCGAGCACATGCGCTCGATGCGCTCATCCACGGCGTGCATATGGTCGAGCATCGCCTGCATCGAACGGGCGACCGGATCGGGCATATCCTGGCTGACGCCGTAGGCATCAAAGCCAAATTTTTGGCAGATGGCTTCGCGGCGAGCGGGGTCGATATCCAGGGCTTCTTCCACATCCGGGTCCGCGCGTTTCACTATTTTGCCCGGAATGCCCACCACCGTGGCGCCGGGGGGCACTTCTTTGGTAACCACGGCATTAGAGCCAATTTTCGCCCCTGCGCCGACCGTAAAGGGCCCCAATATTTTGGCCCCCGCGCCGACAATGACGCCATCGCCCAAGGTAGGGTGGCGCTTGCCTTTGCTCCAACTGGTGCCACCGAGGGTGACGCCTTGATAGAGTGTCACGTTATCGCCCACCAGTGCCGTTTCGCCAATCACCACACCCATACCGTGGTCAATAAAAAACCGCCGACCAATCGTGGCGCCCGGATGAATTTCAATACCGGTCAGCCAGCGTGAAAACGTCGATAGCGTGCGCGCTAGCCATTTGAGGTTTTTTTTCCACAGCCAGTGGCCGCAACGGTGCAGCAGCAGGGCGTGAAGGCCAGGGTAGTTGGTCAACACCTCAAGAAAATTACGCGCGGCCGGGTCGCGGTCAAATACGCTGTTAATGTCTTCACGTAGACGTTGAAACATGAGGTGTTCCTTGGCGTTAAAGGGCGGCGTCTGCTATTGAAATATCAATAGGGCAATCATGTTAAGAATAGCGAAATTGGGGCGTACCGCGTCAACTTCAAGTTTAGCGCTACCCGCCTCACTCGTTACGGTTTGGGTGGCTGGGTATTCGCAGCCTTTTCGGTGGCTGACAGTATTCCACGCAAAATATTCATTTCCATACGCTCCGGGCGGGCGCGCAAGTAGAGGCGGCGCAGTCTCGCCATTAGCTGGCGAGGCTGATCAGGGTCATGGAAATCAATGCCAATCAGCGTACGCTCTAAGTGCTCAAAATAGCGCTCAAGCTCGGCGTGGGTGGCCAGAGCCTCGTCATCACTCGGCGTCGTGTCCGCTTGGCCATTTGTTTGACTTAGCCACGCCATGCGGCACTCATAGGCGAGCACCTGCACCGCTGCGGCCAGATTGAGCGAGCTAAAGTCGGCGTTGGTAGGGATATGCACATGGGCGTGGCAACGCTGCAGCTCGGCGTTGGTAAGGCCGCTATCTTCGCGGCCAAATACCAGCGCCACGCGGGCACCGTCAGGTTGACACTCAGCGGGCAAGCGTTCCGCTAACTCCCTTGGCGAAATCATCGGCCAGGGCAGGGTGCGCGAGCGAGCACTGGCGCCCACGGCCAGGGTGCAGTCAGCCACGGCGTCTTCCAGCGTGGCGTGAACGTTGGCTTGGTGAAGCAGGTGGTCAGCGCCGGAGGCACGGGAAATGCTGTCCTGGGTAATCACCTCGCAGCGAGGGGCGACCAGGGCCAAATCGGCCAAGCCCATATTGTGCATGGCGCGGGCGACGCCGCCGATGTTACCAGGATGGCTAGTGCCGATTAAAATAATACGGATGCGCTCAAGCATGAATAAGGCTCGGTGAATAAAAAGGCTCGGTGAATAAAGAGGGTGATTATTATCGCGTAAAGCGCGCAGTCTAGCATGAGTCGGTGGTATGCCCGAGGGCGGTCTGCTAGAATTGCGCGCCAAAGGCGGCCCCTGCGCCTACTTATGCTCTACGATTAGCATCACGTTCTTTAACATCACTGTCACAAGGCCCGATCATGAATCCGATGGTCCAATTTACGCTGCGTGCTGCACGCGGCGCTGTTGAGCACTTCCTCCGCGTACGCGAACGTATTGAAAACGCGCACGATGAATTTAACCTTGACCGCCTGCTCGACGAGACGGCGCGCAAGGCCGAAGCGACGATTGTTCAGCAGTTAGAGCGCGGCTATCCGCAACACGGTGTTACCGGCCGCTTTACCCCGCATCGCGCGGGTGAAGGCGAGGGCGCGGATACCGTCTGGAAAATTGAACCCATGCATGGCTACTCCAATTTAGCCGTTGCCGGTAAGGGCTTTGCACTCTCAGTGGTGTGTCTTATCAAAGGTCGTCCCGAGCACGCAGTGATTATCTGCCCGTTCGCCGATGACGAATATATCGCCAGCCGCGGTCGCGGCGCACAGCATAATGACAAGCGCATGCGCGTTAGCAAGCCGACCGCCATTAGCGGTACGCGTATGGCCATGAGCCTGCCGGAAGTTTGGCTGCGCCCGCGCAATTTACCGGCCTATTTAACCGTGTCCCAGCAGCTTGCTCCGCAGGTGGAAAATCTGCTGGCCACGGGGTGCGGGCTGTTGGATTTGTGTGAGCTGGCCACTGGCCGTGTGGATAGTGCTTTTGTGCTCGGCTTGGAAGAGCAGGATATGCTGGTCGGCACGCTGTTCCTGAAAGAGGCGGGCGCCTTGATGGGCACGCCGGATGGCCAGCCCACGGTGAAAGTGGAAGGGCAGCTAATGGCCGCTGGACCGCGTCTTTACAAGGCGCTGATCAAGCAGTTAACGCCGCACTTTTAAGCCGCGCTGCCAAGTTGCTTAAATAAAAAGTGTTAAACACAAAAAAGCCCCTGCTGGGTGATATCCAGCAGGGGCTTTTTGTCGGCGTGTCTTAAAGGAAGGCGGCGTTAAGGCAGCTCTTCCTCCTCTTCGTCGAGCTCTTTTTTGGTAGGAATCAAATCTTCCCGAGAGAGTTTTAGCGGCAGCAGCAGCGCCGCGGCAATATAAATAGACGAGAACGTACCCACGAAGATGCCGACCAGCAGCGCAATGGCGAAGTTCTCAATCATATCGCCGCCCAATAGCAGCAGCGCGAGCAGTACCAGCAGAGTAGTACCTGACGTAGCCAGAGTGCGCGAGAGCGTGGCGTTAATTGCCTCGTTGAAGATCTGCGGCATATCGTCGATGCGCGAGGTGCGGATGGCTTCGCGAACCCGGTCGTAAACCACGATGGTATCGTTCAGCGAGTAGCCGATCACCGCCAGGATGGCTGCCAGCACGGTGAGGTCGAAGTCGAGCTGAAAGAGCGCGAAAACGCCCACCACAATGATGACATCGTGCAGCAGCGCCAGCAGTGCACCAATTGCAAACTTGTATTGAAAGCGGAACGCCACATAGACCATGACCACGCCAAGGGCTACCAGCAGGCCAAGACCGCTTTGGTCGCGCAGTTGGTCGCCCACCTGGGAGCCAACAAACTCGGAACGGACAAGGTCAACCGTGTCGCCATCGGCGCGCAGTAGGCTGACGACTTCGCCACCTACATCGGCATCAAACGCTTGCTGCAAGCGAATCAGTACTTCTGTTGATGCGCCAAAGGTCTGAACGGAAACATCTTGGAAGCCACTCTCTTCGAGAAGCACACGAATAGCGTCGAGAGAGGGGGCGGCGCCATAGCGCACCTCAATCAGCGTACCGCCGGTGAAATCCAGCCCAAGGTTGAGCTGCTGGAAAAGGATGGCGCCAATCGACACGATCAATAGCAAGGTGGAGACGATATAGGCAAGTTTGCGTCGCCCCATAAAGTCGATTTGCAGCTGTGATAGGGGTTTCATTACCACCTCTTAAGTTCTGGGCTAAGCACGTGGTTTACGTTCATGCTTTTCAAGTCCATGCTTTTCAAATCCATAGCCTTTTGACGGGTTTGCTGCCATAGGCCAAGTTGACCATGGCGCGGGTCACCATTAAGGCAGTGAACAGCGACGTCAAAATGCCGATAGAGAGCGTGACGGCAAACCCTTTAACCGGGCCGGAGCCAATCGAGAACAGAATAACGGCCACCAGCAGCGTGGTGATATTGGCGTCGACGATGGACGTAAAGGCGCGCTCGTAGCCAGCTTGAATCGCTTGCTGTACCGACAAGCCATTGCGGATTTCTTCGCGTATTCGCTCGAAAATCAGCACGTTGGCGTCCACTGCCATACCCAGCGTCAGCACGATGCCGGCAATGCCGGGCAGCGTCAGGGTGGCGCCCAGCATCGACATCACCGCAATCAACAGCGTTAGGTTCAACCCTAGAGCAAGGGTGGCAAACACCCCAAACACCTTGTAACGCACCAGCATGAACAGCACGACCAGCAGCAGGCCGATCTGCACCGAGAGCAGCCCGCGCTCAATGTTCTCAGCGCCCAGGCTTGGCCCAATCGTACGCTCTTGCACGAAGTAGATGGGGGCAGCCAGAGAGCCCGAGCGCAGCAGCAGCGCCAGCTCGGCGGCTTCCGTTGGGGAGTCGAGGCCGGTAATCCGGAAGCTGTTGCCCAAGGCGCTTTGGATCGTCGCCAAACTGATCAGGCCGCGCTCAACGTAGGGCTCGCGTTCGATGGTCTCTTCGCCGGTTTCCGGGTCGGTCACCACGGTGTCTTCGCTCTTGTGCTCAATGAACAGCACCGCCATGTTGCGGCCAATATTGGTGCGCGTGGCGCGGTTCATCAGCGTGCCACCGGTGCCGTCCAGATCAATGTTGACCTGCGGGCGGCCATTCTCATCGAAGCTGTTGCTGGCACTGGAAACACTATCGCCGGTAATGATCACATCGCGCATTAGCTCAGCAGAGCGCGAAGGCTCATTGCGGAAGGTGAGGGTTTCCGTTTCGTTATCCGGCGTATCGTTGCGCGCTTCCAGGCGGAACTCCAGGTTTGCCGTTGCGCCGACAATACGCTTAGCGGCCACGGTGTCCTGGATGCCCGGGAGTTCCACCACGATTTGATTGGGGCCCTGACGCTGCACCATGGGCTCCGCGACCCCCAGCTCGTTGACCCGGTTACGCAGGGTGGTCAAGTTCTGGTTGATCGCGTAATCCTGAATTTCGTTTACCGACTGGTCGCTAAGCGTCATGACCAGCGTTGAAGCACGGCCATCGCCTTCACTGCTGTATTCAAACTCAGGGAAGTCACGGCTGATCAGGCTGCGGGCCGTATCGCGATCTTCGG